>OGXS01001921.1_pt1 | contig 11957 bp, 15 predicted proteins | sample 1576371 | NCBI WGS metagenome assembly OGXS01 (sample SAMEA3541475, study PRJEB24748) | human gut metagenome | biome: human gut; feature: human-associated habitat; material: faeces | place: China | collected 2012
GGCTTATCGCCGCGCACCCTATCGGCCTTGGCGTTGCCGCCGTGTCCGCCGCCGTCGCTGGCCTTACGTGGTTCTTCACGCAGACCGAGACCGGCAAGCAGATGTGGTCTGACTTCACCGGCTGGATTTCCGAGAAGTGGCAGGCCGTGCAGGATTTCTTCGCTGGCGTGCCTGAGTTCTGGGGCGGAATCTGGGAGCAGGTCAGCACCGGCGTTTCGGACTTCTGCACCGGCGTTGGCGAGAAGTGGGAGCAGTTGAAGCAAGGAGCTTCCGACACCTGGGAGAACATTAAAACCGGCGCTTCGAACGCTTGGAACGATCTTAAAACCAACGTCGGAAACCTCGCGCAGGGCGCGGTCGATACCGTGTCCAACTGGTGGAACAACCTAACCGGCAACACCGATTCTGCCTTCGGGCAAATCGCTTCCACGGTTCAGAACGACATGAACACCGCGAAGACCGTTGGCAGCTCGGCGGCTGGCGCTCTGCAAGCCGCGATGAACGGAGACTGGGAGACGGCGAAGAGCCAAGCGGCAAACGCCTTCAACGCGATCAAGGACAACATCGGCTCGAAGCTTGACGCTGCCGAGAGCACGGCGGTTAGCATCGCAGACCGCATCGGCGACAAGCTGGGATTCCCCGGCCTCGGCTCGAAGGTGCAGGGCGTTTTCGACGGCATCAGGGGCTTCATCGAGAACCCGATTGAAAGCGCGTGGAACGCGATCTCTAGCATCCCGCAGAAGATCATGAACGCCTTCGGCGGAATCAAGATAAGCATTCCGAAGCCGAAGCTTCCGCACTTCAACGTGAGCTGGAACGAGTTCGGCCCGATTTCGCTACCTAGCGTGAGCATCAGTTGGTACGCGCGCGGCGGCTACTTCGATGAGCCTTCAATCGTCGGCGTTGGAGAAGCAGGCGGCGAGTTCATCGCGCCGGAGAAGCAGTTGCAAGGCTTCATCGAGACTTCGGTAAACCGCGCCTTCTCGCGGTTCGCCGGCGTGCCGAGCCAGCCCGTGAGCGTCGCCGTGACGGTTTACGCCACGGTCGCCGATGGCGTGGACGCATACGAGACGGGCCAGCAGATCGGCGCTGGCATAGCAAGCAAGCTGAAGCAACGGGGGGTGCCAGTTGCAACTTAGACGGACGAGGAACCAGCACGACCGAATCATCTTCAACGGCACCGACCTATCGAAGCTGGTTTACTGCAAGGTGCGCCGACCCATCATGGCGACCGTCAACGCGACGTTCGAGAGCGTGCCGGGACGGCATGGCGAGGTCTTCAAGAGCGCCCACCGTGGCGGCTACGACCTACCCGTTGAGATTTGGCTTAGGACTGAAGACCGCCGCGAGGTCGCGGAGATGCGGCACAAGCTCGCGGCGGCTCTCTGGACTGACGAGCCAGCGCCGCTCTACCTTCCCGATGACCCCACGCGCTACCTGCTCGCAATCGTGAGCGGCAGCACAGACCTGGACGAGATCACGGACGATTGCCCGACCACTACCGTTACGTTCCACATCGGCGACCCAGACTTTTACGGACAGAAGCGCCGCATGGAGGTTTCGGCGGGCAACGTCTACGTCAACGCTGGCGGCAACCGACCAGCATACCTGAAGGTAACGGCGAAGCCCTCCGATGGCAGCACGTGGAGGATCACGAACGTCGATACCGGAGAGTTCGTGGCTATCGACACGGCGCTCACGTCTTCGAGCACCATCCGGCTTGACATGGCGACCGAGCACGCGACGGTCAACAACCAGACCGCGCCAGTAACGATTGATTCGGACTACTTCGAGATAAGCGGGCGCTGCCACCTGAGCATCAGCAACGGCACGGCGATTTTGGAGTGGGTGGAACGATGGCTTTGATAAGACGTATCGGCTTCACCCGCTTCAACCGATGGGGCGACAATCTGGGGCGGCTCACGGTGAGCGCAGTGACGCACACCGACGCGCTGGACGGCACCGACGAGCTGAACATCACGTGCGCCGAAGATCTCGTGAAGGGCGACCGCGTGGTTTGGATCGACCTTCAGGGCGTGTGCCATGAGCACATCGTTGACACCATCGACCGCGTACACGACGATGACGGCGCGCCAAAGACGCAAGCGGTCTGCATCAACTCGGTGAGCGAGCTGTGGGATGACTGGCTGGACGATAAGCGGCCTTCCGGCAGCGTTGTGGTCGCCCTCGCGTCAATCCTCGCAGACACGCGCTGGGAGGTTGGCACGTGCGATCAGGGCGGCAGCGCTTCGCGCACCTTCTACCACGAGAGCGTGCGCGAGGGCTTGGCCGGAATCATAGAGACGTGGGGCGGCGAGCTTGAAACTCTCATCGTCCACGACGGCGCGAGCATCGTGAGCCGCCGCGTGGGCGTGCGCGCCAAGCGCGGCAACCAGAGCAGCGCCAAGCGGTTCACGTGGACTAAAGACCTCGTTTCAGTCAAGCGCTCGGTCGCTAGCGACAACCCGAAAACGCGCGTCTACGGCTACGGCAAGGGCATTGAGACGGAGAGCGGCGGATACGGTCGCCGCCTCACCTTCGGCGACATTAACGACGGCAAGGACTACGTGGAGGACGCGGAAGCCACCGCCGTTTGGGGGCACCCTGACGGCGAGGGCGGAATCCTCCCCGCCGTCGCGTCATACGTCAACGAGCAGTGCGAGGACGCGGCGCAGCTCTTGCAGGAAACGAAAGCCTACTTGAAGCAGGTGAAGGAGCCGAAAGTAACCTACACCGCATCGGTTATCGACCTATACTCCTTCGGTCGCTCGTGGGAGGGCGTGGGCGTGGGCGATGCCGTCGCGATCATCGACAAGGGCTTTTCTGCCGAGGGCGTGCGCCTTCATGGTCGCGTGTCTCAGATTGAGCGCGACCTGCTCACCGGCGACGCGACCGTGACGTTCGGAACGCTTACGGACACAATGGCCGACATGTGGCAGAGCGTCTCCAACGCACTGAAGAGCAACAGCCAGCAAAACGCGCTCTACGACGCTGCGGCCGGTACGTCGGTATCGTGGCTCGAGAGGCTTCAGGCGGCGCTCAACTACCAATTTAACGCCGTCGGGACGTACAAGGTCGAGACGTTTGAGCTGGGGACAATCTACAGCAACGTCCCCTTGGACGACGTGACCGGACTACCGCTAAGTACGACGTCCGGCATGTGGGCCGTCAACCTCAACGGACGCGGCCTCCGGCTCGCGTCCGGGCTCTCCGCGAGCGGACAGTGGAACTGGAGGACCTTCCTGACAGGGGCGTCGGTGAACGCCGATTGCATCAACTCGGGGACGATCAACGGGAACTTGATCAGGGGTGGCACAATCCAGGGAACGAACATCAGTGGCGTAGCAATCAGCGGAGGCACGATAAAAGGCTCCACCATAGAGGGGTCGAGATTCCTTGTCACCAGCACCGAGCCCATCGGCGGCAAGACGACGAGGCTGAACATCGGGGGATCGAGCATATCGTGCTCCGTGGACGGCACGGACTTCAACGTGACCATCGGGACGAGCGGGATAAGGGTCGATACCGACCCGAGCGTGAACGAGGTGACCGGCGCCACAACGAAGAAGGGGTCTGTCCGAATCGGCAGCGGCGTGGTATCCAATCTCGACTTCTTCTCACCAATATCCGTCTCCGAGGACGGCGGATCGACGAGATACGCGGTGGTTTCGGAGAACACCAACAACTACCGCTTCGTGTTCGACGTCATGAACGGCTCGTATCTCCAGATTTCCACGGTCTTTGGCGACTTTGCCCTCAGCGCACACTCGAGCGACGCGCGACTGAAGGAGGGGATATCCGACTCGACATCGGACGCGCTCGATGTCATCAGGAGCATCAGGCACAGGAAATTCAGGTGGAGGGATGTTGAGGTCTGCGGCGAGACGCACGTCGGTGGGTACGTCGACTGCGGGTACGTGGCGCAAGAGCTTGGTGACGTGGACCCGCGCCTCGCAATCCGCCTGCGCTGCGAGGGGGGAGAAGACCGCTACCAGGTCAACGAGCCCCATCTCATCCCGTACATAACGAAGGCTATACAGGAGCTCGACTCGAGGGTGTCTGCCGTCGAGAGGAAGGTTGGTGATGACAGATGAACGAGAGGTCGATAGAACTCGACGTCTCCAAGGAGGGGAGGGGCACCTGCGTAAGGATCGCCCAGGGCGACGTCGGAGGCACGACCATCAGGGCGCTCGTTTACGACAACGGCAGCGAGGTCGACCTCAGCGGAACGAAGGTCTCGCTCGTCGCCCTCCTCCCTGATGGTCGCCACTACTACAGAGGGGCCTGCTCGATCGCGGGCGGCAACGAGGTGATCTACGTCGTTGACGAGGAGAGGTTGTGCTCAGTCGCTGGATACACCGATGAGGCGTACCTTGAGATCGAGTCCGACGGCATGAAGTATTCGACCGAACGGTTCTCAATCGACATCATGCGGAGCGCGCTCGATGGCAAGGCGCCCGCAAAGGACTGGGACAACAAGATCGAGGACCTCATCGATAGGATGACCGACGCCGACAAGGAATTCTCCGAGTCGGAGGAGGCGAGGCGCCTAGCAGAGAATGGGAGAAAGGGTGCCGAGGCCGCGAGGGTCGAAGCCGAAAGCGAGAGGTCGAGCGCGGAAGCCTCGCGCGACGAGGCGGAGCGGGGTCGACAAGACTCCGAGCAACTGCGCTCGAGCGCCGAGGAGCTGAGGGCCCAAGCAGAGGCGCTGCGCTCCCAGGCCGAGGAGCTAAGATCGCAGGCGGAGGCCGCGCGCGCCGCCGCCGAGGAGGCGAGGGCCGAGGCCGAGGAGATGCGCGTGCGCGCCGAGGAGATGAGAGCGGAGAGCCAGGCGAAGAACAACGCCGACCAAGCGGCGAACAACGCGGCGGCGCAGGGGCTTCAGGTCGTCATTCTCTCGTCGGGTCAGTATGACCCAGATACTGGTGACCCGACCATAGACGGAGAAGTCGGAAAGCTCTACTTCGTTCCAGATCTCGTCAGGACGATCGGTGCGCACGCTGCATCTGTCGAGGCCGATGACATGTATGTCGAATGGATGTGGATCAACGATACCTGGGAGCGCGTCGGGATGAGCGATGCGACCTTCGTGCCGATCACGACCGATGAGATAGATGAGATCGCAGATGGGTCGGGGGGAACCGGGGAGCAGGTACTGAGCCTCTCCGGTCTTGCATACCTATGGTCGAAGGTCAGGGGCGCATTCGCCGCGCTCTCCCACAAGCACGACGCAGCCGATATCGAGACGGGCGTCGTTCCTGTCTCGCGCGGGGGCACCGGCGCGTCGTCGGCCTCCTCCGCGCTGACGGCTCTTGGAGCGGCGTCGGCCAGCGATCTTGACAGCGTCCGGGATTCCCTATCCCAGATTTCGATAAGCGGCGGCGCGAGCCTAGCAGCCAGCGTCGACAGCATTGGGGCGTGTCTCATCATCTACTCCGGCGACGGTGACGAGCACTGGACGTTTAGGCCGATGGTGCCGGAGACGATGAAGCCCAGAGTCATTTACTTCTCCCCGGACGGTGCTCAGGAAGGGTCGTGGGACGGATAGCCTTCCCTATCCCAATGCATGCGCTTTACCAGCGCGGTTGACGCTTATGCGTATGGGTCCGAGCAGTACAGGCAGGTGGCTCTGAGGGTGACGGGGAGTAGCTATGCTCGCACGATCATTGCCACGGACTCAAGGTTTGGCCTGTATGACCCGATAGAAGAGCGCTACGTCTGGACGATCCCGATAACTCTGAGCAACTCATAGCCTTCCCTATCCCAGGTCGTCGTTGAAGGCTTCACAGCGTCCATCGGGTCGCTGACGGTCGACTGCCAGGCGAAGTGGGTGCCGTCGACGGGCGAGATGATGATCGCCGTGCCGATCTCCAGCGTCGGTGCGTCGATTACCTTCTCTGCATCCTCCGGCACATACGTTGGCTCGGTTGTCATCACAGTTCCGGACGGCTGGCTCTTCAACTCCTCGACGGCGGCCTCCATCGTCGCGTGCACTCGCAACGGGGCCTCGTGGGTGCGCTCCACGGTCGTCTCGTCGTCTGCGCTCACGATTATCCTCGCAAGCGCCTCTCCCTCGCCAGACCAGCCCTACAGCATCATGGTGCGCGTCGCGTGCACCCGCAGATGAGACGCTCGTAGCCTTCCCTATCCCGGCTTTCAGTCGGAGTCTTCGACAGGCGTGTGGCGATGGAGTTCCCCCTCGGGGGCGGCTCCAGCTACTACCTCAACGTGGACTACACGGGGCTCAGCCTGTCGTCGGGAGAAAGTGGGAGCATGGCCATGTCGGGTGATACGAGGCTGCTCACGATCGCGCCGTAGGGCTTTCCCTATCCCAGATAGCCCTGGTCAGAATTCAGTCCGTCCAACTGAGCGTCAACGGCGACGACAACCTCTGGCTCATGTTCGACGCGGAGAACGGCAGGAGGCTCCTCCTCCAGGCCCAGCGGATAGAGCCGCGCTTCGGCTTCTTCGAGTACGTCGACGGCGAGTGGGTGCCCATCTGGGGGCTATAGCATTCCCTATCCCACAAGGTCGGGTTCTACAATGCGACCGACGCCTCGATATCCTCTAACTCATCGAGCGGGCAGCCCGTCATCATCTCCGCGATAAGCGAGCTTGGAAACTATTCCATCGTAGCTGACGGCTCCGGCCTCATGCTGTGGAACGGGAGCTCCGAAGCTCACCGTGTGTACTGGGACAAGTGACATTCCCTATCCCGGATGAATGTCGCGAAGAGCGACGTCTTCTCCGTCACAACCTTTGATGGTGGTGACCAGTTCATCCTCGACGTCAACGGCTACCAGCTCCAGGTCAAAAGGGATGGCCTGTACTACGTTGACGCCACGGGGACACCGACGGCAATCTGGTGGATAGGTCCCAAGTAGCATTCCCTATCCCGGACGCCCGTCCTTGGCGGATCGGCTGAAAGCTCTACGGTCTACTGTGACTATACATACAACCAGCGGGTCATGGTCTTGGTCAGTTCGACTGAAGGAAAGTACATGCTCGTCGCCGCCGATGACAGCATCGGTCTCTACGACGCGATGGCCGGTACTTGGGTCGGCAAGCTCTCCTGGTAGGTTTCCCTATCCCAGAAGCTATCCCAGAAGGTGTCGGTCGGCGACAGGGCGGACTCAGCGTCGGTCTACTGCGACGACAGGTACAGCCAACGCGTCATGGTGGCGGTCTCGCCGACGAGTGGCGGAAGATACGTCCTCATCGCCGCCGACTCCTACATCGGCCTCTACGACGCTGTGTCCGAGGCGATGGTCGGACGGCTCGAGTGGTAGACCCCCTGATTATGGCACTCGGCCCCGCGCCGCTGCCGTCCTAGGACTCGACGGCCCATGCGCCCCAGAGCAGTATCCCGCCGCCAGCAGTCATATTCCTCGGCACCAAGACTCTGCCCTCTGATGTGACATCAGCATGAGTTAGAACTGTGTTTCCTGAGTTTGTAACCTCAGCTGTGACAAATGCATTGTTGGTCGGCCTGTATTGCTCTGGGAGTGTAGTGAGGTTGTGATTTGCACTAAAACCCTGAGCAACTCTTAAATAAAGGCGAATGTAACAAGCTGTGCCAATTTTGGTTACATGTGAACCGCCCAAATCGCTGACATAGCTCGTGAGGCTGGGCGTCTGGGATAGGGAATGCTACATGACCGGTGATGCGACCATTAGGAGGTTACGTTGTCTCAAAGAGAAGCATCGCGTCGCTGTATGCGTCACTCGCCCTCGTGACCACCTTCCGGAAGCTCTGCAAGTAGTGTCGTATGCACATATCGACGGTTGTGTGTCCGAGAGCCACGCTGACATCCTCGACTGCCGCGCCCGCCTCAAGGGCGATCGTTGCCCAAGAGTGCCTTAGGCATGTCATGGGTACCCATGGGAGACCGTGTCGCCGGCAGAACCTCTGGAACTTGCCGGCAACCTGTTGCGGCGTGCTTCCGTCGAGGATGCGGCCCGACTTGCGGTGGCCGCGAATCTTGCGGAGCCGCGACAGCGCCCATCTTGGCAGCTTGAGCCAGCGGTTCGACAGCTTCGTCTTCGTCTCATACTCGATGACCTTGCCGCCGACCCAATGGGCGCCGCGCTGGATGTGGACCCATCCGGACCTCCAGTCAACGTCAGACCAGTCAAGACCGCACGCCTCGCACCTCCTGAGGCCGAGGGCGGCCTGAAACAGCACAATCGCCTCCCAAGCCTGCCCAACGATACCCTGGAGGGTCTCCTTCTCTTCCCTTGCGTCCAGGGTCGGTCGCTGGACCAGGGGGGCAGTGGGGAGCTCTATCCCCTGCGTGACGTCCCAAATCCTGAGCTGGTGCTTCCGAAGCGTCCACCGGCAGATTTGCCTGAAGGTCTTGTATGCCTTCTGGGCGGCACCGTAGCTTTCGATGGAATCAACCCAGTCCTGGACCTCGTCGTGGGTGATCGTCTCGATCTGTCGTCCTGACCACATCGGCATCAGATGGCATCGTATGGCACTCGCATAGCCCTCCAAAGTGTTCCCCCTGAGGCGCTTCGTTTTGTCGGCCCAGTACGACTGCACAGCTGTCTCAAATAACATTTCTGCCCCTTCCTCGTTCCAAAAATCCCAGACGGCATCGCGTGGTTCGCGCGCCCATGTCGTTTGGGATTTTTGGGTCGGATAACTACATCTCGAGCCTATCAGGAGGTGTTCACATTGGCCGCATCGAGTCCAAGGGCGCCGCCCGTCGGTCGTAAGAACGGAAACGTATGGCGCGAGATTTCGGAGGTCTGACGTGGAGGCATCGGAGCTATTTCTGGCGCTATTCTCCGCCATCCTGACGACAGTTGTCGGAGCACTTGCCGCTGCGGTCAAGATGCACAAGGAACGAGAGCGCAAGGCCGATGCGAAGTTCGACGCTGAGCACGATTTGCTGCTTCATGGCATGCGCGCCCTCATGAAGTCAGAGCTTTTCAGGCTGCATGCGGAGTACGTGCAGACGGGCAAGCCCGTTCCGCTCGATATCAAAGAGCAAGCCAACAGCGTTCATGAGGTGTACGCGGGACTTGGCGGCAACGGAGTTGGCACCCACCTATGGCAAGAGCTTATGGATGCGCACGCATCCGATTAACAACAAGGAGATTCGAAATGATTAACTTTGCAGCACGCATCAAGAACAAGACTTTTTGGCTGACCCTCATTCCCGCCGTCCTGCTGCTCGCGCAGGTGGTCGCCGCCCCGTTCGGCTACCAGTGGGATTTCGGCGTTCTGAACGAGCAGCTTGCAGCGATCATTAACGCGCTTTTCGCGGTGCTCGCGATTCTGGGCATCGTGACAGACCCGACCACGTCGGGCGTTGGCGATTCCAAGCAAGCGCTCACCTACACCGAACCTAAGCGCGATGAGTAGGCTAAAGGCTATTGCCCTCGTGCTTTCCGGCGCGCTCGCGTCAATGCTCTTCTGTGGCTGGCTCATTGTCGGCCACATCGAGAGCGACGCGGGCGCGCTCGCTGAAGCGCGTGAACAGGGACACACTGCGGCTGAAGAAGACCGCCTTGCAATCGTTGTCGATAGGCCGATTGCCGAGGGAAACAGCATGCCGCTATGGCTTCAGACAGACCCGCAATGGGACTACATCCCCTATGCGGGAGGCACTATTGGCGACTATGGCTGCGGACTTACATGCGCGGCTATGGCTATCAAGTACATGACGATTCAGGACATTACGCCGCTCACGCTCGCTTCGTTCGTTGGCGACGCGTGCCTTACCGATGGAGTTAACGACCCCGGCAAGTTCTGCACGTGGATTGTCAAGCATTACCCGGAATACGGCATCGAGAGCACGCCCATTTCTTACGATCTAGTGCCCGTCCTTCAGAACGTTTCTGACGGATGGCTTGCCTTCGCTGGCATGAGCGGAACGCTCGGAGATAGGGACTACGGCGGGCACGTGGTGCTGATCTGGCGCGCCGACGAAGACGGCTATTGGGTACGCGACCCGGCGAGCGCCGGGAACTCCGCGCGCGCCTTCACGCTCGAAGAGCTAGAGCAGGTCGATTTCACATACTTCTATTGCATCAGGGGTGGTTTCTATGGCGCTTAACGGCATCGACATTTCCAACTACCAGCGCGGGCTTGACCTCGCGCAGGTGACCTGCGATTTCGTTATCTGCAAGGCGACCGAGGGAACGACCATCGTTCACAACACCTGCGACCCGTGGATTCAGCAGGCTATCAAGCTCGGCAAGCTCTGGGGCTTCTACCACTTCATGAACGGTGAAGACCCCATCGCTCAGGCTAAGCATTTCGTCGCAAGCTGCCGTAACTACTTCGGAAACGGCGTTCCCGTTCTCGATTACGAGATGTACGGACGAATCGGAACAGACAAGGCAAAGCAATTCCTCGATTACGTCTACGAACAGACCGGCGTTCGCTGCATCGTCTACATGAGCCGCAGCGTTTGCACCGAAGAGGATTGGTCGAAGATCGCGCCGAATCACGCGCTCTGGGTGGCGCAGTATGCCAACAACAGCCGCACCGGCTACCAATCTTCGCCGTGGCTTCCCGATGGCGGATTCGGAGCTTGGGGGAGCTGCGCAATCCACCAGTACACTTCGAATGGCCGTCTCGATGGCTTCAACGCGCCGCTTGATCTCGATATCGCCTACATGACGCGCGAAGCGTGGGGCAAGTTCGCCAACCCGTCCGGCGCGGCGACCCCTGATGTTCCGCCCGCAGAGGTCGCCGAGCCTTCGCCGGAGGGTACGACGCTTGAACTGGCGGCAGCGGTTATGCGCGGTGAGTATGGCGTTGACGATGAGCGCCGCGAAAAGCTCGGCGACCGTTGCCAAGAGGTGCAAGACCTCATCAACTACGTTGACGGCGCTTCTGCTTCTCAGCTCGCAGACGATGTGGAGCGCGGCATGTTCGGCGTTGTGCCGACGCGCAGCGACGTTCTGGACGACCGCTTCAGCGAGGTTCAGGCTATCGTCAATCAGAGAGCGGGAGTTGGTACCTCGCGCGTCTACACCGTCAAGAGCGGTGACACGCTCAGCGAGATTGGAGCTACGCTCGGCATCGACTGGCAAACCATCGCAAGCAAGAACGGCATCGGGGCACCTTATACGATCTATCCCGGCCAGAAGCTTTCTTATTAGCGTTCAGGCGGGGCCCCTGACAAGGGGTGCCCCGCTTTCTGTCGTTATACGGGCTTACAGCAAGCCGCCTATCTGGTGTTTTGCGAACACCAGAAATGTCTATTGCTGGCATGTTCCAACGACAACAAACCAGTTTTTCGATACTCTTACGATGCAAGTATCAAGCTGGATGGCTGCGCGGTTTGCGGTGCTGGTGGAGTTCGCCGTTTTTCTCATAAGCTCCACCATGCTCGCTTCGCGGCCGCCGGCCCCTCCGGGCCCGCGGCCGCTGTCATTCCCGGGGGTTAGGAGGCCACATATGGACGAGAGGAGCCCCGTCGTCGCGCCCGCGCTCGTGCTGGAGGGCGGCGGCTTTCGTGGGATGTTCACGGCCGGCGTGCTCGACGTGCTGCAGGAGCGCGGGGTCTACGGCTTCTCCGGCGTCTGGGGAGTCTCGGCGGGCGCGGTGAACGCGTCGAACTTCCGCTCGCGCCAGATCGGTCGCACCATGCGCGACATCCTCGCCTTTCGCGACGACCGGCGCTTCATGTCGCTGTGGTCGCTCGCCACTACGGGGGACATGGCCGGCGTCGACTTCATGTACGACGAGGTCCAGAATCGCCTGGACCCCTGTGACGCGGACGCCTTCAACGCAAACGAGACGCCGATGTGGGCCGTCGTGTCGGACGTGACCTTCGGCACGCCCGCATACCTGCCCGTGCGCCGCTACCCCGAGGACATCGACCGCGTGCGGGCCTCGGCCTCGCTTCCCACGGTCTCGCGCATCGTCGAGCTGGACGGCCATCGCTACCTCGACGGCGGCACCACCGACTCGATTCCCTACGCGGCGGCGCTGG
>OGXS01001923.1_pt1 | contig 11944 bp, 9 predicted proteins | sample 1576371 | NCBI WGS metagenome assembly OGXS01 (sample SAMEA3541475, study PRJEB24748) | human gut metagenome | biome: human gut; feature: human-associated habitat; material: faeces | place: China | collected 2012
CGGGGTTCGAATCCCCGCACGCTCATGGAATGAGAGTGAAGTAGTATATAAGTACTGCTTCTTTTTTTTTGCTAAAAATGATTGACAGAAGTCAGAAAAATGTTTATATTATATTTTAATAAAAGGGAGTAATCGGCATCTATTTATTTTTAAGGATAGATGTTTACGATGACGTCAGTACGATGACAGACAGGTCATCCGTATCGTAATGAAATGGTGAGACTTTTATTGCATAGTTTTTGTGCAATAAAGGGCTCTTTTTTTATTATTAAGATTTACGCTTTATTTTGCACAACGGTTTTGTATAACTTTGCACAACAGAAAGGAGAATAAGATGTTAACAAGTGAACAGGCAAGGCAGAATCAGGAAAAATATGGATTCAATGAATTGACGGAAGGAAAAAAGAAAAGTGTACTCCGAATATTTCTGGAACAATTCAAAGATTTTCTGGTTATTATATTGATTGTATCGGCGGTCATATCAGGAATTCTCGGAGATGCGGAGAGCGCAATTGTTATCTTCGTTGTGATCACGATGAACGCGGTTCTGGGAACGATACAGACGGTAAAGGCGGAGCAGTCACTGGACAGTTTAAAGCAGTTATCGGCACCGGAAGCCAAGGTTGTGCGTGATGGCAGCGTGATACAGATCCCGTCCAGGGAAGTCACGATCGGTGATGAAGTGATCCTCGAAGCAGGAGACTGTATCCCGGCAGACGGAAAGCTGATTGAATGTGCAAGTCTGAAAGTAGATGAAAGTGCTCTGACGGGGGAAAGCATTTCCATAGAGAAGAATCTGGATGAAGTGGAAGAAGCTGCGGCACTTGGAGATCAGACGAACCGGGTATTCTCCGGAAGCTTCGTCACATATGGAAGAGGAAGATATGAAGTAACTGCGATCGGTATGAAGACAGAAGTCGGAAAGATTGCAGATCTTATGAAGAATACTTCGGAAAAGAGGACACCGCTGCAGGTGAATCTGGATGATTTCGGAAAGAAATTATCGGTGCTGATCCTGGCATTTTCCGTAGTGATATTCGGAGTGAATGTATTTCAGGGTGAATCGTGGGGGTCGGCATTTATGTTCGCTGTTGCACTTGCAGTTGCGGCAATACCGGAGGCTTTAAGCTCGATCGTTACGATCGTGTTATCCTTCGGTACGCAGAAGATGGCAAAGGAACATGCGATCATACGTAAGCTGCAGGCAGTGGAAGGTCTGGGAAGTGTATCGATTGTCTGTTCGGATAAGACGGGAACGCTTACGCAGAATAAGATGACGGTCGAGGATTATTATGTAAATGAAAAGAGGATTCCGGCAGGAAAGATTGATCTGAAGAATGAAAATGAAAAATTACTTTTAAGATTCAGTATCCTTTGTAATGATTCTACGAATACGGACGGACAGGAGATCGGTGATCCGACAGAGACGGCGCTCATCAACCTTGGAACGAATCTTGGTATTGATGCGATGCAGGTAAGGGAGAGATACCCGAGATTGTCGGAAGTGCCGTTTGACAGTGACCGGAAACTGATGTCGACTGCTCACAATATGAATGATGCACTCCTTCAGGAAGGACATATGATGATCGTAAAAGGTGCGGTAGATGTCCTGTTGGAGCGTATGGACAGAATACGGGTTGGGAATACTGTAAGGAGGATGACAGATTCCGACCGGGAGGACATTGCCGTCCAGAACATGCAATTTTCCAGAGAAGGCTTAAGGGTTCTTGCATTTGCATATAAGCAGATGGAGGAAGAGAAAGAGATCGGTACGGAGGATGAAGACCAACTGATATTTATCGGTCTGATCGCAATGATGGATCCGCCGAGAGAAGAATCGAGACTTGCGGTGGAAGAGTGCAGACGTGCGGGAATCCGTCCGATCATGATCACCGGTGACCATAAGATTACTGCAGCGGCTATTGCAAAGAGAATCGGCATCTTAAAAGAAGAATCGGAGGCCTGTGAGGGAGCCGTAATTGAAGATATGTCGGATGAGGAGCTGCAGGATTTTGTAGAAGGAATCTCTGTGTATGCGAGGGTTTCGCCGGAACATAAGATCCGAATTGTCCGTGCATGGCAGGAAAAGGGGAATATCGTAGCAATGACAGGTGACGGTGTGAATGATGCACCGGCGTTGAAACAGGCCGATATCGGTGTTGCGATGGGAGTGACCGGAAGTGAGGTTGCCAAGGATGCGGCAGCGATGGTCCTGACGGATGACAATTTCGCAACCATTGTAAAAGCTGTGGAAAATGGAAGAAATCTGTATCAGCATATTAAAAATGCGATTCAATTCCTGTTGTCCGGTAACTTCGGGGCAATTCTGGTTGTATTATGTGCATCCGTTGCCGGACTGCCGGTTCCATTTGCACCGGTGCATCTGCTGTTCATCAATCTGCTGACAGACAGTCTGCCGGCAATTGCACTGGGAGTAGAACCACATTCCAAAGCGGTTATGGAGCAGAGACCACGGCCAATGAGCGAGTCAATCCTTACAAAGCCATATCTGCTGAGTATCGCAACGGAAGGAATGAGCATCGGCGTAATGACGATGGCTGCATTCCTGATCGGATACACAAGCCAGAATGCAGCTCTTGCAAGTACGATGGCATTCGGAACCTTATGCATGAGCCGTCTGGTGCATGGATTTAACTGTAAAGATGATAAGCCGGTAATATTTACAAAGAGATTCTTTAATAATAAGTATCTGATCGGAGCATTTGTCCTGGGTATGATCCTGATCACAAGTGTTCTTATGATTCCGGGACTGCACGGAATGTTCAAAGTAGTTACGTTGAGCCTGAAGCAGCTGATGACGGTATACGGGCTTGCATTGTTGAATCTTCCTGTGATCCAGGGAATGAAATATTTGAAAGAGAGATAGAAACAGAGAATGGAATTGAGAAAAGAAACGGTAAAACAGATCAGGGGGCTGATCGTATTTACGGCATTATTGATCGTCTGTCTGTGGAAATATGATGTTGTGATGGATGCGTTTAGATTCGTATTGAATATTTTATATCCATTTCTGCTTGGTGGTGCGATTGCATTCGTCTTAAGCGTTCCGATGAATTTTGTGGAAAGAAAATTATTCACGGAGAGAAAGCTTCCTGAAAAATATAAAAGAAAATATGCCAGAGGGATCAGTCTTCTGATCGTTCTTTCCGGTGTGATCGGGCTTCTTGCAATTATCATGTTCGGGCTGATTCCGCAGCTTGCCGGGACATTTGCCAGTCTCGGCAAGAGTATCCAGGATTTTATCCCGCAGCTGCAGGAGTGGGCAGATCATTGGTTTCATAATAATAAGGAGATCATGAATGTAGTCAACAATCTGGAATTTGACTGGAACAAGGTGATGGAGGCTGCGATGGAGTTCCTAAAGAACGGAGCCGGAAGTATGCTGGAATCTACGATCAATACAGCGAAAAATATCATTGGTGCCGTGGGAACATTCTTTATCGCATTTGTATTTGCAATGTATATTTTGCTGCAGAAAGAAAAGCTGGGAAGACAGGCGAAAAAAGTGTTATTTGCATTTGTCAGAAAGGGAAGGGCAGAGGCTGCGCTGGAGGTTCTTGCATTGACATACAAGACATTCTCCAGTTTTCTGACGGGACAGTGTGTAGAGGCTCTGATCCTGGGATCCATGTTTGTGATTGCGATGACGCTGCTTAGGCTTCCGTATGCACTTCTTACGGGAATTGTGATCGCATTTACCGCATTGATCCCGATCTTTGGAGCATTTATCGGCTGTGCGGTCGGTGCATTTCTGATATTTATGGTGAGTCCGGTCCAGGCATTGATATTTATCGTACTGTTCCTGGTACTCCAGCAGATAGAGGGCAATCTGATCTATCCGCATGTGGTGGGCAATTCGGTCGGCCTTCCGTCTATCTGGGTGCTGGCTGCGGTAAGTATAGGCGGAAGCCTGATGGGTATCGTTGGAATGTTGATCTTTATTCCGCTGATGTCAGTGTTCTATGCTTTGTTCCGGGAAGTTGTCTACATTAAACTGCGGCAGAAAAAGATTTATCCACAGGATATTGGGTGATTGTGGATAACTTTTGGGGATTAAGCATCGGTTTTATCTTTGCTGCCTTTGCTGTCCTTTCCATTCTGGCCTTTGCTCCAGATACGGAGGGCGGCGAGGATTCCGAATGTATACAGGATCGTCACGAGTATTACCGGATTATCCTTCAGAAAATAAATAACAAGGATAACGGATAACAGACAGATGGAGAGCTGGAATGTAGTCCAGAATCTTTTCTCACGTACTTCTTTTGCCTGCTGGAGAAGTTCCATACGTTTCTGTTCCATGCGGAGATACTCCATCAGATCTTCATCGCTGATGCGGGAGAGGATCTGTTCATCACGGTTCATCTCGATCTTGCGTTTGGAACGGAAATTGGAGAAAAATTCGCGGAACGGATGCTCGTCTTTGGAGCGGGATTTTTCCTGTTGTTCGTAGAAATCTTCTTCCAGGTCATCGTCTTCTTCTTCTTCCGCATCTTTTGGTGAAGATTCTTTTGTATTTTGGGTGTCACTGAATTTGTTTGTGTTATCGGCAGTTTTACCGTCGGTAGCTTTGCTTTCAGTATCTGAAGTTTCCTGCGCAGCAGATACAGTTTTCTCCTCATCAGAAACAGGGTAAAGCACAACGTTGTCAGTTCCTTTAGTCTCAGACGATTCTTCGGTCTGTACTGCTTTTTCTATATTTTCGGACATAATTTTACCTCCGTCTTCATTTCTATATTGTTTTTTATTTTATCTTTATTATTTTATCATATCAGCTATGAAGGCAAAAAACAAATAAAGAGTACATAAAATTCTGGAAAATAACTTGCAGTAGAAAAACTCCCCTAAAAATGGTAGAATTGTAAGGAATCATTTGGAGGAAAACAAGATGCAGTTAATGAATGAAATCCCGGATACGTTCTGGAGTCTGTTCCGTTCGGTCAACCGGGATATTTATATTGAAGCACTTTTATGTATTAATGAAGAATACGAATATAATAATTATTTCCTGACGAAAGAGGTGTGCATCCAGATCTTAAGTGATATGAATGCGAAGAAGCGCTTTGAGCTACAGCGGGAGGAAAATGATACAGACTTTGATATGTTGGAGACGCCTTCTTCGAGGATCTTAAACTGGCTGCTGCGGGCAGGATGGCTGAAGCGTATCGAGGATTATAATACACTGGTGACAAATATTGTCATTCCGGATTATGCGGCGGTGATGATCGATGCATTTGAAAAGCTGAATTCGGAAGATGCATCGGAGACGGACATTTATATTCAGAATGTGTATGCAACGCTGTATGCGTTCCGCAATGATCCGCGGGCAAGTGTCGGGCTCTTAAGGACGGCTCTGGTGAATACGAGGCGGCTGAATAAGGCACTGCAGGATATGCTTCATAATATGAATAAATTCTTTGCGAAGCTCTTGCAGCAGGATTCTTACAGTGGGATTCTGCGGGAACATCTGGACAGTTATGTGGAAGAGATCGTATGGAAGAAGTATCATATTCTGAAAACATCGGACAACTTTTATATCTATAAGATGGATATTAAGAAATGTCTGAGAGAGATCCGGGATGATGAAGCATTTATCATGAAGGTACAGGCACGGTCGAAGATGCTGGGAGATAACCAGGATGATGTGTTGGATCTGTTGGATCTGATCGAGCGTGGATTTGACGATATCGAGCACCGCATTGCCAATATGGACAAAGAACATACGAAATATGTCCGGGCAACGGTAACCAGAATGAATTATCTGTTAAGCGGTGAGACAGATACGAAGGGCCTGGTGGTACAGCTTCTGAATAAGATGTCGGAAGAACCGGAGCAGATGGAAGAGATCATCACAGAGACCGGAAAGCGCATGAATCTGTCACTTCTGGAGATCCTGTCAGAGAAGTCTTTATATAAGAGAAGAAAATCCAGAAAAGATTTCATCAGTCAGCTGCTTCCGGATGAGACGACGGGTGATCTGGATAAGGACGATATCTTAAGACTGAACCGGATACAGATGCGGTTCAGCAAGAAGCAGATTGAAGAATTCATCGAGAACAATATGGAAGATGAAGTGATGGATGCGTCGAAGATCAATATTGCTGACGAGGAAGAATTTGAAAAACTGATTCTTGCTTATGATTACAGTACGCGTAAGAACAGCAGATATATGGTGCTGGAAGAAGAACCGGAGATGGTGGAAAAGGACGGATACCGGTATCCGGCACTCAGGTTTGTGAAACGGCGAGTGTAATAGATAAAAGGAGTTCTGAAAATAAATGATAGATTACTACGAACAGTTAACTCAGGAAGAAAAAGAAGAGGTCACAGAGGTCATCCAGACCCTGTACCGCCAGACATTTCTCCTGGAAAGAAAATTTGATAAACGTGCGGGCAGGATGCAGTATACAAAAGAATACCGCACCTGCACGAAGCATCTGGAATTTTTTAAAGCATATTTTGATGTCGCAGGGATCACGCTCAGAGAAAATGTACATATGGGTGTGATCTATATCCAGGGCGAACAGTTGTGGGGCGAGAAGCTGCCGCGTCTGGCGACGATCTATTTACTGGTGCTGAAGCTTATCTATGACGAGCAGATGCAGACTGCATCGTCGAGCAGCCATGTGGTGACAACACTTGGTGCAGTAAACGGAAAAGCGGGAGAATTTCATGTATTGAAGAGTCTTCCGTCAATTACGGAAATGAGACGAACGATCGCACTTCTGAAGAAGTATCAGATCATCGAGCCGCTTGATGTTCTGGAAGAATTAAACGAGTCGACCCGCCTGGTCATCTACCCTTGTATCCATACGGTACTTTTAGGAGATGACATCAGGGAATTATTAGCAACATTCAGTGAGGAGGATCAAATTGGAGACGAAGCAGCCATTCAAAGCACTCTCGAAGATATGCCTGAATAACTGGCATTACATAGATAAAAAGATACTGACGCTTAATGAAGGAATCAACTTCTTCACCGGACATTCCGGAAGTGGTAAATCGACGGTTCTGGATGCGATCCAGATCGTGCTGTATGCCAATACGGATGGCCGTGGATTTTTCAATAAGGCGGCAGCAGATGATTCGGACCGTACACTGATCGAGTACTTAAGAGGTATGGTGAATATCAGTGAAAATAATGAATCACAGTATTTAAGAAATCGTAATTTTTCCAGTACGATCGTGCTGGAGCTGACACAGACGAATACCAGAGATAAACAGTGTGTCGGTGTTGTGTTTGACGTGGATACGTCGAATAATGACGTAAGCCGCCTGTTCTTCTGGCATACGGGAGAATTACTTCCGAATCATTACCGTTCGGAAGGCCGGTGCCTTACCACTGCGGAAATGCGTGAGTACCTGCAGCGTTCCTTTACGCCAGAACAGTTCTACTGCGGACCGAGCAATGAAAGATTTCGGAGACAGCTATACGATATCTATCTTGGCGGTCTGGACATGGAAAAATTTCCAAAGCTATTCAAACGTGCGATCTCGTTCCGTATGAATATCAAACTGGAAGATTTCGTAAAGGAATATATCTGTATGGAGCAGGATATCCATATTGAGGATCTGCAGGAAAGTGTCATGCAGTATGGACGCATGCGCAGTAAGATCGAAGAGACGATGGAGGAGATCAGAAGACTGAAGCTGATCTGCGGAAAATATGAGCAGTATGCAGAAAAATCCGATGAGGAGAAGGTGTGCTCTTATCAGATCGATCGTCTGGAGGTTATGAACCATGAGGTGAAGAGTCAGGAAGCCAGAGACCGGATCAAGGTAAGGCAGGAAGCCATCGAAGATCTGAAGAAGCAGCAACAGGTGATGGAGCAGGAAGAAAAGGACCTGCAGAAAGAGTATGAAGAGATCATTCTGCGGATCGCAGACAGTGGGTATGCAAGGCTGGAGTCAGATCTGAATACATTAAATGAGACGCTGGAGCGTCTGAATAACGGAAAAGTCCGCTGGGAGCAGACTGCAGAGCATCTGAAGGCATGGACGGAGAAAGACATTACGCCAAATCAGGTGATCTGGGATATTGAAAAATTCGCAGACGGAAGCATTTCCGAAGAAGAGCTTGTGCGCCTGCAGGAAGGCTTAAAAGATCTGCAGGAGGAGCTGGAAGACCAGAGACAGGAAGCGGATGCAGACCTTCGCCGGATCAAGAAAGAAGAGAAAGAGGCAAGAGCAGAGTTAAAAGAACTGAAGCAGGGAAAGAAGGCTTATCCGAGAGAGCTGGAAGAGGCGAGATTCGAACTGCGTAACCGCCTGCACGAGCGCTGCGGCAAGTTCGTGAATGTGCATATTCTTGCGGATCTTCTGGATGTGAAGGACGAGAGATGGCACAATGCAGTGGAGGGTTATCTTGGAAATAATAAATTGCAGCTGATCGTGGAACCAAAGTATGCCAGGGCTGCGATGGACATTTACCAGGAGATGGATACAAAACGTTTCTTCCGGGCAGCAGTCCTGGATACGGAGAAGCTTACGAAGGACAAGCATCAGGTACAGCCGGGGGCGCTGGCAGAAGTAGTAAAAGCGAAAGAAGCGTATGTGCAGGAATACATTAATTTCTTCCTTGGAAATGTAAAGAAATGCGAGTCACTGGATGAACTGCGTGAGTGCAGGATCGGTGTGACACCGGATTGTATGCTGTACCAGAGCTACAAACTGCAGCACATGAATCCGGAGAATTACACCAGAAGAGCCTACATCGGTGAGACGAGTATGCGCCAGAGAATCCGCAAGCTGGAAGAAAAATGTGAGAAGTTAAATGGCGAGAGAATGCCGGTACAGGAGCTGTTAGAAGAGATCCGCCAGGCAATGCAGATGGAGATGTTGAAGCAGCCGGCAGAGGATTATCTCGGATGGCTGGCTGACAGCAAGGCAATCATTTCCAAAGAAAAGAAAAAGGCTCAGCTTCTGGAACAGATGAAGAAGTTAAAGGATGAATCCGTTGCTGCATGGGAAGGAAAGAAGAAAGAAGTGCAGGCGGCACAGGATGCGAAGAAAGAATCCGTATCCAAGGTGCAGGAAGCAATCTGGGAGAACAAGAAAGAAATCGAACGTCTGAATGCAGAAGTTTTCGAATCGGAAGAACAGATGAAGGACGTGAAGAGAAAAGTAGCAGATAAGCGTTACGAGAAGGAGTTCCAGGAATATCTGGCGAGTAGAAAATCCGAGAATTATGAGTATCTGAGACGTCAGATGGTTTCGCGGGTATATACGCTCAGGGAAGAAGAGGAAGACGCTTACCGGAAGCTGGTGGAAGAGAGAAGCAGTTATATCAGAGAATATCCGAACCGTACATTCTCAACTTCTATCCGGGACAACGCGCCGTATGAGAAGCTTTTGAATTCGCTGTCCTGCGATCATCTGGAGACTTACAGGGAGTCGGCGAAGACACAGGCGAAAGCGGCTGTGGAGCATTTCAAAGATGACTTCATCTTCAAGATCCGAAGTGCGATCTTGGAGGCTTATCAGAGAAGGGATGAGCTGAACCGGATCATCAGCAAACTGGACTTCGGTAAGGATAAGTATCAGTTCGTGATCACGAAGAACAAGGGTGCAGACGGAAAATATTATAAGATGTTCATGGATGATTCCCTGCAGATCCGTCCGTCTGACTTAGATGATACGATGGACAACCAGCTTGATATGTTCACGATGGAGCATGAGAACCAGTATGGGGAGATGATGAACGAGCTGATCAACATCTTTATCCCGCCGGAGAATGCGACAAAAGATGAGATGGATGAGGCGAAACGCAACATGGATAAGTATGCGGATTACCGGACCTATCTGTCATTCGATATGCAGCAGATCGTACATGGCGATAAGGAGATGACGATCGGACTGAGTAAGATGATCAAGAAGAACTCCGGCGGAGAGGGACAGAACCCGCTGTACGTGGCACTTCTGGCAAGCTTTGCGCAGCTTTATAAGATCAATCTGTCGCCGAAGATGCACCGGTCACCGACACTGCGTCTGGTTGTGCTGGACGAGGCGTTCTCCAAGATGGATGCCGAGAAGGTGGCAAGCTGTATCTCACTGATCCGCGGACTTGGCTTCCAGGCGATCATCAGCGCGACGAACGATAAGATCCAGAACTATCTGGAGAATGTAGATAAGACCTTCGTGTATGCGAACCCGAATAAGAGACATATTTCCATTCAGGAATTTGAGAAGACGGAGTTTGGGGAGTTGGCGGAGGAATAAGGGGGACGGGAAAAGTGGCTTTTTCCCTGTCCCTAATGGTTTTATGAAGTGGTATTTTCTGCATAGTTGTTACGTGCCTGACGAGGTGTCATTCCGTAGATTTCTTTGAAGAGACGGTTAAAGATTGTCTGGTTAGTGAAACCACTCTTCTGCATTACCTCAGAAATGGACTTGTCTGTATTCATCAGAATACGTCCAGCATGAGAAATACGCACCTCATTCAGGTAACGAAGAAATGTAATACCCATATGCTGCTTGAAAAAACGGCAGAAATATTCCCGGCTGAATCCTACCTGATTAGCTACTTCTTTCAATGAGAGTTTTTCTGTATAATGTTCATTCACATAAGAGATGATTTTTCGCAGAATATCATTAGACTGACTTGTTCCAGTAGTCGTTCCCGGCAGGGAATATACGGAAAAATAACGAATCAAATCAGCAAGCATCAGCAATGCCGTGCCGTCTGAACGCATGGCGCTGGTGCTTTTATTTTCGACATTGGTTCGTGTCAGATCGTGGGCAAGCTGGCAGATGTGGATGTACTGGGTGGATTTTGGATCATCCAGAGGAACCGGGCGGCAATTTATATGATACAGTTCCAGATCCGGGCAGTAGACCGCGAGCTGTTTTTTATCGACATGGATACATAAAAACATATACAGGTTAGAATCCGAATGTATGGAATGTACTTCTTTGGAATCAAAAACAATCAGTTGATTGTGGTGAAGGGTAAGATGTTCGTGTTCGATATGAACACGGACGGATCCATTCAGGCAGAATAAAATCTCCATGGCTTCGTGCCAGTGGGCTGGAATATGTGTATTTTCAAGTGCGGCCATTGATACTTGGATACCCAGATTGCCAAGTGGATGCAGTGCTTCGTGATATGCTTTTGCCATAATAATCTCCTTTTTATAAATAGTAAAGCCAGTACAATAATGTCAATATCGTTGTAAAATAAGATAATTATAACACTGGTTTGAAACCGAAAACAAGGCTAAAATACAAGATGTAAAAGGAAAACAAAGAAAATAAATATATAAATAGTAAAAAAGGAGAGGTCAATATGAGTACAGTAGCACTTAAGAATACAATGGTAATGAATAACACAGAGAAAAAGGCTGGTTTAGTGGAGCGTTTCAAAAAATATTTTCTGGATAATGCAGCGTTTTTTGCGGCGGCTTCTGCAGGAATGTCTGGAAATGGTTATGCGGCAGCACAGATCATGAGAGATGCAAGACGTGTTGCATCTGCTAACAGATAAGAAAGAATAAGAATGACTATTAAGGGAAGACATCAGGTAAATAAGAACTGGTAACTCGCAATCTCCGGAAGATCAGGTGTTGATATAGAACTGCGTGCAAAAGTATTATGTATAATATGGCGGCACCGACTGTTACACATCAGTAAATCGCTTTTGAGATTGCGGTGGCTTTGCGGAAATATATCAAAGATAAAGGGGGAAAGTGTAAGGTGTTTATGTCCCCCGGTTGGTGTGTAGCTGGATACTCGGAATTAACTGTAGTAGATCTGGCAGATGTATGGAGAGAAAGAAACGTGTGGTATCAGGGGAGGTCTCGTCAGCGGATGGAAACAGAGTATGAAATCCGTCAGTAACTGTAGAGCAACTTTTTATAAGTGATTGAGACAAAGGGAAAACAACAGATAATAAGAATAGATAAGTGGGATGAATGATGAGAGTGTGTAG
>OGXS01001924.1_pt1 | contig 11941 bp, 13 predicted proteins | sample 1576371 | NCBI WGS metagenome assembly OGXS01 (sample SAMEA3541475, study PRJEB24748) | human gut metagenome | biome: human gut; feature: human-associated habitat; material: faeces | place: China | collected 2012
GGTTATCCGCTATCCTGTAGGAAGTGAAAATTCAATATCGACACGCGATGAAGGGAATATGCCTTTTCTGTCTCCATCCCAGAGAGCGGCCGTTGGGTGTAAGGCCGTATGGAGCGAGCTGGCGTCTCACCCCGGAGTGTGAGCTATTTGAGTGGGCGTTGTTGGACGCCAATAAGAGTGGTACCGCGGAAGCTGTTTGGCCTTCGTCTCTTCTGGTGGAGACGAAGGCTTTTTCGTCGTCTCTGCCCCTTTCTCCAACAAAACGCCGCATCTGCGGCCATCCCACCATGAAAGGAATGGACCCACGCCATGAAAAACTACAACAAGTACCGCCCGGGATACTACATGCCCCCGGAACCCTGCCTGGACTGGATGCAGAAGGAGCGCCTCACCCAGCCCCCCCAATGGTGCAGCGTCGACCTGCGGGACGGCAACCAGGCCCTCATCACCCCCATGAACCTGGAGGAGAAACTGGAGTTCTACCGCCTGCTGCTGGAGGTGGGCTTTAAGGAGATCGAGGTGGGCTTCCCCGCCGCCTCGGAGACCGAGTACGAGTTTCTGCGCACCATCATCGAGGACCACCTGATCCCTGAGGATGTCTCCATCCAGGTGCTCACCCAGTCCCGCCCCCACATTATTAAAAAGACCTTCGATGCCATCAAGGGCGCCAAAAATGTGGTGGTCCACCTGTACAACTCCACCTCCTTCGCCCAGCGGCAGCAGGTCTTTCGGATGAGCGAGGACGAGATCGTGGACATCGCCGTGTCCGGGGCCAAGCTCTTTGACGAGTACGCCGCCAAAATGCCGGAGACCAACTTCCGCTTCGAGTACTCCCCCGAGAGCTTCACCGGCACGGAGATGGAGTTCGCCCTGCGGATCTGCAACGCCGTCATCGACGTGTGGAAACCCCGGCCGGAGCGGCAGGTGATCATCAACCTCCCCTCCACCGTGGAGATGTCCATGCCCCATGTCTATGCCCAGCAGATTGAGTACATGAGCAAGCACCTCCATGACCGGGAGAACGTCATCGTCTCCATCCACCCCCACAACGACCGGGGCACCGCCGTGGCCGCCGGGGAACTGGCCCTGCTGGCCGGGGGCCAGCGGATCGAGGGTACCCTCTTCGGCAACGGGGAGCGCACCGGCAACGTGGACATCATCACCATGGCCATGAACCTCTTCACCCACGGGGTGGACCCCCAGCTGGACTTCTCCGACATGCCCAAGATCGTGGAGTGCTATGAGCGCCTGACCGGCATGTCCGTGGGGTACCGCCAGCCCTACTCCGGCCACCTGGTGTTTGCCGCCTTCTCCGGCTCCCACCAAGACGCCATCGCCAAGGGGATGCACTTCCGGGAAGAGCGGGAGGAGAAATACTGGACCGTCCCCTACCTCCCCCTGGACCCCCACGACGTCAACCGGGAGTACGAGACCGACGTCATCCGCATCAACAGCCAGTCCGGCAAGGGGGGCATCTCCTACATCCTGGAGCACAACTTCGGCTACGACCTGCCCAAGGAGATGGCCACCGAGGTGGGCTACTTCATCAAGGGCATCTCCGACCACGCCCACAAGGAGCTCACCCCCAGCGAGATCCTGGTGGCCTTCCAGCACGAGTACCAGAACAAGGACGAGCCCATCGCCCTGCAGGACATCTCCTGGCTGCGGGAGGGGGGCTCCACCGTGGCCGACGTCACCCTGGCCATCGGCAGCCAGCTCTTCTACCTCAGCGCCCGGGGCAACGGCCCCCTGGACGCTGTGAGCAACGTGCTGAAGATCGCCAACCCCGACATCAAGTACCAGTTTGTGGACTACGAGGAGCACGCCTTGGAGACCGACTCTGACTCCCTGGCCTCGGCCTACGTGGTCATCGCCGACGACGAGGGCAACCACTACTGGGGCGTAGGGGTGGACAGCGACATCACCATGGCCTCGGTCTATGCCCTGATCACCGCTGTGAACCGGGAGAACAAGGTCAAGCAGTTTATCCCCACCCACGACTGAACCCCTGCCGGGTTCCCCCTGACATCCATCGCAACTTCAAAAGAGGAGGTTTTTCCTATGGGAATGACAATGACGCAAAAAATCCTCGCTGCCCACGCCGGCCTGCCGGAAGTGAAGGCCGGCCAGCTGATCCGGGCCAAGCTGGACATGGTCCTGGGCAACGACATCACCTCTCCCGTGGCCATCCGGGAGTTTGACAAGGAGGGGTTCACCGGGGTCTTTGACAAGAGCAAGATCTCCCTGGTCATGGACCACTTCACCCCCAACAAGGACATCAAGGCCGCCGAGCAGTGCCTGCAGTGCCGCACCTTTGCCCAGCGGTTTGACATTGACAACTTCTACGACGTGGGCCAGATGGGGGTGGAGCACGCCCTCCTGCCGGAAAAGGGCCTGGTGGCCGCCGGGGAGTGCATCATCGGCGCCGACTCCCACACCTGCACCTACGGGGCCCTGGGGGCCTTCTCCACCGGGGTGGGGTCCACCGACATGGCCGCCGGCATGGCCACCGGGGAGACTTGGTTCAAGGTCCCCGAGGCCATCAAAGTCCACCTCACCGGCAAGCTCCAGCCCATGGTCAGCGGCAAGGACGTGATCCTCCACCTCATCGGCCTCATCGGCGTGGACGGGGCCCTGTACCAGAGCCTGGAGTACTGCGGCGACGGCGTGGCCGCCCTGTCCATGGACGACCGGCTGTGCATCGCCAACATGTCCATCGAGGCCGGGGCCAAGAACGGCATCTTCCCCGTGGACGAGATCACCCGGGCCTATCTGGACGGCCGGGTAAACCGTCCCTACACCGCCTACGAGGCCGACCCCGACGCCGAGTATGTCCGCACCGTGGAGATCGACCTGAGCCAGGTGGAGCCCACCGTGGCCTTCCCCCACCTGCCGGAAAACGCCCACCCCATCTCCCAGGTGGAGGAGATCAAGATCGACCAGGTGGTCATCGGCTCCTGCACCAACGGCCGGCTGGAGGACATGGCCGTGGCGGCCAAGATCCTCCAGGGCAAGAAGGTGGCAAGCCACGTGCGGTGCATCGTCATGCCCGCCACCCAGCACATTTTTAAGCAGTGCATCGAGCTGGGCTATATGACCACCTTCATCGACGCCGGCTGCGCCGTCTCCACCCCCACCTGCGGCCCCTGCCTGGGCGGCCACATGGGCGTCATGGCCAACGGCGAGAAGTGCGTGGCCACCACCAACCGGAACTTCGTGGGCCGGATGGGCGGCATTACTTCTGAAATCTATCTGGCCAGCCCCGCTGTGGCGGCTGCCTCTGCGGTTGCCGGCGTGATTGCCGACCCGAGAAAGGTGTGAGTGAACATGAACGCAAAAGGTTTCGTACATAAGTATGGGGACAATGTGGACACCGACGTCATCATCCCCGCCCGCTACCTGAACATCGCCGACAAGAAGGAGCTGGCCACCCACTGCATGGAGGACATTGACAAGAACTTCGTGAATGTGGTCAAGAGCGGCGACGTGATGGTGGGCGGCTTCAACTTCGGCTGCGGCTCCTCCCGGGAGCACGCCCCCATGGTGATCAAGGAGTCCGGCATCTCCTGCGTCATCGCCAAGACCTTCGCCCGGATCTTCTACCGCAACGCCATCAACATCGGCCTGGCCATCCTGGAATGCCCCGAGGCCAGCGAGAAAATCCAGAGCGGGGACGAGGTGGCCATCGACTTTGACACCGGCCTCATCACCAACCTCACCAAGGGCGAGACCTACCAGGCCAACCCCTTCCCGGCGTTCATCAAGGAGATCATCCAGGCCGGCGGCCTGATGGCCGACATCAAGAAGAGACAGGAGGCATAACCCCATGGAATACAAACTTGCCGTGATCCCCGGGGACGGCATCGGCCCCGACGTGGTGGAGCAGACCCTCCTGGTCCTGGACAAGGTGGGGGAGAAGTTCGGCCACACCTTCCACTACCAAAAGGTCCTGGCCGGCGGCTGCGCCATTGACGCCACCGGCGCCTGCCTGCCCCAGGAGACCATCGACGTGTGCAAGGCCTCCGACGCGGTCCTTCTGGGGGCCGTGGGGGGCTGGAAGTGGGACACCCTCCCCGGCGACCAGCGGCCGGAACGGGCCCTGCTGGGCCTGCGGAAGGCCCTGGGGCTCTTCGCCAACCTCCGCCCCGCCCTGCTCTTTGAGCAGCTGGCGGACGCCTCCCCCCTGAAGCCCGAGATCCTGGCCGGGGGGCTGGACATTGTGGTGGTGCGGGAGCTCACCGGCGGCATCTACTTCGGCGAAAAGGGCTTTAAGGACACCGACCTGGGCCCTGCCGCCTACGACGTGGAGCAGTACGCCGAGGAGGAGGTCCGCCGCATCGCCAAGGTGGCCTTCGACATGGCCATGAAGCGCAGCAAGCACGTCACCAGCGTGGACAAGGCCAACGTGCTGGAGTCCTCCCGCCTGTGGCGGCGGGTGGTGGCCGAGGTGGCCCAGGACTACCCCGAGGTCACCCTGGACAACCTCTATGTGGACAACGCCGCCATGCAGCTGGTGCGCAACCCCCGGCAGTTTGACGTCATCGTCACCAGCAACATCTTCGGGGACATCCTCTCCGACGAGGCCAGCCAGATCACCGGCTCCATCGGCATGCTGCCCTCCGCCTCCCTGGCAAAGGGCAACTTTGGCATGTACGAGCCCGTCCACGGCTCCGCCCCGGACATTGCCGGCCAGGACAAGGCCAACCCCATGGCCACCATCCTCTCGGCCGCCATGATGCTCCGGTACACCTTCGGCCTGCTGCAGGAGGCCGACGCCGTGGAGAACGCCGTGAAGGCCGTGCTGGACCAGGGCTACCGCACCCCCGACCTCTTCGCCGGGGAGGGTACCCTCATCGGCACCGCCGAGATGGGCCGCCGGATCGCGGAGGCGATTTGAGCCGGCGCACTGCTGTTCATACGATTCAAAAACACCGCCCGGACGATTCCTCGTCCGGGCGGTGTTTTCACGTTTTCTTTCCTCCATGGAGCACGGCAACCAGGTACCCGATCCAAGCGACCCCCAGCAGCGACGCGCTCACCAGGAGCAGGGCCACAAACCCCGCAGCTTGGGTGATGGCCGCCCCCACCAGGGACAGCAGGGTCATGGCAAACAGGACCCCTGTGAGCACATCATACATCCTGGCCTTGGCCTGGCGGCTGCGGTCCTCCGCCTGCGCCTGAGCAGCCTCCCCCTGGGAGAGGCTGCCGGTGAGGCCCCCCACCCCAAACAGGAGCAGCAGCCCGCCCAGCACCAGCAGTTTCCCGTCAAACCCCGTCACGCCGATGGTCACTAAGGCCACTGCCCCCACCGCCAGTTCCAGCAGCGCGGCCAGGAGGCCCTTCCGGTGAGATGGTTTCATCCCTTTCACCCTTTCTGCAAGAGTTTTCTTTCTGTCCCCCATGCTAGCAAATGGGCCTGCCGCTGTCAAGGCCAGGTCTATGGGTGGGTTTCCTTCCATCGTTTTTGGTTAACCTTGGCAAATTCCCACGGGAATGTCCGGTTTTTCCTCGGTATGACAGAAAAAACTTGCTTTTTCCGTAATTCCCCTGTATATTAGCAGAGATATGCAACCCATTTATTCATTTCCAGAAAAAGGAGGTCACTCCATGAAACGCCATACCGCGGTTTCCCTTGCCGCAACCTTTACCCTCTTATGCTGCTCCATCCTCCCTGTGGGCGCCTATGACATGGGCTCCCCGGAGGAGCCCCTCCGCCTGAGCGCCGGCCTGTCCCACACCGTCTATGTGGATGAGACGGGCACCCTCTGGGCCTGGGGCAGCAACCAGGCAGGCCAGCTGGGCACGGAGACCCAGGAGACCAGCACCGACCTGGAGGGCAACCCCATCCCCTACGCCAGCCAGCCCTTGGCCGTGATGGAAGGCGTGGTGTCCGCCAGCGCTGGCGCCGACTTCACCGTGGCGCTGAAAGCCGACGGCACCCTGTGGACCTGGGGCGGCAACGACGAGGGCCAGCTGGGCACCGGCACCACCGAGGGCTCTGCCACCCCCGTCCAGGTGCTGGACCAGGTCACCGCCGTGGTGGCCGGGGACTACCACGTGGCCGCCCTCCGCACCGACGGCACCCTCTGGACCTGGGGGGACAACCTCTACGGCCAGCTGGGGGACGGCACCTACACCAGCCGCTCTACCCCGGCCCAGGTGATGGAGGGGGTCACCACCGTGGCCGCCGGGGTGGGGGCCACCGCCGCCATCCGCACCGACAGCACCCTGTGGACCTGGGGGGATAACCTCTTCGGCCAACTGGGGGACGGCACCCAGGACAGCCGCCCCACCCCCCAGCAGATCCTCACCGACGTCTCCGCCGTGAACCTGGGGGGCTACCACGCCGCAGCCATCCGCACCGACGGCACCCTCTGGATGTGGGGGAGCAACATCGACGGCCAGCTGGGCACCGGCCAGGCCACTGAGGTGCTGCAAACCCAGCCCGTCCAGGTCCCCTTGAACGGTGCCGTGCTGGCCGTGGCCGCGGGAACCGGCCACACCGTGGCCATCCTGGAAGACGGCTCCCTGTGGGTCTGGGGCCGGAACGACCAGGGGCAGCTGGGGCTGGACCCGGACACCGCCGCCCTGGTTCCCCAGCCCACCCAGGTGACCGAGGCCACCGGCGCGGTGGACGTGGCCGCCGGGACCTATCAGACCGCCTGCCTCCTCTCGGACGGCACCCTGCTCACCTGGGGGGCACAGCGCCTGCTGGGCAGCGGCTCCGTGGAGGCCTGGGCCGAAACCGCCACAGAGGACACCACCGCCCAGGTCACCCTGTCCCAGGAGGCCGGCTGGGCGCCCTGGGCCGTGCTGGCCGGGTCCGTGGTCTGTCTGCTGGCCGCCGGCCTGGTCACCCGCCCCCGCCGGGATTGAGTTTCGCTTCTTTCCAAAGTTTCGGGTTTCTCTTTACTTTTGCATCAAAAGGGAGTATACTTGCTTGCACAATCTTGCAAATCAATGGGAGGTCTCTGCCATGGAACTCTTTCGCCCTGCCGGTCTGCTCCAGGCCGACCCCGACAGCCGGGACTGGACCCGGGACCACGGCTATGCCCAGGTCAGCTCCTTTCCCTTTCCCCCGCTGTACTTAGGGGACGACCTGGCCCAGTTGGCCAAGGAGGACCCAGACCTGGCCCCCTTCCTCCACCAGTGCCTGCTCCAGTTTGTCAACCATGAGTACGGCCACCTGTCCTCCCTGGACTTGGTGGAAAACTTCCTCAACCGGGACGTCCACCAGAAATCCACCTGGATGCGGGGCAACTACCCCAGCCCCAAGTGGGGGGAGGTCCGGCTGGAGATCTTCTATGACCTGGGTCTCTTCCACCGGAGGGAGGTCCCGCCCCGGGCCCTGGCCCTGGAACAAAGCCGAAAGGAATCCGCAGCGCCCCCTGCCACAGAAGAAACCCCATGAAAGATCGTCTCATCCAATTCCTCTTAAAAGGCCACACCACCCAGGACGCCATCGCCTTCTGGGAGCTTCTCCGCCAGAGGAAGTTCCGGGCCCTGCTGGCCCAGCCCACGGCCAACACCGTGACCCAGCTTTTCCGGTACATCATCACCGGGGCCTCCTCCTTCCTGCTGGACTTCCTGCTCCTGTTCATCCTGGAGACGGCGGGGATGCACTACCTGCCGGCGGCGGCCTGCTCCTTTACCGCCGGGACGGTGTGCAACTTCCTGCTCACCAAGTTCTTCGCCTTCAAGGCGGTCAACGCCACCGTGGGCCCGGCCGCCGAAGTGCTGGTGTTCTGCGCCATCTCCGTGGTGGGGCTGCTGCTGACCGAGCTGCTCATGTTCTTCTTCACCAGCCACCTGCAGCTGTACTTCATGCTCTCCAAGCTCATCAGCAGCATTTTGGTGTTCTTCTGGAACTTCCTGGGGCGGAAGTTCATCCTCTACCCCGGTAAGGTCCACGAAAAAGTCTAAACCGCAGCCAAAAACAGCCCGTCTGCTTTCCGCAGACGGGCTGTTTTTCGATCTGGATTCAGGCCTGCCAGTCCAGCTCCCCCCGGTCCAGGATGGCCTGGCCGGTGGCGGCGTTCACCAGGCGGAAAGCCCCCTGGCCGGGGCCAGTCTGCCACAGGTGGAGTTCCACCGGCGTGTCCGGATAGAGGACGGTTTTCATGGCCCCGTACATCCGCCGCAGCTTCTCCGGCTGGCCGGGGAAACACTGGCCGATGGCCAGCCGGCAGGCATAGCCAAAGGCGCACAGGTCGTGGACAAAGGGGCCCTGGAGGCCCCGGCGCTCCGCCACGGCCCGGTCCACGTGGACCAGGTTGGTGTCCCCGGTGAGGCGGTAGAGCAGGTGCTGGGCCGCCCCGATGTGGTCCCGCGCCACAAAGTCCGGCGCCCGGTCGGGGATGCGGCTGGCCCGCCGGTCCATGGGCTGGCCGCCATAGCCCCCCAAGGTGGGGAAGAGGGTGGTGCACCGGTTGGTGCACAGCAGCACGCCCCCCTCATCAAAGACCTCCACCTGGGACCGAACCGCCATGCCCCGGCCCTCCCCTCGGTCAAAGAGGTCGGTGAGCACATCCCGGTAGACGAAGGACCCCTTCCCCGCCGGGATGGGGCGGTGGTACAGAAATTCGTAGTCCAGGTTCACATAGGACTGCGCCGGCTGGAGCAGCTCCTCCACCAGCACCGGGACCGCCCGGGGCCGGGGAAACTGCGGGGTGACGTTCACCGCCCCCCAGTAGGGCAGCACCCCGAAGGTGGGGATGACCTGCATGTCTTTCTCATAGGTGTACTGGGGCTCCTCCCCCGTGGCCCCCACGGCCAGGGCGTACAGGGCACAGTCCCGCCAGGTGTAGGCCATGGTCCGCCACTCGGTGGCCAGGCCCTGCAGTTGCGTCTCTCTCTCCGTCATGGTTGGTTCCCTCTCTCCTCTAAAAATGTCCGCATGGCTGCCAGGCGCTTTTCCGCCACCGCCCGGCCCAGGTCGTACACCGCCTGGATCCGCGCCCGGTTGTGGTCCACCCGCTTGATGTCCAGGGGGGCCTCCGGGCGGATGACAAACACCTCGCCCCGGCGCTCCTTCTCCCGGATGGCTGCCGTGGTCTCGTTGTACACGTCCTGCCGCCGGGCCAGGGTGTCCAGGAGCTGGGGATAGTCCTTGTACACCCGCCGCAGCAGGGGCATGGCCTTGTTCTTGGTCTTTACATAGCCCATGGGCTGGGTGAGGATCACCACGTTCCGATCGTACCCCTGCCCCTCCAAGTAGGCCAGGGGGATGGAGTCGGCGATCCCCCCGTCCAGCAGGTCGTAGCCCCCTACGGACACGATGCGGGCGGCCAGGGGCATGGAGGCCGAGGCCCGGAACCAGTCCAGATCCTCCTCGCCCCCCTCCAGGCAGTTGTGGTACACCGGCTGGCCGGTGTGCACGTCGGTACCCACCACGAAGAAGTCCATGGGGTTTTCCCGGTAGGCCTGCTTGTCAAAGGGGTCCAGGCGGTCGGGAATCTCCCGATAGCAGAAGTCCGCCCCGAAGAGGTCCCCGGTGGTCACCAGGGAGCGGAAGCTGCTGTACCGGGGATCCTTGCAGAACCGGAGGTTATACCGCAGCACCCGCCCCGGCTGGTTGGATTTATAGTTGCACCCAAACACCGCCCCGGCGGACACCCCAATGGCCCCGTCAAAGACGATCCCCGCTTCCATCATCACATCGATGACGCCGGCGGTAAACAGGCCCCGCATGGCGCCTCCTTCCATGACCAAACCACGTTTCACGGGCATCTTCCTTTCTTTGCGCAAGTCTGTTCCTTATCCTATCACCATCGGGGGGATTTGTAAAGGCGGCCCCTTCAGCACCCTTGTGCAGATGGGCATAATTTTCTAAACTTTGTGAAAAAAATTTTATAAAACGCACAAATCCTTGTGGACTTTTTCCCCGTCCCCTGCTATAATAGGGAACAGGAAGAGTACGTCCGGAACCCATCCCCCTCCAGACGGCTCCCCTGGAGGAACCTTTCGCCGGACAGATCCCATCCACCCCTTTCGTTTGACCCTTGGAAAGGAGGTCAAATCATGTTGTACTTTTGGATTTTAACGGTGCTCCTCTTCGCCCTGCCCATCGGGCTGGCCGTGCTCACCTGGAACCAGTCCCAGGCTGACGCCAGAGCCTGCGTCATCCGCTGGCAGGTCATCGCCTCCGTGGTATACTTCCTGGCCACCAGCCCCATGAATCTGACCACCGACACCATCTTCGTGATCCTTCTTCTGGGCGCCCTCATCGCCGCCACCGCGCTGCTGGTGCGGCATTACAGCAGCCACGGCTATCGGCCCTTCTAAGGGACCCTCCCTCTTGCTTCAGAAAGGAGGTCCCGCATGGTTAAGATGGTTTTGTTTTACTGGGGGCCTACTATCGTGCTGTGGGTTCTCCCCCTCCTGTTCACCATGCGCACCTGGCACCGGCCTTGGCCGGAGGCGCTGGAGCGAACCGTGCGCTGGCAGTGCATCGCATCCGCCATCTATCTGGGCATCGGTGCCTTTTGGGGCCCGGAAGGCCTCATCGTCTATGGCTTTTATTGGGTGATTTCCCTTGCCATCACAGGGGCAATGCTGTACCTGCGCCACGCTGCCGCGCCATGAAATCACAATCGTTTCTAACGTAACACAGGTCCCCGACCCGCCAAAACGGCAGGCCGGGGACCTGTATTTTCACGAACAAAGGGTAAACTGCCGCTTGTCATAGTCGATGAGCCCCTCGGCCTTCATGTGGGCCAGCTCCCGGGTCATGGCGGAGCGGTCGGCGCAGAGGTACTCCGCCAAGGCAGTGCGGCTCATGGGGACGGTGAAGGTCCGGCTGCCGGCGGCCTCCGCCTGGCGGGCCAGATAGGTGAGGAGTTTCTCCCGAATGGTGGTGCGGGAGGTGACCTCCAGCTTTTCCACCAGGGCCACGTTCTTCTCCGCGATGAGTTCCACCATGTTCTCGATCATCCGGTGGTGGAACCGGCACACCAGCTTGCAGGCGTGGAGGATCCGCCCATAGTCCAGCAGCAGCACCCGGCTGGCGGTGCGGGCCTGGTAGGCGATGGTGCGGTTCTTGGCCTTGATGCAGGTGTAACTCTCCCCAAAAATGCTGCCCACCGGCAGGACAGACAGGAGGGACTTTTTGCCGAAATAGTCCTCGCTGATCATCTCCACCTCCCCCTCCAGGACCACTCCCATGAGGGGATGCTCCCCGGGGCTGCTCATGATGAAGCCCCCCCGGCGGGCCGCCACCTCCCGGGCGCTGAGACAGCCCAGCATGGCCTTCAAATCCTCGGGGGTGATGTTGCGGAACAAGGGGCTGCGCTGCAGTTCTTCCAGATTCATTGTGAGGCACCTCCTGTCACAGGGTGGATGTTTGATTCCAGTGTAAATTATTTTCTCCTGTGATGCAACTGCAACAGGTAATTTTTTTGCGGTCTGCTATGGTTACAGATAGAATACGATGAAGGAGGACCCCCCTATGGTACACAACATGTATAAATCCAAGCGCCAACTCTCCGATGCCGATACCCTGGAACTGCTCAAGAAAGGCGACCACGGCACCCTGGCCGTCCAGGGGGACGACGGATACCCCTATGCCACCCCGGTCAACTACATCCTGGTGGGGGACAAGCTCTACCTCCACTCCGCCCCCTACGGGTACAAGATCGAGTGTCTCCAGCGGGATCCCAAGTGCTGCTTCACCGCCATCCTCAGCACGGAGATCATCCCCAGCAAGATCACTGCGTCCTTTGAAAGCGTCATCCTCACCGGCCAGGCCGTCTTCGTGGAGGACCCGGCAGAAAAGCGCACCGTGATGGAAAACTTCGTCACCCAGAAGCACCCCGGCTACGAGGAACTGGGCTTTCGAATGATCGAAAAGCAGCTGGACAAAACCGCTGTCATCCGCATTGACCCCATCTCCATGACCGGCAAGGCCTACCTGGGCTGAGCCCGCCAAACCACAAAAAAGCGA
>OGXS01001927.1_pt1 | contig 11925 bp, 9 predicted proteins | sample 1576371 | NCBI WGS metagenome assembly OGXS01 (sample SAMEA3541475, study PRJEB24748) | human gut metagenome | biome: human gut; feature: human-associated habitat; material: faeces | place: China | collected 2012
AACCTGGGCACTGATACCTTTATCAGAGGTGTTGTTTCCGAACTTATAGAGTGGAAGGCTGAAACTTTCGGTTGTCGGAGTAAGCAGAGTTTCAGGGGTATAGTTGAGCACCTGCACACAGGTACAGGTAATATCAACAGCTGTTACATTGACATTCTTGGAACCGGTGTTGCCGCTTTCGTCAGTGGCTATCAGCTTGAATTTCCGAGTACCAGCAGCCGTAAAGTATGTGGTGAAGTCCAGTTCAAAGGAGAAGTCCTTCATGTCACCGGAAGATGCTTTGTTGACGGTTTCAGTCCAGACGGTAAGCCCGCTTTCACGGTCTACGAGTTCCAGTTTCTCAATCAGGTTGTCAGAGGATTCGACACCGTTCGAGGTCACGGAACGAATGGCGGCAAAGGTTCGTAGCGTGGAGCCGTAAGAGCCATAGACAGGTGTCGACTGGAAAGCAATGGCAACAATGGTACCACCAGTTTGACCGCCGCCACCCATGCCGATAGCGAACTGCACTTCATCGCCAAGGGTTTCACCGGCAGCGTTCTTCATCTGAAGTTTTACAATGCCTTCTGTTTCCACGTTTACGTCGAGGTTGGCCGGAACATAGGCATAGGCGCCACCAGTTGAAAAGGCGTCCTTTCCCCCTTCCGCCGGTTCATCGGAAGTTTCAAAAACGGAACTGCCACCACCATTCCCGAAGGGTTTCCAAAGAGAAGGGGTCGCAAAATCGGACACAGCACCCTGGAACTGCCGGGTTTCCATTTCATACTCGCCTGTTTTGTAAGTAATGATGAGACCCGTTCGCTCATATTTGACGCCAGATTCCTGTTGATAGGAGACAATGGCGGCAATAGCGGTTTCAAGGGTATAGTAGCCGTCTTTCAATGGGCGGATCTCATCAACAATGACGATGGGGTGTGTTACATCGTCAGCGGGCGTGCCGCTCTTCATATCCTCAAGGGCTTGCTTATCCTCGGCGGACAAAAGGCCGGCTTGTTCAAGGGTAGCAGAAGGCAAACGGAAGCTGTCATCCGTTTCTTTACCGGTTGTTTTGGACACTTTTTTGAAAGATACATTGAGATAGGAAGCGTCAGACAGGACGGAGAATGAATCAGGTTTGATTATGTCGGAAGGGATATTTGTCATTGCATCCTCTAAAGCCTTTCCACGGTCGCCGGGGAAGGCTTCATCTTCACTTTCCCCAAGAGACAACGGTTCAGGCAGACATTCAGAAGGAACTTTACTTTCTTCGTTCAAAGGAGCGATACCGTTCGCTTTTCCTATCCTTTCCTCAAAGTCATTTATTACAGAGGTCCATTTGCCCCATGTAACACTCTCATTGGAAACAATACCTATTCGTGAGATTGTACAAACTGTACCTAAATATACACCTTCGGCATTGTCTGACATGGTAGCCAGTTGTATACACGAAGTGAATGATTGACAAACCTTATTAAGCTCCAACCGTTCAATTTGTATATTTACAGGAATCTTAGACGAATCAACAGACAAAATACACCGATAATTCCCAATAGAAGAATCCCCGGAATACATTGTTTTTAATTTATCTTTAAAGCTACCAATAGTAGTAAAAGAGCCAATACTTTTAAATGGGTCAGTCAAAGGATTGGATTTATCAGACACTCCTGTTATACGTTTCAATAACTCGGCGTCTCCATCCGATAAATCTTTTGCAATCTTATTGACATTCTCCACTAATGCATCAAAATCACCATTCACCATTTTAGCAATGGTACTTGAAAGTAAATCAATAGATATTTTCCGACCGCCACTAACTTCAACGTACATATCTTTGGATAGCTCTGTTGTATCAGTCAGTTGCTCTATTGTAAGACTGTTTGTCTTCAACGCTTGTAACACAAGGCTAATAATCTGTTGTTTTTCTGTTTCTGTCATAATTCTCTTTTTTAATCATTTTCATATACCCATACAAGCTCAATGGTCATACCAAGATTATCTATGTCGCAATCATAGACATTATCAAGATAAAGTTGGAACTCCTTCAGAGCACCAATATCTCCACCGTTAATACCTTTCAAGACACATACACCATCCCTACTGATTACACTCCCTTCAATGAGGTTAGTATACGAATCTCCTTTATATAGTACAGCACGCAAATTTATCGAACCGTTGTCCAAATCGTTCTTTAGTCTATCCAGTCCATTAACTGTAAGTTTACCGTAACCTCTTCTACCAATATACTTGTTATCTATGTCAGTCGTCTTGATTGCAATCAAATCCCAATATGAATTTTTATCAACACCTGGGTGATGAATACTGTTGACAGTAACCATAGTATCACTATTAATAGAAACTCCAGTATTAGGAATAGCCTTAGTCATATTGATATATGCTCCGACCTCTGCAACCCCACTTTCTGAACCATACTTGATACTACGCATTCCTTCATCATCTGCTATCCTATAAGCACCGCTTTGTACACACCTCATAGCAAGCTGGTTATTCCATTCCAAAACTGGATTCATCGTTCTTACCTTCTGTAACATTTGATTGAACACAAAACTCTTCAATCCCTCTATTTGCTGGTTAAGTTCCGGAACATTACTTTCCTTTCTGGTATATCGAACACCATCAAAGTAGACGTAATTACAGCATAAGACACGATTCAATAATTCAGCAAACCACACAGGGCATCCCATCCCATTTCCAAGCGTGAATAATACTGTTGTATATTCGTGGCTGAATAGCTCAACAATATCCTCATCAGAGGTCACGAACTGCTCATTATCCACACCGAACGTCCATCCGTTATCTTTGAAACCACCAGGAACGCGAAAATCAAAAAAGTATTGCATCCCATCTATCCACCAGACAGCATCAAGACGCTGCTTATTATCTTTCATTGAATACTGAATAAGGCTGGTTTCTGATAACTCACATTCATCGTCCGTAACTTTAAAAATCTCACTCGTATTCCCATTAACTGTTACAGTATAGTATCCACATGGAAGCAATGAAATGTTATAGAAATAAAGAATCTTATCATCATTCATCTTCCATGAGCTTAATGATACAGGTGTAGATATATTACTTAAAAGATTATTAATGTAAACTATAGGCTCCTGCTCTTTGGCTGTCAAAATCAATTCAACAAAAATCCTGTCTGTACGTGCGAATAATTGCACATATTTACTCTTCGCTCCAAATTTATCGGTAGACGGAGAAAAAAACAGTGGGGTAAACGGGCTTATAATCATATTTCTAGGCTTTTGTTATTGAACGGACAAATAAATCATACTTCACTCCCTCGTTTCTCTCAACTGTACTACTCACCTCTTTGATGTAGCCCTCGTAAACTAGATCATCTTTTAAGATTTTAATCGTTTCATCATCTGTTGGTGGAATATCTTCATTATAAGTTGTGAATGAAACATCTCCACAAGTTATAATACCACTTTCAACGTTAAAATCATCTTTCATTCCTATACCATTGACAACAACATCACTATTACCGTCAGAAGAAGAATAAGATAGTTTTTTAGTGAACATACCAATATAGCCGGCATTTGCTTGCAATATGCCTCCTTGCCAATACATGGTATTAAACATCGTTTCAGGATCAAGTACACCACTTATTTCCCAACCGCTCCTTATAAGCCTATACTCTTTATATGTTTGTACTCCGCCATTATCATGTAATGTAGTACTGGCACAAACAAAAAACACATCATTGTCACTTTCACTATCCGTTGTATCTTGGCCTCTCTTTTGCGATAAGAATTCAATTCCATAAACATCAGCACGGTAAGGGCTAATCAACTCTAATACATTATCAGTTATATCAATGCCAGTAGTATATTCAGTAGTAAATCGGAATTCGTCACGACCATTCATACTTTCATAGTCCTGTTTATCATATCCTACCCTAACCAAAGAATATATTCTTGATGAATCAACCTTATACTCAAAACTAGAAAAGCTGCTATTTAAATCCTTTACATTGTTATCACTAAACAATTTGTCCCGGTGTTTAAAAAAAACAGTGACACCATTGATCACAGGCACAAAGCCAAAAACTGTTTCCATCCAGTTTTTAAACTTTGTATAAGAAGTATATAGCTTAGCTTGGGGGATTCCACGGATACTTTCAGCAGCTAATATCACGCAATTATCTAACCTTTCATCAACACCTGAAGCTATTTCACCATAGATACCTTCATTTCCACCATTCATGCTTTTAAGCAATCGGTTTAACACATCAATAGGTCTTATTGCATCCACATAGATAGGGTTAGCTCGAGAAGTAAAGCGTGTCTCAAATTTGAAATTACGAAAATAAATATTGCCAGTAGAAGCATTAACTCTGTTAAATGTTACCATCAAATCAAAAAATAAAGCCTGCCCTTTAGTCAGATGAATCTTGATGGATTCATTCAGATTACTTGGGGTAACATCCCCCTTATTATACCCCCATCTTTTCAACTCGACTAAACGACCATCTTCGTAACGCCCGCCTAGAACTATTTCAGCTTTAGTTGTATACGCATCACTATAACTGATATAGTATTCAAAACTAAAATTCAATACTATATCAATGTCGGACAAGGCTTTAACAAATACATTTGGATCATCTTTCGATTCCTGTGGTACATCATAAAACTCAAGAGGTGAATCCCGTGACGGAAGTTCACCACCAGAAATATATAAGGGAAGCGAATATGTTATAGCTTCTACATATATTCCTTTGTCAATTACAATATATTGCAAAGAAGCATCATTTTCTACAATATCACCACCTAATGTATGCGGTTGACTATAATTCATACTTACAGAATCATAATAAAGCTGATATACATCTTTTATCTCATCTACCGAATATTCGTACTGTGTTCCTTTGTTAGCCTTTATGATATTAGCAACACTATCATCTATCGAATTAATAGAAACAGTATTTCCATCATAGGTCAATGAACCGAAATCCAGCCGACAACTGAAAAATTCATCATAAGTATGAGAATTGGTTATAGTATAAACGGTGATACTGGCATTAGAAGCCAGGTACTTGCTCAAATACTCCTCCAATATGAGGTCATAGGCTTCTCCCACAAACTGGAATTTTGAAGTAAAGGTTCTAGTTATTCCTTCAAGTCCTGAGCGTTTACGGGAAAACTTTATTTCATCCCAATTCTGAATACAAGATTTGGGAATATCATAGGAAATACTATCAACTGTAAGTACATATTTACAAAGCATTTTAACTCGTTTTGAACGTTCACGAGCAAATATATAGAAAAAGCCAACCGGTTTCCCGATTGGCTAAATTCTTGAAAATTGCATTTTGCAAAAGCAAGACATAACTACTTATTTTTCAACGCAATAGATAAAACATAAAATAATTATGACTTTCTGCATTCTCAATTTACAAATTAATACTTTCATAAAAAAGCTCCGAACCCATATATAAAGGAACGGAGCCTGCCTTTGTCTTAAAACGGTCTCGCTTCACAGCGGTACACTATCTTTAGAAAGTAGCTGCGGAAAGTTCTTTAGATATACGTTCCACCGCTACCCGTATCTTATCATATTGTTTTTGTCCGGCTGCTGTCACACCGGAAGTATATTGTCTCATCAATGAAGCATTGATACCTGCCAACTCTGCAACCTTAGTAACATTCAGGAATGAGAAATAGTTGAAGAAAGACTGCATATCATATTTGTAGATAAACTCCAATTCTAGCACTTCCTTGCCTTCTTCTGCCTGCATCTCCTTTATTTCCTCATACGCTTTCATCATATCCTCTTTGGCTGCTTCTGCCGTATTTCCATACCCTGCCAAACCAAATCCGGGTAAATCTTCCTCAACAAAGCATGAGTAATACCCATCGCTCGCCTTTTCCATGATTACAGTTACTTTCATATCTATTGAATTAAAATAGGAGTACGGCACTATTACCGTACCCCATTGCCCCAACAAAAACAGTCTCTAACTATGAACAAAAAAGGTAGGGGGATTACTCCCCCAAAAGAACCTTTCTTGCTTTACGTTCCATTCCGGTAGGTACTTCTTGTTTGCCATGCCTTGACAGGGCAAATTTGTTTCCCGTTTTGGGACTATACCAAATATCATGATTAGCCCCATGTCTGAGAACGTAACAACCTGCTGCGGTAAGTTCCGCAAAAAACTGATTGTACTTCATAATGTAAAAGACCGTTTATTTAAGACGATACAAATATAGCGTTTTTGCTATAAACAGCCAAATAAAAACATAACTATTTTGCTATATTTATGAAAAAGTTATTTCCATACACTCTTAATCAATCGTCAATACCCAATTTCGTGAAGTATAAACTTCCGAGCAGAAGAAATACGACTTCTTACAGTTCCGACAGGAATGTTCAGAATTTCACTTATCTCATCATAAGAATATCCACTAGCATAATACATCACACTATCAATACAACGGGATTTTTTAGCACACCGTTGTATTGTGGAAACCAAATCATCAAACAGTATTGAATGAACTGTACAGTTAGAAATGGCACTTCCGTCTACCATATCAAGCCCTGTAAAATGTATAAGGGAATTTCTATTGTATCTTATTATATAAGTATTCCTCATTATAATAAGGCACCACGGTTGAAGTGGTTTAGAACAATCAAATTTATCACGATTCACAAGTAGCTTATAAACTGTATCACCGGCTAAGTCTTCAGCATCTTGCATGGAACAGCAGAATTTTCTTGCCACCCTTAATATCCAAGGATATATTTCTGATAATTCCTTTTCAAAGTCCATTGTCAGCCCTCCTTATTAGATGTATCCTCGGTTCGCCATTAATGCACCTTTCCACGTATTCCCGGTGCATGATACTTTGCTCGTGCATTTCCTTAGCAGAACGCTCAATTGAACTAATAAGAGTGCCTATATCGGGGGGCAATAAGGCAATCATTTTTTTTACCTCGGACACCTCTGCTGTTATCCGATTACACTTCGTCTCTAATGTACGTAATTCTGACAATAAAACATTGTATAAATGCCTATTTATACAATGGATGCTCTTTTTTTTATTCATAAAAAAGTCGTTTGTGATTCTAAAAGAGATGTACAAACGACTGTATGAAATAATTCGCTTTAATTAAAAATTAATCGAATTACAGCATATATGTAATGCCCAATATTATCATGTGCTTCTTTTTCTGATCGATATTTCAACATCAGCTTGATGAACGATATTTGCGTAGACAGCAGCGTTAATTACACGAGAATCAATACTCATTTTAAAGAATGTCATTAGAAAAGCAATCTCGGCATCAAAAGAAGAACGAATTTGTTCAGGAGTAACCTTACTTCCTTTATGTTCCTCACTGCGTCTTTCCTCATTCCGTTTTTGCTCAAAAATGGCAGAATGAAGTAAATAATCAATCTTCGATATTACTTGTTCATCACTCATATTTCGGGTATCTACATTTAGTTGACCCAATACCTGACGAACATCATCATAAAAGCCAAGAGAAACAAGAGCCTGACAAATACGAAGACTCAATAGTTTGGCACGTTCTTTCAGCATATCCTCCTTGTCCATTATCATAGCCTTCATACTTGAGGGATTAACAATACTTCTGTATTCGACGAGTAATTTAGACGCCATTTCTTTAAGCGTGCTTTCGGACATAGATTTGCAGTCCGAGAGCAAACAAGCATAGTTGCCGCATGAAAGTTCAATGAAATCATTCAAGGTTATCTGATTTAATCTTTCAATCATGGCTATTTCAGTTTAGATAACTTATACAGTTCAAATTCACGGTTAGATGCATCCTGACGTTGCATTTTTAGACTCTTCATCAAAAGGAAATTTGTTCTATCAACCCTTTTTTCTAACCGGGAATAATCATTGAAAACAATGGTGTCACCGGAAGAGGATGCAAAATATGTCGGTGAAAATGTAGGAAAGTCCCAATCAGGTATATCAAATCCGGAGATATCCACACTATCAACATCGGGAAATACTTGGGCTCCTTTAGGAATATCAACTAAAGTTGGAGTATCAGGAGTAATCCATGCTTTTCCGGAATACATAATAACTTCATGTTTACCGGCATCACCAACCAAAGCAGCACCGCCGGGGTGCCTATCATTACCTTTAGTACCTTCTGCATAAGAAGGAATAGGAGTGGCAAGAATTGTTGCTACTTGCATAGCCCCCATCGCCCCAATAACAGCAGCCATTACAGCACCGGCAATCGGACCTAACTGGAAAGCTTCCATAATACCACGAGCTGTTGCAATTCCAGTTTCTGCAACTTGTACTCCCTTATGCCAAACAGCTTGTTTATGGGCAATCTCTTGCTTTTGTTTTTCCAACTCCTTATTCTTGGCTTCTGTCTGATCCTTTGCTGCCCGTTTACGCGCTTCCGCTTCCTCTTCGGATATAGCTCCAGACTCTGCCAGATTCTCAATTCGTTCAATATCCTCATCATACTTTTCCTCATTAGCTTCCCGCTCTTCTTCTATTTTCTGAATCTGACCATCATAAATAGAAGAGACTAAGTTTCCAATAGCTCCCACAGCTTGAGATGCAGTTTGAAGCCATTTTTTCAAGTTCTTCTGACGTTCTTTCTGTGCTTTCTTATCCGCTTTAGTAACTTTATTGATAGCATCTATTTCTGTTTCTGCTTCTTTTTGGGCAAGGTCCGCTTTCAATTTTGCAAGTTTCTCCTCAAGTTTCTCCCTTTTGTCCGTACTCAAGTTGGCAGTAGCAAGTTCGGATTCCAAAGCGTCAATGGCAGCTTCCGAGGTTTTACGTACATAATCTAATTTTAACTGATACTCAAGTTCTGCATACTCTTGCTGGGTTATTTCCTTAGAAGCTAACTGTTTTTTAAGAGCAAGCGTATCCATAACATATGCAGCATCTCGGATTTCCTGCTCATGCGCTGCATTCTCTGCTATTAATTGTACCTGATCGGATGCATGTCTTTCGTAAAGTTCTTGTTTCTTTTTTATATATTTTTCGTCAATGAGAAAAACATCTTCACCTGTTTTCTCCGCTGCATCAATTTCTGCTTCACGTTGCAACTCCAACTGGTGCAATTTCAAATCAAGTTCTTCCTGGGACCCCTTTTTTACAACAGCAAGAGCGTTCTCAACATCTTTCTTTTCACGGTCAGAATTATACTTAATAGAGAATTCATCTAATTTATCCTGCATTTCTTTCGCCAAATTCTGTCGAGTAGCGATTTCTTCTTTACTATAACCCTTAACAGCAGCAATCTTCTTTGAGTACGCTAAGCCAATTTTAGCAAGTTCTTTCTCCAGTCCCTCATCCATAAGAGCTAGTTCTGATTCCTGATAAGTTTCACGAATCTTCTGTTTCTCCCTAACTGCTTTTTCCTGTTCACGTTTTTCTTTATCTGTTAGAATTTTGGTACTATTGACCTTGTTAGTATGTTCTGAAATATAATCTTCTTCATACGCTTCCACATTTTCAAGGATATATTTATATTTTTCACTACTTTTTTCAGCTTCAGCCCACATTCCAAACTGAATATTCCTACGTTTTTCATAGTCAGACAAGGAAACACCTGATTGAGCACGAGTAAACATATTACTATCCTGCATCGCTTTAGTAGTACGTTTATAATATAATTCAGCTTTATTTGCTGTCTCATCATATTTTGCAATTTCTTGATTCAAATATTCTTTCTTTTCATCAACAGCTTTCCGGAATGCTTCAGTAGAACTCATACCTGAATCCATATACCCCTGCCAAGCTTCCTTGATTTCATTAATATACCTTTCTTCAATCTTGAACTCTGAAGAGAGTTCTCTTTGATTTCTTATTGCATTTTGTATTGCTTCCTGCTCTTTTTCTTCTAATGATTTAAACTGTTCTGCTGTATTACGAACACCACGCGCTAGAAAGTCCAAAATACCTTTCATTGTTCCTCGTGAGTTGTAAAAAGTCAACATAAGAGCTTCCCAAGCGGAAGATAAAGAGTTAATAGCCCCCTTTACATTATCTTCCATAGTATGAGCCATATCAGCAAGTTCGCCATCAACACCAGTAATCTGTTCTCTTAAAGGGACTATTTTATCGGCAGCAGTTAAAAAAGCATTGAAAGCTGCGACCCTTCGTTTATCTGTCATTTCAAGAGTACTATTCAAATCTACTCCCTGCTCTTTCAATTTTTGCAATCCAGCGACCAACTCAGGTAATGTTCTCACAGGGCCACCTAACGACTTGGCAAGTACCCCGTTTGTATCGGCTAAATTTAGAAGAATATTACGAGTAGCAGTAGCAGACATTGAAGCATCAAATCCTGCATCTGCTAATTTACCAACCAATGCTAAAGTAATAGAGAAATTGAATGCTTTAGCTACCGGACCCACAATTGGAAGTGCAGTAGCAAGATATGAAAACGACAATGCACTCTTTGTTGTTGCAACAGCCATTGCAGATACATAGCGTTCAGTCTCACGGGTATCAGCATTAAACATTCTTAATGCAGCTCCAGTCAACGAAGCAGCCTCTCCCAATTCCGCACCGGTAGCTTGCGCAAAACGTAAAACGGATTCTGTCGCATCTAATATTTCTTTTCGTGTAAAACCTAATTTCGCTAACTCTATTTGAAGTTCAGTAGCTTCTGAAGCTGTATATTTAGTTGTGGCTCCCAATCTTTTAGCATCAAGAGTTAGCTCTTTGATTTGGTCAGAAGTGGTTCCTAAAATTGCAGAAAGCCGACTATTAGCATATTCAAACTCTACAACACTACCTATTCCTTCTCTAAGCTTAGTGAAGAGAGCAACGACGCCACTTACAACAGCCTGTGCACCAATATAACCGGCAGCCCACCCTTTCAAACCAGCACTAACCTGATTTAATCCAGGAGCAAGCTCTGTATTAAGCATCCTACCGGCATTCCGGGCAATAATACCCATATTCTGCATGGACTTATTACCGTTCTGTATCTCAACCCATGCAGCCTTTACTTCTTCCCGATATGCACCGATAGTCATTTTCTGTTGACTATATCGATCGGAATTTCGCTTTATGTAATCGGTATTGATTCCGATTGTAGAATTAAGACGGGCAAGTGTACGAATATAATTCTCATCAGTATCTTTCAGTAAATCAACAGCCTTTTGAAGCTGCTTATTCATTTCCTTTGCTTGTGAACGGCTATGTACTTCCTGATTAGTCAAGGTAATAGCAGTTCTGATAAGTTTTAAACGTTCTTCTTCAGATAGAACAGCCTTCTTACGAGTAGTATTACCGGCATTCTGCGCTTTTGTCAAGTTAGCTTCTGCTTTAGCAGCCTTTTCCAAGGACACAGCATTATCCGAGTTTGCTTTGGTTAGTTTCTTCAGTTCAGCAGCAGATAATTTCTCTACATTTAGCTTTTCCTCTATCTTCTTACTGACAGTTTGAGTTATTTCAGACTGTCTTCTGAGAGCTTCGGTTAATTCAGCAGATGCAGAACCAGCCGTTTTTGCTTGGGTATTATAAAGATTACTCAACTTTTCAAGATCAGCAACGCCTTCTACATTTAGTTTCAAACCTTTTGCTAATTCTTTGGCCGCATTAGCATAATCAGCCCTCACACGCTCAATAGTATTATCAAGCTCCACCAATTTCTGCAAATCGCTCTCATCAACGAAATCTTTTAATTTTAAATCTGCCATAATTACAGGTAATGTCTATATTCAACAATTTTTCCTTTTATCTCAACTCCTAGTTTATCAAAAGCATAGGTACCATCTTCTTTCTGATAAACAACATACATGCAGCCGTCCAAGACAGCCGCTTTCTTTGCAAGCTTACTGATACGTTCCAGTTCACTCTGCATCTTTTTTATTTCGCCCCTACAAGCCATATTCTACCGATATCCACATTCTGAAAAAAAACGTTCCATCCAGGGACGGAGATACATAATATTAAAGTA
>OGXS01001932.1_pt1 | contig 11883 bp, 10 predicted proteins | sample 1576371 | NCBI WGS metagenome assembly OGXS01 (sample SAMEA3541475, study PRJEB24748) | human gut metagenome | biome: human gut; feature: human-associated habitat; material: faeces | place: China | collected 2012
GGCGACGGGCCAGAAGCGGGTTGCCGTAGCGCGCGAAGATGACCTCGCCCTGCTCCGTCACCTTGAAGTGGCAGTTAACCGAGCCCTTGGGCTGCGCGAGCACCGCTCGGTTGGCGGGACCACCGCCGCGGCCCACGGCGCCGCCGCGGCCATGCATGAGCACGAGGTCGATATCGTTCTTCTCTGCCCATTCGGCGATACGCGCCTGCGCGGAGTGGAGCGCGAGCGTAGCGGTCGTGGGGCCGGCGTCCTTCGACGAGTCCGAGTACCCGAGCATGACCTCCATCTTGCGATTGGTCTGTGCTAGGCGCTTCTGCACGGCGGGCAGCTCGAGCATCTCGTTCAACACGTCGACGCAGCCCTCGAGGTCCTCGAGCTGTTCGAAGAGCGGAATCACGTCGAGCGCGGGCACGTCCTCCGGGTGAGCGAAGGCAAGCTGAGCGAGCTCGTACACGTCGGCCACGTGCTGGGCACTCTTGGTGAAGCTGATGATGTAGCGGTGCGCCATCTTCTCGCCGTAGCGCTTCTGGATGGAACCGATCGCACGGAACGTATCGAGCACTTCGCGCGTCATGGGCGCAAGGTCGCCGTGGCGGCCATGCTCGCGTACATCGGCCAGCGCACGCGTGTGCACGAGCGAATGCTGACGGAACTCCATCTCGACCATATGGAAGCCGAATGTCTCGACCTGCCAGATCAGCGTCTGCACCGGACCGTACGCCGCGCGGGGTGCGCCGGCATCGGCAAGCGAGCGCTGCACGATGCGCAGATCGGCCAGGAAGTCGTCGGCAGAGCGATACATGGTGTCGGCATTGCGACGCACCGTGGCGTCGAGGCGATCGGCCATGACGAGCATCACGGCGCGGTGCGGCTCGGACGCGCTGATGGCATCGGCGCGGCTCGTGAGCACCTCGCTCATCTCGACCTGATGGTTCCAGAGATTGAGCAGCTCGTCGGACGGCTTGGTGTAGCGTGCCTCGAGCGTGAGGTTGCGTCCCACGCGGCGGCACTTCTCGGCAAGCTTCTGAACCATATGCGTAGCGAACTTAGCCGCTACCTGCCGCGATACCCTAGCGGTGACGTTGGGATTGCCGTCGCGATCCGAACCGATCCAGCTACCGGGATGGAAGAACGCCGGGCACACCGGCGGCACCGAGCCGGCATACTCGCCCAGAACCCAGTCGTCGAAACGACGATATACCTCGGGAATGGTGTCGAAGAGCGTGTTGTCGAAGATATCGATGATGGTATCGGCTTCCTCGACGGGCGTCGGCTTCTTCACCGCGATGGGGCTCGTGCGCACGAGAGCGTCGATCTCCTGCAAGAGATGCCGCTCGTTTTCTACGAGAGCAGAGCCGCCAAGGCGCGGATGCTCGCCCAGCAGCTGCGAAATGCGACGGATCTTGCCTTCAACGGCCTTACGGCGCGCCTCGGTGGGGTGCGCGGTAAAGACCGGGTGAAACTCGAGCTTGGCCAAGAGCTGCGTCGCCGGACCGCCCCCCATCTCGCGCACGAGCTGGTCGTAGGCCACCGTGAGCTCATTCGACGAATCGATGGCCGAATCGATGGAAACCTCGCGCTCGCGCTCAAGGAGCGTCTCCACGCGGTAGTTCTCCTCGGAGAGATTCGCCAGATGGAAGAAGGACGTAAACGCGCGCACCACCATCTGCTTCTCGTCGATATCAAGGCTGTCGAGCATAGCCACCGCATCGCGGAACGCGCGGGCGCTCTCGGTGTCCTCGGTCGGGACACCCTCCCCGTCGGTGGTCTCTGCCGCCGCCATGCCGCCCGGATCGCCCTCGTTGGCGCGGGTCACGTTGTTGAGCAGCTGATCAAAGGTGTCGCAAAGCTTCGGACTGTAGTCGCGGAGCACCTGCCGCTCCAAGCGCATGAAAAGCGCCAGGTTATCGCGCAGGCTCTCGGGCAGCTCAATCTCAGCGTAGCTTCTGATCACGAGGTCGGTGTCGGCAGCGCCGAGCTTATGCTCCGCCACCTCGCCGCCTAGATAGCCGCCGTTGCTTACACTCTCCACGGTGCCTCCTTACTGGTCGGGAACATCCCACAATGGGCACGCCGCGTCACATTATAGGGAAGTTGCTCCCTTGCGGCCGCATGCCGCCGAAGCGATAACGACTATTCATATCTCTGTTCATATCGCGAACCACGACTATAGCTGCAACCGGGGTCCCGCGACCCGCGAACCACGACTATAGCTGCAGCCTAGAGCCGAGCCTTAGGGGCTCACAAGCGCGCGCGAACCTCTTCAACGAGCTCATCGCGCGCAACGAGCGCTTCGTCATGCGTTGCCATGTCGCGCAGGCGCACGACGCCCTGGGCAAGCTCATCGCCACCCACCACCGCGATGAGACGCACGCCGAGTTTATCGGCCTGCTTAAACTGGCTCTTGAGGGAGCGGCCCTGATAGTTTGCCTCGGTTCGCACGCCCGCCTGGCGCAGCTCATGGGTGATGCCGAACACCTCACCGCGAAGCTCGTCGCCGGCGTTCGCCACGTACACGCAGGGCTCAAGCTCGTCGCCAAGCTCCACGCCGAACGCCTCGAGTGCGAGCATGGCCCGCTCGAAGCCCACCGCGAAGCCAACGCCCGGGGTCGGCTTGCCCCCCTCGAGCTCCACGAGCCCGTCGTAGCGCCCGCCGCCGCCGATGGAACCTACGCCGGCGCCCGGCGCCTCCACCTCGAAGACCGTGCGCGTGTAGTAGTCCAGGCCGCGCACGAGGGTCGGGTCCTCGATATAGGCGATGCCCGCCGCATCGAGATAGCGCTTAACCTGCTCGTAGTGGCCGCGGCATTCGTCGCACAGCTCATCGCGCATGAGCGGGGCGTCTTTCATGATTTCGCGGCAATGGTCGTTCTTGCAATCGAAGGCGCGCAGCGGGTTGAGCTCCGCACGCTCGCGGCATTCGTCGCACATATCGTCCGCATGGTCGAGGATGAACTGACGCACCTTATCGCGGTATGCAGGCCGGCACGCCGGATCGCCCATCGAGTTGATAAGCAGGCGCAGCTTGGAAAGGTCGAAGCCCAGGCGCTGGTAGAACTCCATGAGCATGATGATGCACTCGGCATCCGCCGCCGGGTCGGGCGCGCCAAGCCATTCGATACCTACCTGATGGAACTGGCGCAGGCGCCCCTTCTGTGGGCGCTCGCCGCGAAACATCGCCTCGGCATAGTAGAGCTTGACGGGCGAGGCACCCTGCGGCACGAGGTTGTTCTCAACCACGGAGCGCACCACGCCGGCCGTGCCCTCGGGACGAAGCGCGAGGCGCTGCTTGGCCTTGAGCTTGGCGTCCGTGCCCTCCGCGAGCGCGCGCTCAAGGTTGGCGCCAGAGAATACGCGGAACATCTCCTTGCGTACCACGTCGGTAGATTGCCCGATGCCGTGCACGAACACGTCGACCTGCTCGATGGCAGGCGTCTCCACGGGCTCGAAGCCGTACGGCCCGAACACCTCGGCAGCCACGCGCTGCATGCGCTGCCATGCGCGCATCTCGCGCCCGATCAGGTCCTTGGTGCCCTCTGCTTTCTGTGCCTGCATCGTGAGTTCCTTCCTGAGCCGAGCGGCCGGCCTTCGTACGCGGCGGCGCTCCATGTATTTGCGCCATTATACGCGAGGGAACGCGGCAGAAGGCGGGCGGAGAGCACGGGCCCACAGGAAGTGCGCCCATTGCAACATAAGACGCATCTCCACCGTTGCCATATCTGTCCTTGCAAGCTTACCTAATCAAAACATGGCTTTACATTTATTGAAGATTTCAGCGAACATTTCACAGCGACGTGATGGAAATGCCAAGTTCGTAATCACTGAGCGAGGTGCCGCACTGGTAAGATGCCGACCAGTCTGAACAAGCAATCGGTTCATTGTAATTGCCTGTTTCGATTTAGGTCGCCCCCCTCGACCACACCAAGGACGTCTACGAAAAACATGCCCGCCTTTTGATAAGCGCTCTTGCAGTGCATATACAATTGATTCTCACCCGTAATCAGATGAGCTCTCTGATAGACAGATTATCTCATCGCAGACTTCCAGGAGATTCTCATCGTGAGTTACAACTACAACAATCTTGTCATGTTTTAGCTGGCGCAGAGCCTCAATCACCTCACAGCGGCTGCCAGCATCAAGTTCGCTAGTAGGCTCATCCAATACAACTAAGCTTGCCTGTTTCTTTGATAGCGCTCCCCAAAGATTTACTCGCCTGCGCTCTCCTCCTGACAGCTCCCTATAGCTTTTCTCAAAGCATTTGCGAACCGTCTCCGAAAGCGCTTTGTACTTAGACTTATGTAGTTCGCATTCAACTTCATCCGCTGACAAGCCAAAGGTATCACACAGGTACCTTCCAACCTGCTCATCAACTGAATTAAACTCTTGGGGCACTATGGCGAGGCATTTGCGCCTGCAATCAGTCAAGTCAATACTTTCCAATGGGAGCCCGTTATAGAGAATCGTCCCTTCTCTACTCAGGTAGACTCCTGTCAAATACTTGATCAGCGTGCTCTTTCCCACGCCGTTCTGCCCGTAAATTGCATAGCTTTTACCTGAAACAAAATGCAGATGCAAATTATCTAATGCCATGCACGTTTTCAACCTCATCGCCCCAGCGTTCTGAAAGTTCCCTAGCTGAATCGATGACAGGCTTTCAAGTTGTGACACGCCACATGGCGATCGGGGGTGCCTATCAATCTCAAGCAGGCGCTCATATGAAGCCCTAGCCTCAACATGATATTGAAATAAGCTCACATAATACTTGAAACAACCAAGCAGTATAGAAAAGTAGGAGGAGATTAGCGTCAGGTCACCAATCGTCATCGAGCCATTAACTATTTGGAGACCTGCATAAATAAATAAAATCGCTTGAAAAACCGCGGAAATAAGAGCATCAGCAGAAGTGAATAACGAATTAAGCCGTGCCGTCTTTGCGACCATAGGGCGATAACCGTTGTATCCCGACTCAAATCGCAGCATGCTACATTGATAGGTCGAATTCATTTGAATATGAGCAACGTTGCCGACCTCTTCAACTGTTATTCCAAAATATCTACTAGCTTCCTCTTTCTTTTTGCGTTGTGCGTTCTTAAGTGGGCCTTTCAGTAGCCCACAAGCGACCAAGTAACATGCACACAGCAGCAACGTCAGAAAAAAGATGCCCCGATCTTTCAATGCAAGAGCCAGAAATACCCCGACAATCACAAGGAGATTAGACACTGATGAAAATACATTTGATATAACGTAGCTAGTGATTGTAGAAACATCTGTCCACCCCCTCTGGGCACAATGACCAGAACTCATCCTCTCCACAATCCACAAGCCGGTCTCTTCAATTCGCAAAATATACCGTCTAAGAATCCGATACTCGATTTCCGCGTTGGCGCATGCAGTAAGCACATTTTTCACGTACAGCATGCAAGCGCTGAAAAAACCTAATAACGCGACCGCGATCGCCAAGCCATAAATAATTGAATAATCCGGACGCTCGACAAGGGAGTCGATAAATTTGGAATTAATCGCCGGCAAGCCGACGGAAAGGACCGAAGTGACAATGCTTATTAATCCAAGCAATAGAATTTTTTTCGATCTGAGCATCTCATTTATGACGAGCGAGTACATACGTCTTGCCTCTCACAAAGTGGCCTCACTAAAAAGCCGGAGTTAAAACGACTAATCTTTTAGATGAAAAAGCACAATAACGAGCAATGCAGCAACCGAACTAACAACAACACCCACTCGCCCAATTAGCTGTAACCACTCGGCATTTGCGGCTGATATGATCATGCAGCCGCACGCACATAGCAGTAGTGCTCCGCAACATCTCGCCAAAAGACGATGGCGCCCCGGATTAATCAGCCTAAGCAAAGACGGATTAATCAAGGGACGCCCCGTCAAGAGCATTATGAGTCCGGGAACACCTATGACGAACAGCCAGATCGCCATTTCCAAACTCATCTACACCTCGATTGTTTCAAGTAACAATTTGGCTAATTTCCAACACTCGGAGAATCTCCCGCACCGGGATCTCCAATAGGCACAACCCATGCTACTGCAGCAAGTGCCACCGTGGCCAAGCCAACAACCATGTAATTATACGCCGCAAAAAAAGTTTCCCATGCCGCAGCCGTACTCATTGGCGCAACGTCCTCGCCGCCCATCGGTTCAACTGTTGGGGCAATGTATTCCTTACTCATTTTACGCCTCCAAATTTCCTTCTTTTTTCAATCGCATCAGCAGACTGTCATCTTCATCAAAGACATCGTCATCGACTAAATCGACTTCATAATCACCCCCCATATTTACGTCACCCACCTCTTCCGACATCAGCTCCATCGTTCCAATTGAGTAAAGCTTTTCCGCCAAATAACGAACTAAGGGCGAAGACCAAATCCTGTCCAAGCCTGCATTCCAATATTCAAGCAACTCGTGCCTACGAACATTTCCAACAACCAAAGGTATATAGGGGGAAACGATAATGTCTCCATTGGCTCTTATCATCACCTGATCAACGGGCAGGGCCCTTTCTCTATATCTAATCAAATGGTCTACGGGATCCCCCCAGTCGAAATGAATATGCTCCTCAAATAATGTCTGCTCAAGCCGCTGTTTAGTTGCGACCAACCTCCGGTACTGTTCCGCGCTTGGACGCATTTCCCGATTTGCCCGGGCCCGTCCCAAAAGCATTAGAGGCTGCATGCGGAAAGAAATCTCATCCGACCGACCGAGCCTTTCTTCTCTTCCACTACCTTTGTATAAATCAATCAGAAGGCGCACAAGCGGCTCAAAATCATTCACATTGAACGAAGTTGGGCAAAACGCAATTGACAGAGTTAGATCCGTCTCCGAAAGCACCATCTCAGCCGCATGAAGAGCCCTAGAAAATGAACCCTTCCTGTTTCTTTTCTAAGCCGATCATGGGAAATTTCTAAGCCATCTAAACTGAACTGAATTCCAGTAAGGCCAGCATTTGTCAATCTATGGAGAATCTCCGAGTTAAGCAAAATGCCATTTGAAACCATGTTGATCCTGCAACCGGATTTCGAAAGGCCCTCGATGAACCCTATTGTCTCTTCACTTCTAACCAGCGGCTCGCCTCCGCATACACAGCATCCAAGAGGACCGAGCCCTGCGATTGCCTTTGCTAAAGCCCGCAGCTCTTCTCCGCTCATTTCTGAATCAACGATTCTGTTTTCTCCGCTACTGTTATAACAATGGAGGCACCGAAGATTGCATTTATTTGTAATATCAACCGCAAATTGATGCGGGGCGCAAAGAATCTGAGAGTGCCCACCGCGCTCTTTTCCCATGTCAACCTCCCCAACAATTAGATGTGCAAAACATAAATTGAGAGATCTGATGAGTCTGTCCCGTATTCTCTTCTCTGAATTGCCTCGAGCTCAAAACCAGCTTCTAGACAGGCAGACAACGTGTCTTCCAAATAGGCCTCATCGACTTTGGGAATGCGAATGCGAATGGAGTTAACGCTTCGATATCTACATGACCGGAGATACTTCGTAATAACCCTCAGCAAAGAGCCAAGATGGCCGCAATCGCCAACGACGAGATTTACATACGCGCTATTAACGAAGATGTCTGTGGGATACTCAATCTCGATTAAAGCGGATATCTCGCCCCCCGCTTTCTTCCGAACGTCGTCCGCTCTTTTAAGCAAGAAGTAATCCGACGAAAAATCGAACAGCTTTCTTCGCACGTTCACCGAATCAAAATACCTTGCCAAGTCCTCTCCCCAACAGTAAGCTACGCCCGCTTGTCTTTTTTCAGCCCGGCGCATATAGCTCGTTATTTCTGGCAAGTCCTCCTCATCAGCAATCCAAACCGAATAGACCGAGTCGATATTCTCAAGTTTGTTCATTTCTGCATCCATCTTGTTCTCGAAGCCAATAATCCGCAATCCGTAGAGCACATCAATCGAGTTAAATAAATCTCGTTTTATCGTCTCAGCTTGCGCATCCGGGTATTCATCACGAAGGCAAGCGAATATCTCGCCAAGCGTCTTCCTACCATCACATAGCTCAATGATTTCTCTAGCAGTCTCGTTAATCATCGAAAAAGATGAGCTGCCATTGTTGCCGATCAGTGAATAGTACCCGCTCTTCTCACGTCGACAGTAAGGCACATGACGTCTTGTCGGAATGAGAACGTCTCCGCCCCCAGCATATGAAACCGCATCTGACATGGCTCTCACGCCCATCACCCATTCCAAAATGACAACTTCCAACTCAAACAGCAAATAACCATAGGTAACAAATCTGTTCTATTTGCTCTATAACAGTTATAACACTTTTTACGCCCCAACACTCATGGAAACCGGATGCTCCTTTACGCTTTTAGAGTTTAAAGAGCCCCCTGAAACATCTGCCATTTCACAGATAGGTGCAATCTTCAGTGCTACAATTGATTGTTGTCTTATGTGAAGAGGTAATTTGGCATGCTCATCCAAATCAATCAGAACAGTCAAATTCCCATCTACATGCAGCTGAGAAACCAGATTGCCCTGTTGATCTCCACGCACAGTCTCCACCCTGGAGACAAGCTTCCCAGCGTACGCTCACTCGCTACGGATCTCGGAATAAACCTGCACACTGTTAACAAGGCCTATGCGCTACTACGCGACGAAGGCTACATCACAATGGCAGGTCGGCGTAGGGCAGCGGTTGCCCCGCAACCTCCAAATGAGCAAATTTCTACCCTGAATCAACTTGACGATGATATCCTTCTCGGAAAACTGACGTGCGTTGCACGCGACTACCAAGTTGCCGGAGGCAGTAGAGCAAATTTTGAGAGAATTGCCGCCTTGGCACTTGATGGCCTATACGGTCAAAATGGAGGACTGGAACAGGCGGTTACCGGCAAAAAGCCACCTGCGGAATACCAAAGGGCTCAAGGTCAAGTTCCGAAAAGTAGACGAAGCGATGGTCCACTTGAACTCGGTTTTAGGCTATACCATGATTGAACAGAACATGGCACCCATCATATGCAATATAGCCCTTGGCGTACAAGCAACCATCGGCCTTTTATACGCTGCAATGCCTTGGCTGATGCCATCCTATGACTGCTTTTCTATCACCATTCCGATTGACATGGAAAAACGTCATGAGATCCTGAGCATGAAGTATCAATATACAGCTCTTATCGCAATCTCCTCGGCAACCCTAACCTGCTGCGGCGTACTTTGCAAACGAATCGCCCCCAACTCAGTTGCTGAATTCGGAGTGGCCGGATTAACACTACAGGTACTCACAACGCTACTTGTCTTTCATGTTTTTAGAGACAAGGTGAAGAAGCTAAAGCAAAGAGAGTGCTGGGGTGGCCGGCAATCCCAGCAAGCGGTTTCGATTTTCGACCCCTCCCTGCCAAAACCCGCAAGTTTCCTTTGTGAGCTTATCGCGGCGCCTATTATCATGCTCACCCTTGCTCTTTCCATTTTCCTATATCCACAAATGCCGGACTATATTCCTGTCCAAATTTCCCTTAATGGAATTCCGACCAGTATTCTGCATAAAGCGCCGTTCATTATCGCAATTCCTTCAACCCTACAACTCATATCAACTGCGATTTTTCTCCTTTCCCACTATCTTGCAATCCATTCCAAACGCAAAATACGACCCGAACTCCCCTTAGAGTCCGCGCGCGCTTATCACCTTTTTCTTAAAATGAAATGCATGGCAAACTTAGCCTCGAACATCGTGCTTTCATTTGCCTTACTCCTGCTACCCATAATGTTTTCAGGCCATTTAAGCTTCTATCAGTTTCTTGCAATTGTCGTCTTCGCGGCAGTCATCGTTGGATTTATCAATAGCTTCGTAAATATTTATTACGGGCAAGCTGGAAGCAACTACACCGCAGCATTCGAAAGTTCAAGCAAGATTCTTTTCGATGACGATTCAAGGTGGCTGGGAGGTTTCTTATACTTTAATCCTACCGACTCCTCGACCATTGTACCGAAACGATTTGGTTATGGGTGGACATTTAATTTCGCAAGTCCATGGACATGGGCCTGTTTAGCACTCCTAATCATACTGTATATGCTACTCACATTTGCAAGTAACAGCATCCTCATTCGAACGTAGACCACAGTGACTGCTTGACCAACATGCCTTCCCATTCAAACTTATCTTGAGCTTCACGCTGTATTACGCCGCCACCAGCTCGAACCAATGGCGAAACGATAAGACCAAAGTATATTGTTCGCCAACGAAGCTGATGGTACGCCGGATCAGACTTAGATATCGACGACCGAAAGGACCGCCATGAGGCAATTTCGCAACGACTACAGCGAGGGCGCCGCGCCCGCGATTCTCGACGCGCTTGTGCGAACCAACCTCGAGCAGTGCGTAGGCTACGGAGCCGACGAGCATTGCTCTCGGGCAGCCGAGCTCATCCGCGCCGAAATCGGACAGCCAGACGCCTCCGTCACCTTCGTTCCCGGGGGCACGCCAGCGAACATCCTCGCCATCACGAGCCTGACCGAGGAGTTCGAGGGCCCGCTCTGCGCCGCCGACGCACACCCCACCATCCACGAGACGGGCGCGATCGAGGCGCACGGACGGCGCCTCCTGGCCACGCACGACCCCTTGGGCCGCCTCACCTGCTTAGGCATGGAGCCGCTTTGGGCCGCCAGCGTGGCAAACGGCGCCGCCACCACGCGCCCCGGCATGCTCTACTTCTCGCAGACAAGCGAGCTCGGATATGTGTATACACGCACCGAATTCGACGCACTCTGTGATTGGGCCGCCGAGCGCGAGCTTGCTGTTTACGTGGACGGCGCACGCATGGCAAGCGGCTGCATGGCGGCGGGCACAGACCTCACCATTCAGCACATCGCCGAGCGAGCAGACGCGTTCACCTTGGGAGGAACGAAGAACGGCATGCTCTTCGGCGAAGCTCTCGTGGTGAGCCCGCGCACCGCGCGCGGCAGACACGCCATCGAACGGCTCCCCTACCTCACCAAGCGCGCGGGGCAGCTCACCGCAAAGGGGCGCGTGATGGGCGTGATGTACGAGGCGGCCTTTGACCCCGCAACGCGCGATGCGGCGGGCGAGGTGCTCTACTGGCAGCTCGCACGGCATGCGAACGCCTGCGCTGTCGAGCTCGCACGCGGCCTCGCAGACGCCGGTTATGAGCCGCTCCTTTCGACAACGGGCAACCAGCAGTTCTTCTGGGCCACGCCGGGAGAAGCGGCGCGCCTTGCCGAGGGCCTCGGCTGCGAGCCCATGGCGGCCGACGACCCTTCCGGTACCGGACGCGGGCTTGTCCGTTTCGTGACCAGCTGGGCAACCCCGCAGAACGCAGTCGCCGAGGCCGTTGCCTTCGCCCGGTCGGTAAAGGAGTAGGACGGCCGTCGCGCCGGTGCGCTCGGCACTCGCCCGGCCCGGTGCGTGCACGCTGCCGCTCAGCTCTGCAGATAAGGGGCTACGCGCCGTTCGATGTCGCAGATATGGAGTTACCCGCGCCGAGCGCTGCAAATCTGGAGTTACCGGCCCCGGCAGACGTCCTTAACTCCGTATCTGCAGCGCTCGCCGTTAATAACTCCGTATCTGCAGCGCTGAGCGAGAGGGACGCTGCCGATAACTCCATATCTGCCGCATTCGACGCGTTGCGGCCTCATGCAACTCCAAATCGGCGACGCTCGTTCAACACCGATATGCCAGCAACGACCATCTGCGGGAAAAGGCGTCAGCAACGCACAAGGCGGAGGCCCAATTCTGGACCTCCGCCCGTACATCACAGCGATCAAATTCAGGAGGCGGCCGGGGCACGGTGCGCCCCGCCCCAGCCCGTCCCGCGCTCCGAGGCCTTTACAGTGTAGAACTGCAGTCTGAGCCCTATCGATTTCTATGTTTTAAGACGGATTATTTA
>OGXS01001934.1_pt1 | contig 11853 bp, 12 predicted proteins | sample 1576371 | NCBI WGS metagenome assembly OGXS01 (sample SAMEA3541475, study PRJEB24748) | human gut metagenome | biome: human gut; feature: human-associated habitat; material: faeces | place: China | collected 2012
TGACGTATAATAAACCCGAAAGTAGAAAGGCGCTGCTTTTAAGCAGGGTCTTTTTTTACAGATTTTGAATATATAAAAAATTCAGGAGTGAAAAAAGTTATGGCTAAGATCAGAACAAGATTTGCACCAAGCCCTACAGGAAGAATGCATGTTGGAAATTTAAGAACAGCATTATATGCATACCTTATTACAAAACATGAAGGCGGAGATTTCATCCTCCGTATTGAAGATACAGACCAGGAACGTTACGTAGAAGGCGCTGTAGATATTATCTACCGTACTCTTGCAAAAACAGGACTTCTCCATGATGAAGGTCCGGACAAGGACAAAGGTTTTGGACCGTATGTTCAGAGTGAGCGTCAGGCACAGGGAATCTATCTGAAATATGCACAGCAGTTAGTAGAACAGGGTGATGCATACTATTGTTTCTGTAAGAAGGAAGAACTGGAAGGTATGAAACGTGTTGTGGCAGGAAAAGAGATTTCCATTTATGACAAACGCTGCCTTAAACTTTCCAAAGAAGAAGTACAGCGTCGTCTTGATGCAGGAGAACCACACGTAATCCGTTTCAATATGCCAACAGAGGGAACTACAACATTCCATGATGTAATCTACGGAGATATCACAGTAAACAATGAGGAACTGGAAGATCTGATCCTGATCAAATCTGACGGATACCCAACTTATAACTTTGCAAACGTAATCGACGACCATTTAATGGAGATCACACACGTAGTAAGAGGTAACGAGTATCTTTCCTCAGCTCCGAAATACAACCGTATCTACGAAGCTTTCGGATGGGATATCCCGGTTTATGTACATTGTCCGCTGATTACAGATGAGACACACCAGAAGCTTTCCAAACGTTGTGGACATTCCTCTTATGAAGACCTGCTTGATCAGGGATTTGTTTCAGAAGCGATCGTCAACTATGTGGCACTTCTCGGATGGAGTCCTTCTGACAACAGAGAGATCTTTACACTGGATGAACTGGTACAGGCATTTGATTATCATCATATCAATAAATCTCCGGCAGTATTTGATATTGCGAAACTTCGTTGGATGAATGGTGAGTATATCAAGAAAATGGATGCGGATGAGTTCTATGAGAGAGCACTTCCGTATATGAAAGAAGTTCTGAAGAAAGACTACAACTTCAAGAAGATTGCAGGAATGGTACAGACCAGAATCGAAACATTCCCTGACATTCCGGCTCTGATTGACTTCTTTGAGGAAGTACCGGAATATGATTCCGCCATGTACTGCCATAAGAAAATGAAGACAAATGAAGAGACTTCTCTTACAGTATTAAAAGAAGTACTTCCGGTTCTGGAAGAACAGGAAGATTATACAAATGATCCGTTATTTGAAACATTAAGTGCATTTGTAAAAGAGCATGGTTATAAGAACGGATATGTAATGTGGCCTCTGCGTACTGCTGTTTCCGGCAAGCAGATGACGCCGGCCGGTGCTACTGAGATCATGGAGATCATCGGTAAAGACGAGACAATTAAACGAGTAAAGGCAGCTATTGAGAAATTAAGCAAATAAATATGAAGAGAAATCCATCTCAACTTCGGGCAATCACTCACCTGTCAGGACCTATGATGGTCCTGGCAGGTCCCGGCTCGGGGAAAACTTCCGTTATTGTGGAGAGAACTGCATACATGATCAATGAGGGGAAGATACCGGCTTCTTCTATTTTGGTTGTAACTTTTTCCAGAGCAGCGGCAACAGAGATGAAAGAACGGTTTTTGAAATTCGTGGGACAGAACAGAAGCGAAGTGACTTTTGGAACTTTCCACGGAATTTTTTATGGGATTTTGAAAGCGGCCTATCATCTGAGTTCGGCCAATATTCTTTCTGAGGAAGAGAAATTCAGTATTCTACGTGAGATGACTGAGAAATATGGACAGGAAATGGCTCAGGAAGGAGATTTCATTGAAGAAGTTGCCAGGGAAATCAGTGTTGTAAAGGGGAACTGTATTTCTCCGGAGCATTATTATGCATCCTGTTGCTCGGATGAGATATTCAAGGACATTTTTCATGGCTATAAGCAGGCTCTGAAGGCGAAACGCAAGCTGGATTTTGATGATATGATCCTCTGTTGTTATGAACTTTTTTCTCAGAGACAGGATATCCTGAATGCATGGAGAAGAAAATTTGTCTACATTCTGGTGGATGAGTTTCAGGATATCAACAGCTTACAATACAAGATTTTGCAGATGCTGGCGGCACCTGTCAATAACCTGTTTATTGTAGGGGATGATGACCAGTCCATCTATCATTTCCGGGGCGCAAGACCAGAGATTATGTTAAATTTTACAAAGGATTATCCGAAGGCAGAGACAGTCCTTCTGAATGTGAATTACCGGTGCAGTAAGAATATCCTGCGTACAGCCATGGAAGTAATCGGATGTAATACCAGACGTTTCAAAAAGCAGTTGGATACTCCAAATGAAGAAGGGATGCCTGTGACGTGCAAGGAATTTGATAATCCAAGAGAAGAGTATATGTGCGTGGTGGCAGCACTGAAAAAAAGAATGGAGCGCGGCGAGGATCTGCTGAATACGGCAATCCTGCTTCGTACAAATCAGGAATCGGAAGGTCTGATCAATGTGCTGATGGAATATCAGGTTCCTTTTACAATGAAAGAACAGCTTCCCAATCTTTTCCGCCACTGGATCTGCCGGGCGCTTCTGGCTTATCTTGAAATGGCAGCAGGAGACAGGAGCAGGAAGAATTTTCTGGAGATTATGAACCGGCCAAATCGCTATATTTCCAGAGAAGCGTTGAACAGTTCGCAGATTAATTTTAATGAACTTCGGGAATATTATAAAGACAAGGACTGGATGTGCGACAGGATTACCACACTGGAAACGCATCTGAGGATTCTTGGTACTCTTTCCCCTTTTGCTGCGATTAATTTTATCAGAAAAGGAATGGGATTCGAAGAATACTTGCGTGAATATGCACAGTATCGTAAAATAAAACCAGAGGAACTGCTTGAGACCCTGGACCGGATCCATGAGAGTGCAAAAGGCATGAAAACCCTGGCGAAGTGGCAGGCTTACATAGAAGAATATACGAAGCGCCTGAATGAACAGGCAAGGAAACAGCAGGATAAAAAAGAAGGAGTGACTATATCCACACTCCATGCGGTAAAAGGTCTGGAATATGATATTGTGTATATTCTGAATGTTAATGAAGGAAGCATTCCATATCGCAAGGCGGTTTTGGCAGAAGCAGTGGAAGAAGAACGAAGATTGTTTTATGTAGGGATGACCAGGGCGAAAAAGAAGCTGGTGCTTGCCTATGTGAAACGCCAGTATGAGAAGGAACGGGAGCCTTCCCGGTTTCTTGAGGAGACAGGCCTATGAATAAAGGAATTATTTACTGTACAAAAATACGGGAAGAATATGAAGGCGCACATATGGAGCATATGATCGCAGAGAAACTTCTGGAAATCGCACTGAAAAAAGAATATGGAATCAATCTGTACAATGAACCCAGAGCAGAGGGAGAACATGGAAAACCATTCCTTTCCTATCGTCCGTTCCTGCATTATAATATCAGTCATTCCGGAAAATATGTGGTATGTATTCTGGCTGATCAGGAGGTTGGAATTGATGTGCAGATTCATTGCAGAGCCAATTATGAAAGAATGCTCAGACGTATGGTACCCCGGGAACAGTATCTCGAAATTCTCTCAGATATAAATGTGGAAAAGAAATTTTTTGAACAGTGGGTACTGAGGGAAGCTTATATCAAATGGACCGGTGAGGGGCTTTCCAGAGACATGAGGACTATATCCATGGATGAAGGCAGTCATATGCTGCTTGATATGGAAGACGGTTACAGTGGAGCAGTATGGGCAATGAATCCCATGGAAATCAACTGGAAATATGAAGACATCATACTTGGGTAAGACATGAACAGACAAACGAAGAAAGAAATCCGGAGACTGGCAGTGAAGATTCTTGTAGCAGTACTGGCACTTGGACTGGCTTTCTGGGGATATGCTTTCGTATACAGGGGTAAGACGGAACCTCCTGCAAAATATCCGGTAACCAACCAGGATGCTGCAGTGTATTCATTACGTGGACAGATACAGATGCTGTCGCAGCAGGAGGAGTTAAATACCTTTGCCTTTGAGGGCAGAAAAAAAGAAAAAGAGTACGGAACTTATATTATTCCCGGACTGAGATATACAAGAACATTCCTGAATGCAGAGGGTACAAAACAGGCGGTATGTACTTCCATGACTCCTCAGGGACTTGCAGTGACCGATGAGTATGTACTTGTAAGTGCCTATTGTCATACGGAAAAACATAACTCTGTTATTTATGTGATCAACAAAGAAACTCACAGATTTATCAAAGAGGTAGTCCTGCCAGGTCTGCCTCATGTAGGCGGACTTGCCTATGATCAGGAACATGATATGCTGTGGTATTCTTCAAATACCAATGGAATCGCGCAGGCGATCAGCATTAAGATGGATGTGCTGCGTGACTATAATTATGCGGATAACCATATGCCTGTGCAGGTAAATCAGACATGTAGTCTTTATGGAATCGTGAGAGATTCTTTTATGACTTTCTATAAGGGGTGCCTGTATGTAGGATGTTTTAACAAATATACAGAGAGCACCATCGCGAGATATGCGGTGGATTCAAAAGGTGATCTGGTGAATACTTTTAATGAGGAACTTGGCATGATGTTTGAAATGGCGGTTCCGCTGGATTATTCTACAATATCAGAACAGGCACAGGGAATGGCTTTTTATAACGATAAGCTGTTGTTGTCTCATTCTTTTGGTATTCTGCCATCCAGGATTGTTTTTTATGAACAGTCGGATAAACGTCTGTATGTCAATGAAAATTCTGCAAGATCATACAGAATGCCTGAGATGATCGAGCAGATTGTTGTAGAAGGGGATGAACTTTACGTACTCTTTGAATCAGGAGCTTATGCGTACAGGGGGTATGCAGGAAATGTGGTAGACCGGGTTCTGAAGCTGAATCTGATAAAAATGGAAGAGTCTTATCAGGAAGAGTACTAAAATCGGTTTGTCCACATATATTAAGTGTAAAGAGGTGAGACATATAGAAGCGCAGCAGATTGAAAACCTGTTTGCCGGAAATATCCGGAATCTTTTAATGGATGCGAAGCTGGATTATGATAAATTATATGAGATACGCCTTCGTGTAGGGCGTCCGTTGTTTTTAACTTATGACGGAGGAGAGTGTTTTCTGCGAAAACCGGGTCAGGAACAGTATCTGGTGACAACGGAAGATCTGAAAGAAACACTGGAATATGTCACAGGATATTCCCTGTATGCTTATGAGGATGAGATCAGACAGGGATTTATCAGTGTTCAGGGTGGTCACAGAGTAGGTGTGACCGGAAAGGTAGTGTTGGATCGGGGCAGGATCATGGGAATGAAATATATTTCCTGCATCAATGTCCGTCTGGCACATGAGATTCAGGGATGTGCGGATAAGGTGATGCCTTATATCCGTACAGAGAAATGGGTTGCAAATACATTGATCATTTCACCGCCAAGGTGTGGAAAGACTACGCTGCTCAGAGATATTATCAGGCAGCTCAGTAATGGATGGGCCAATACCCAGGGTCTGACAATAGGTGTGGTGGACGAGAGAAGTGAGCTGGCAGGCTGTTATCAGGGAATTCCTCAGAATGATCTGGGAATGCGTACAGATGTGCTGGACTGCTGTCCGAAATCAGAAGGTATGCAGATGCTGGTCCGTTCCATGTCACCGGATGTGGTTGCAGTGGACGAGTTAGGCTGTGAAGAGGATTTCAAGGCAGTTGACTCAGTGATCCATTGTGGATGTAAGCTGATTGCGACTGCACATGGAAGCTGTCTGGAGGATGTTCTGGATCAGCCATTCTTTTATAAGCTTATGGGCGAGAAAGTATTTGAACGTTATATTATCCTGGACAAAAATGATCAGGCAGGATGTCTGAAAGCTGTATTAGATGAAAATGGAAAAGTATGCTTAGAACAGTAGGATTGTGTGTAATTGTAATTTCCGGTGTCGGTTGCGGTTTTGCCATGAGCAATGAACTTGGCAGACGCAAAAAGATGATGGAAATGATCTTACGGATGATCATCCTCCTAAGAGGAGAAATACGTTATGGAAATAAATCTCTGTACGATGCCTTTACAGGTGCTTCCGGGAAACTGGAAGGGAAGTACAGAGAATTTTTTATACTTACGGCACAGAAAATGAAAGAAAAAACAGGGGATTCCTTTGGGACAATCTTCAGAGAATCGGCCGGAAAGTGTCTAGATCTGGATTGTCTTTCGCAGGAAGAGAGAGACAGATTTTATTCACTGGGAGATCAGCTTGGTTATCTTGGACTGGATATGCAGCTATAACAGATGGATCTGATGGAAAAGGAAACAGAATATGAGATCAGGGAACTCAGGAAAGATTTTTGTGAAAAAAGAAAATTATACCGCAGTATGGGAATACTGGGCGGAATATTTGTGGCTGTGTTTTTTTGGTGAGCATGTATTTATAATTTGTTTCTTTACTGTGTAGATTACTGTTTTGCTATATCTGGCAGCAGAAGCCGGAAAGGAGAGACTGTGGAGGTAAGTCTTATTTTTAAAATCGCTGCAGTAGGGATTCTGGTTTCTGTTCTCTGCCAGATCCTAAAACACAGTGGAAGGGATGAACAGGCATTTCTGGTAAGCCTGGCGGGGCTTCTGATGGTGCTGTTCTGGATTGTTCCATATATTTATGAACTGTTTGAAAGTATTCAGCAGTTGTTTGTGCTGTGATTTCAAATCAACTGTTATGGCAGTTGACAGAACAGAAAGAGGTTTGAATGGCATGGATATTGTGAAAGTTTCAATCATGGGTATCTGCGGAATGATGCTTGGTTTTATTCTAAAAGAAACCAGACCGGAATTTGCTGCACTTGTGACCATGATGACGGGTTTTCTGATTCTTGGTCTTGCAGCAGGAAAAGTTTCTTATCTGTTTGAAACCATGAACAGGCTGAGAGAAAGCTTCCCCATAGACAGCAGTTATCTCACAGTTCTGGTTAAGATTATCGGGATTACATATATCGGACAGTTTTCATCTGCAATCTGCAAAGATGCCGGATATCAGATGATCGGAACACAGATCGACCTGTTCTGTAAACTGTCTGTGATGGTTCTGAGTATGCCGGTACTGCTGGCAATTCTGGATACGATTTCGGAGTTTATGATATGAGGCAGGATAAAGAGAGAAGTATCAGGGAACAGGCAGATCTGTGGAAAGGTTACTGGTGTATACTGGCATGTATACTTTTGGTGGGAAGAGTGTCATATCTTACATTCTTTCAGAATCATATAGTATCCGTATATGCCGCTGCGCAGACAGAACAGAAAGAAGATTCTTCAGTACAGATCCTGCAGGAGAATCTAATGGAAGAGATACAGATTGATGATGTGCAGAAAATGTTGGATGAGATTATGGATGACCATGTTTTTTCTGTCAGAGAAGCACTGATGAATATCATAAACGGGGAGGAGCCTGTTTCAAAAGAGACTGTACGGAGCTTTTTGTACAGTCTCTTTTTTTCGGATATAGAGAATGAAAAAGGATTAATACTGAAACTTTTACTTGTGATTTTTATTGCAGCGGTGCTGGCGGAGTTTGCTGATGTTTTCGGAAACGGACAGGCTGGCAGTATCAGCTTTTATATTGTCTATCTTGCGCTGTTTACAATGCTTATGGAGAATTTCTCAAGGCTTGGAAGTACGCTTACAAACTGGCTTCTTGGACTGACGGATTTCATGAAAGTTCTTTCTCCGGCTTATTTTATGACAGTGGCTGCATCAACCGGATCATCAACGGCTGCTGCATTTTATGAAGGGATTTTGCTGATGATCTGGGCGGTTCAGTGGCTTCTTGCAAATCTGTTTCTGCCTGCTGTAAACCTGAGTTTGCTTCTGAAAATGGTTAATTATTTGTCAAAAGAGGAGATGCTTACAAAAATGGCAGAACTTTTGGATGTAGCTGTAAACTGGGGGTTGAAAACTCTTCTGGGAGCTATTGTTGGTCTGCAGATTGTGCGGAATATGGTGAGCCCGGTGATGGATGCCATGAAGCGTTCTGCTGTTGGCAAGGCAGCGAGTGCGATTCCCGGCATTGGAAATGCAGTGACCGCTGTAACAGAATTAGTGCTGACCAGTGCAGTGATGGTGCGAAACAGTTTTGGCGCAGTAATCGTGATCTTTCTGTTGCTGATTGGAGCAGGACCGATTATCCATTATGGAAGTCTTTCTCTGGTTTATCGTTTTCTGGCTGCGATTGCACAGCCAATTTCTGACAAAAGAGTTGTGGGAGCCCTGAGTACAATGGGGGAGGGATGTGCAATGCTTTTAAAGCTTTTGCTGACAGCAGAAGTACTTTGCATGCTGACATTTCTGATAGTTGTAGTTTCTGTATCCTGATGAACTGACAGAAAGATTGCCGGAGGAAACATATGAAAGAAGAGCTGTATTTATGGATTCGGAATCTGGCAGTATTTTATATCTTTTTCACTGCGGCTCTGAATCTGATACCTGACCAGAAGTATGAGAAATATGTACGCTTTTTTATGGGCCTGCTGCTGATTTTTATGATGAGTACCCCGATATTTTCCATTCTTGGAAAAAGTTCGGAACTGACGGAAAGTTTTCTGGATAATTTTTCTGAAGAAAACAGAGAGAAAGAACTCCGGGAATTTCAGAATATTCAGAAAGTCTATCTGGAAAAAGGTTATGAACTGGAACTGGAACAGAAAATCCGGGAAACTCTGGAAAAAAGAGGCATAGAAGTATATAAGGTGAAAGTAAATATAAAAGGGGAGGAGACGCAGGCAAACCTTGTACTGAAGACAGAAATTTCTCAGGAGGAGAGAAAGGAGCTTAAAGATGCGCTGGTGGAAGAGTGGGGACTTAAAGAAAACAGAATTTGTATCCAGACTGTCCGAAATGAATCCGGCAAAATGGGGAATCCTGTTGCTCATCGGAGTACTTCTGGCAGTAGCGGCGATGCCTGTATCCAGTAAGCAGCAAAAGAAAAATACGGCAGGAGAGCAGAATGAAGATATGCAGAAAAGTGTTCTGGAGGAGAAACTGGAAACACTTCTTGAAAATACGGAAGGGGTGGGAAAGGTACAGGTTATTCTTATGACAGATGAGAAGAAAGACAGGCAGAGCTTCTATAATTCAGAAACCATACAGGTGACCGGTGTTCTGATTTCTGCGGAAGGCGGAGGAAATCCTGTAGTGGTCCAAAATATTCAGGAGGCGGTCATGGCATTATTTCAGGTGGATGCTCATAGAATTAGAATAATGAAAATGAAATGAGGAGATAAATGTGAAAAAAGTCATCGGAAAAAATCAGGTCATTATTACATCGCTGGCAATTCTGATTGCAGTGGCAGGATATCTGAACTTTGCGGATGTAGATCTTGGATTCAGGGATAAGGAGGCAAGTACGGACAGCAGCAGTATCCTTGAAGATGCAGGATATGATCTTACAGATGAAACTGCTCTTCTGGATGAAAATCAGGCAGATGGAGGTCTGACTGATAACAGTCTTACAGACAGTCAGGAAACGGATACTCCCGGGGAGGCTGTGTTTACGGGTTCTACAGGATTTGCCGCACAGGCAAAGATCAGCAGAGAACAGGTGCGCTCACAGAACAAGGCAGATCTGCAGGACATTATCAATAATGAAGAAATTGATGATGAAGAGAAGCAGGAGGCAATACATACGATGGTCTCGATGACAGACCTTTCAGAAAAAGAAGCGGCAGCAGAGCTTTTGCTGGAGGCGAAGGGCTTTAAGAATGTAGTTGTAAATCTTACCGGAGAAACTGCGGATGTTGTGATCCCTGAAGCAGAACTTTCTGATGCACAGAGAGCACAGATTGAAGATATTGTAAAAAGGAAAACAGGAATTGCGCCAGAAAATATTGTGATCACCCCACTGAAGGAGAGTGAAGATGCAGAAGATACAACACAGACAGATGAAACATCAGCAGATACTTTGTATGAGGAAGACAGCGAAACATCAGCACAGCCATATGAGGATACCGCAATCGATACAACTGATATTTATGACTGATATTTTGATATGAATATGCGAACATATATCTTGACAGAAAAGAGGTGCATATACTAGAATAGGAATGCTGTAAAAAAATAGAAAACGTAACTGATACCGGCTGTTGCCGGTGTTTTATGCAAACAATTATAAGAAAGCGCAACAGGAGGCTGAACGTGTCTAAGTATACGAATGAAATAGAAAAAAGAAGAACATTTGCCATTATTTCCCATCCGGATGCAGGTAAAACTACACTGACTGAGAAATTCCTGCTGTATGGCGGAGCAATCAATCTTGCCGGAAGTGTTAAAGGTAAGGCAACAGCCCGCCATGCAGTGTCAGACTGGATGGAGATCGAAAAAGAGAGAGGTATTTCCGTTACTTCCTCTGTTCTGCAGTTTCATTATGATGGTTACTGCATTAATATTCTGGATACACCGGGACATCAGGATTTCTCGGAGGATACTTACCGTACACTGATGGCAGCAGATTCTGCAGTCATGGTAATCGACGGTTCCAAGGGTGTGGAGGCACAGACCAGAAAACTGTTCAAGGTCTGCGTAATGCGCCATATCCCGATTTTTACATTTATCAATAAGATGGATCGCGATGCAAACGACACATTTGACCTTCTTGATGAGATTGAGAAAGAACTTGGCATCGCAACCTGCCCGATCAACTGGCCAATCGGTTCCGGTAAGAAATTCCGCGGTGTTTATGACCGTGATACAGAGAAAATACTTACCTTTTCTGATACACAGAAAGGTACCAAAGAAGGTGTGATCGAGGAAATCCCGTTAAGTGACAGCCGGGCAGATGAGATTATGGATCCAGAGCAGAAAGCACAGCTTCTGGATGAGATTGAGCTTCTGGACGGCGCAAGTGCAGATTTTGACCAGGAGCTGGTAAGCAAAGGTAAGCTGACACCTGTATTCTTCGGATCTGCGCTGACAAACTTCGGTGTGGAAACATTTCTGGAACATTTCCTGAAGATGACAACATCACCGCTTCCGAGAGTGTCTGATATTGGGGAAATTGACCCCATGGATGATGATTTCTCAGCGTTTGTATTTAAAATCCAGGCAAACATGAACAAGGCACACAGAGACAGAATCGCATTTATGAGAATCTGTTCCGGTAAATTTGACGCTTCCCAGGAAGTATATCATGTGCAGGGTGATAAAAAGATGCGTCTGCTTCAGCCGCAGCAGATGATGGCAGAATCCCGCCATGTGGTAGATGAGGCATATGCCGGAGATATTATCGGTGTTTTTGACCCGGGTATCTTTTCCATCGGAGATACAATCTGTGCACCCGGTAAAAAGTTTACATTCGAAGGTATTCCTACATTTGCACCGGAACATTTTGCGAGAGTCCGTCAGATTGATACTATGAAGAGAAAACAGTTTGTTAAAGGTATCAATCAGATCGCGCAGGAAGGTGCTATTCAGATTTTTCAGGAGTTTAATACCGGTATGGAAGAAATTATTGTAGGTGTTGTAGGTGTCCTGCAGTTTGATGTTCTGAAATATCGTCTGGAAAATGAATATAATGTAGATATCCGTCTGGAAACACTTCCATATGAACATATTCGCTGGATTGCAAATAAAGAAGAAGTAAAAGTGGATAAGATCATTGGAACCTCTGATATGAAAAAAGTTACTGATCTTAAGGGAAATCCGCTGCTCCTCTTTGTAAATTCCTGTACTATCCTGTAACAGAACTGTGGGGA
>OGXS01001938.1_pt1 | contig 11824 bp, 10 predicted proteins | sample 1576371 | NCBI WGS metagenome assembly OGXS01 (sample SAMEA3541475, study PRJEB24748) | human gut metagenome | biome: human gut; feature: human-associated habitat; material: faeces | place: China | collected 2012
GGGCCATTCAGTAGTCTTACGATCTGATCCATGCCTTTGATACCCGGGACATTGCCCTGGTCTCCACCGACCTGACGGGCACCAATGCCCTGGGTTTTTCTGGTTCCTTTGCTGCGGTGGACTACCCCACCAGCACCATGCTGTACGTGGGCTTCAACACGGCCGACGGCCCCTGCCGGAGCGCCCAGGTGCGGCAGGCCCTGCTGCGGGGCTTTGACCGGGCCGCCGTATCCACCGCCCAGTTCTCCCGCCACGCCCAGCCCGCCGCCCTTCCTGTCTCCCCCGCCAGCCCCCTCTACGACGAGGCGCTGGCCCAGACGCTGGACTACGCCCCCCAGGCCATGGAGCCGCTCCTCACCGCTGCCGGCTATACCAGAGCCGACGGGGTATGGCAGAAGGAGGGGCGACCGCTGGCGCTCACCTTTGTGGCCCCAAACAACAACGCCGACCGGCTGGCCGCGGCGGAGACGCTGGCCGCCAACCTGACCGACGCCGGCCTGGAGGTGGAGCTGCGGGCCCTGGCCTGGGACGATTACCTTCAGGCCCTGACGGCGGGGGAGTTCGACCTGTACCTGGGGGAGGTGCGGCTCACCGCCGACTTTGATCTCACCGCCTTCCTGACCCCCGGCGGCGCCCTCAACTACGGCAAGTACAGCGACGCCGAGGCGCTGAACCGCCTCAGCGCCTTCCGGGCCGCCGTGGGACAGTGGCGGACGGAGCCGGCCCGGCAGCTCTATGAATATCTGGCCGGGCAGCCCCCCTTCGCGGTCATCTGCTTCAAGAACTGGTCCGTTTTGACCCAGTGGAGCCGGATCGACGGGCTGACGCCCACCCAGCAAAACATATTCCATCAATTTTCCGACTGGAAGATCACATAAGGGAGAGAAAGAGAGTATGGGGAACGTATTTCGCTGTTATGTGGAGAAGAAGCCCGGCTTTGCCGTGGAGGCGGAGCATCTGTTCGGAGAGCTGCGCCACACCCTGGGCCTGACGGGGCTGACCGGCGTGCGGGTGCTGCGCCGCTACGACGTGGAGGGGGTGGACGCGGCGGTCTATGCCGCCGCCCGCACCACCGTGCTCTCTGAGCCGCAGGTGGACGCCCTGTGGGATGAGGTCATGCCCGCCCCGGAGGGGGAGCACACCCTGCTCGCGGTGGAGGCCCTGCCCGGCCAGTACGACCAGCGGGCCGACTCCTGCGCCCAGTGCATCCAGATGATGCACGGCGGGGAGCGCCCCACCGTCCGCGCCGCCACCGTCTACGTGCTGGAGGGGGCCCTCACCGCCCCGGAGGCGGCCAAGGCCCGGGGCTACCTCATCAACCCGGTGGAGAGCCGGGAGGCGGCGCTGGACAAGCCCGCCACCCTCCGCCAGGACTACCCCGTTCCCGCCGCCGTGCCCGTGCTGGATGGCTTCACCGCCCTGGACCGCGCGGGTCTGGAGAGCGTGCTGGCCCAGTACGCCCTGGCCATGGATCTGGCCGATCTCGCCTTCCTCCAGGCCTACTTCCGGGACGAGGAGGGCCGCGATCCCACCCTCACCGAGGTGCGGGTGGTGGACACCTATTGGTCGGATCACTGCCGGCATACCACCTTCTCCACCGAGCTTACAGACGTTTCCTTCGGAGACGGAGACTACCGGGAGCCTATGGAGGAGACCTACCGCCAGTATCTGAAAGATCACAGCGAGATCTTCCGCGGCAGAGAGGATAAGTTCGTCTGCCTGATGGATCTTGCGCTGATGGCGATGCGTAAGCTGAAAAAGGAAGGAAAGTTAGAGGACCAGGAAGAGTCGGAAGAGATCAACGCCTGCAGCATTGTGGTCCCTGTAGAAGTAGACGGGGTGGAGGAAGAATGGCTGGTGAATTTCAAGAATGAGACCCACAACCATCCGACCGAGATCGAACCTTTCGGAGGAGCGGCCACCTGCCTGGGAGGCGCGATCCGGGATCCCCTGTCAGGAAGGACCTATGTGTACCAGGCTATGCGCGTGACGGGCGCCGCGGACCCGACAGTTTCTATGGGAGATACCATGAAGGGGAAACTGCCTCAGAAAAAGCTGGTGAGGGAAGCGGCTCACGGATACAGTTCCTACGGCAACCAGATCGGACTTGCTACAGGGGCGGTCAAAGAAATCTATCACCCTGATTATGTGGCGAAACGGATGGAGATTGGGGCAGTACTGGGCGCGGCTCCCAGACGGGCCGTGATCCGAGAGACTTCAGATCCGGGAGATATTATCATTCTTCTGGGCGGAAGGACCGGACGGGACGGCTGCGGCGGAGCCACGGGATCTTCCAAAGTTCATACAGAAGAATCGATCGAGACCTGCGGAGCGGAAGTGCAGAAGGGAAATCCGCCTACCGAGCGTAAGATCCAGCGTCTGTTCCGCAGAGAGGAAGTCAGCCGCCTGATCAAGAAATGCAACGACTTCGGGGCCGGCGGCGTATCCGTCGCGATCGGCGAACTGGCTGATGGGCTCCGGGTGGATCTGGATAAAGTGCCGAAGAAATACGCGGGCTTAGACGGAACAGAGATCGCTATTTCAGAGTCTCAGGAACGGATGGCCGTGGTCGTGGATCCCAAAGATGTGGATGCGTTTCTTGCATATGCCAAGGAAGAAAACCTGGAAGCCACAAAGGTTGCGGTGGTAACAGAAGAGCCGAGGCTGGTGCTGGTTTGGAGAGGCCGGGAGATCGTAAATATCGCAAGAGCATTCCTGGATACCAACGGGGCGCATCAAGAGACCCGTGTGGCGGTAGATCTTCCAAACCGGGCGGACAGTATCCTGGGAAGGCCGGAAGTAGAGGATGTACGGACAAAATGGCTGGAAACTTTAAAGGATTTGAATGTCTGCTCCCAGAAAGGCCTGGTAGAAATGTTCGACGGTTCTATCGGAGCTGGTTCTGTCCTGATGCCCCATGGCGGGAAGTACCAGATGACGGAGACCCAGACCATGGTAGCCAAACTGCCGGTGCTGAATGGAGACTGCGATACTGTAACGATGATGAGTTATGGATTTGACCCTTATCTGTCATCCTGGAGCCCATATCATGGCGCCATTTACGCAGTGACAGAATCAGTGGCGAAGATCGTGGCTTCCGGCGGCGACTTCCGGAAGATCCGATTCACCTTCCAGGAATACTTCCGGAGGATGACAGAAGATCCTCATAGATGGAGCCAGCCTTTCGCGGCTCTTTTAGGAGCTTACAGCGCCCAGCTTGGCTTTGGCCTTCCTTCTATCGGCGGAAAAGACAGTATGTCAGGGACTTTTGAAGAGATCGACGTACCGCCGACATTGGTTTCTTTCGCGGTAGACGTGGCAAAAGAAAAGGACGTGATCACACCGGAATTGAAGAAAGCGGGAAGCAAGCTGATCCGGATCGGCATTGAGAAAGACGAGTACGATATTCCTGTCTATGAGAAGGTGATGGAACAATACGGGAAACTGACGGAAGATATGCGGGCCGGAAGGATTTTATCCGCCTATGTAACAGACCGTCATGGAGTGATCGCGGCAGTCAGCAAGATGGCTTTTGGAAATGGAATGGGTGTGAAGATCGAACATTCTATGGATCCAAGAGATCTGTTTGCGCCGGCTTTTGGTGAAATCGTGGCGGAAGTGCCGGAGGGCAAAGTCGGAGAACTTGCGGTGAGCTATACGGTGATCGGTGAAGTGACCGATGACGGACGTTTCTCCTATGGAAATGTGGAGATTCCGCTCTGCGAGGCCGAGGAGGCTTGGACAGGAACCTTAGAGAAGGTATTTCCTACCCGCTCCGGAGCAGAGGAAGAGCCGGAAGCAGTCTTCCTGACAAAGATCGCCGGGAAGGAAACAGAAGGCAGACTGCGGGAAGACGGCTGCTTCGAGGCTTCAAAAGTCTATGTGTGCGGCCATAAGATCGGGCAGCCTACCGTGTTTATTCCAGTATTTCCTGGAACCAACTGTGAATTTGACAGCGCCAAAGCCTTTGAACGGGCAGGGGCAAAGACGGTGGTGAAAGTGTTCCGCAATCTGGATGCGGCAGACATTGTAGATTCTGTGCAGGTGTTTGAGAAAGCTATTAACGAGGCCCAGATCATCATGTTCCCAGGCGGATTCAGCGCGGGAGACGAACCGGACGGTTCCGCAAAATTTTTTGCCACCGCTTTCCAGAACGCAAAGCTAAAAGAAGCGGTGGAGCGGCTGCTGAATGAAAGAGACGGACTTGCTCTTGGAATCTGCAACGGATTCCAGGCTTTGATCAAACTGGGACTGGTGCCGTCCGGTAAGATCACAGGCCAGATGGAAAATTCCCCCACTTTGACCTACAATACCATCGGACGTCACATTTCAAAGATGGTCTATACAAAAGTGGTGACAAATAAATCTCCATGGCTTTCCCAGGCTGAGCTTGGCGGTGTTTATGTAAATCCGGCTTCCCACGGAGAAGGCCGCTTTGTAGCGCCGAAGGAGGCGATCGCTCAATTATTTGCCAATGGACAGGTGGCTACCAGATACTGTGACCCGGAAGGAAATATCTGTGTCGGTGACGAAGAATGGAATGTGAACGGTTCCTATCTGGCTATTGAGGGTATTACCAGCCCGGACGGCCGTGCGTTTGGGAAAATGGCCCACGCGGAACGGCGGGGAAGGTCTGTGGCTGTGAACATATATGGGGAGCAGGACATGAAGATCTTTGAGTCTGGTGTGGCTTACTTTAAATAGACCGGGTTTGTATCTGTAAAGGAGAAATGTAAAAAAATGAAACATTTGCGGAGGATTGTTGCAGGCGGAGTTCCGACGGGCCAAGAATTCTCCGCAATTTTTTTCTCAAATGCAGGAATGGAAGAAGGAAATTGCAGAGAAGTTGCAGAAAATTGCAAAAAAAACTTGTGTTCCAGAGGGAAATCCTTTACAATAGTAAAGGGCCAAAGTGCCGGAAGGAATCAAGTTTTAGGAGGTAGAAAGCGTATGTCATATGTTGATGAAGTCCTGGAAAAGGTAGTGGCGAAAAATCCAGCGGAACCGGAGTTCCACCAGGCAGTCAAAGAAGTATTGGAATCTCTCCGGGTAGTGATCGAGGCAAACGAGGATAAGTACAGGAAAGAAGCGCTCCTGGAGCGTCTTGTGGAGCCGGAGCGGCAGATCAAGTTCCGGGTGCCGTGGGTGGACGATGCGGGACAGGTACAGGTAAATACCGGTTACCGTGTACAGTTTAACAGCGCGATCGGTCCATACAAGGGCGGCCTTCGTCTTCATCCGTCTGTAAATCTTGGAATCATCAAATTCCTTGGATTTGAGCAGGTATTCAAGAACTCACTGACAGGTCTTCCAATCGGAGGAGGAAAAGGTGGTTCTGATTTCGACCCTAAGGGAAAATCCGACAGAGAAGTTATGGCATTCTGCCAGAGCTTTATGACAGAACTTTGCAAATATATCGGTGCTGACACTGACGTTCCGGCCGGAGATATCGGAACAGGCGCAAGAGAGATTGGATATATGTTTGGTCAGTACAAGAGAATCCGCGGAGTATACGAAGGTGTACTTACAGGTAAAGGATTAAGTTACGGTGGATCTTTAGCAAGAACAGAAGCCACAGGTTATGGACTTCTGTATCTGACAGAGGAACTTCTGAAACTCAACGGAAAAGATATCAAGGGTATGACAGTTGCAGTATCCGGTTCCGGTAATGTTGCAATCTACGCAACACAGAAGGCTCAGGAGCTTGGAGCTAAGGTTGTTACAGTCAGCGATTCTACAGGCTGGGTATATGATCCAGAAGGAATTGATGTTGCAGCTCTGAAAGAAATTAAAGAAGTAAAACGCGCAAGACTGACAGAGTACAAGAACTATCGTCCGAGCTCAGAGTATCATGAGGGACGTGGCGTATGGTCTGTAAAGGTAGATCTGGCTCTTCCATGTGCAACACAGAACGAGCTTCACTTAGAGGATGCAAAACAGTTAGTAGCAAACGGTTGTGTAGCTGTATGCGAGGGTGCTAACATGCCTACTACATACGAGGCAACTGAGTATCTGCAGGAGAACGGTGTAATCTTTGCACCTGGAAAAGCAGCGAATGCCGGTGGTGTTGCTACATCTGCTCTTGAGATGTCACAGAACAGTGAGAGACTTAGCTGGACATTCGAGGAGGTTGATGCAAAACTGAAGAACATTATGGTAAATATCTGCCACAACATGGTAGATGCTGCAAAACGTTACGATATGGAAGGTAACTACGTAGCAGGAGCTAACATTGCAGGATTTGAGAAAGTTGTAGATGCTATGACAGCTCAGGGAATTGTATAAAAAACACTAAAATATTTGGAAAGTCCCGGATTTACGGGGCTTTCTTTTTGCATAACAGGAATTTTATTTCCTGTTATGCAAAAAGTCTCCGGCAGAATCAGTACTTTATGTTCAAAAGATTTTCCACTTATTAAAAAAGTAATTGAATTTTATGCAAAAAAGAGTATAATATAAACGACTAATGTTATCGTGATAACATTGAAAAGCGTGCGGGGAATTTTATACAGAAAGGATGAAAAAAATGGGCTCAAAAATGGAAGTGTCTGAGGCGGAAATCCAGAAAGTTTACCACAGGGATTGCATTCTTCTGGCAGGGTTTGCAATATTTATGTGGTGTATTTTTAGTACGATATTACGACAGGCTTTACAGGTAGCGGGAGATTCGACTACAAGAACAATTATGATTTGTATTGCGTTGGTGACTGGAAGTGCATTGTCCCTCGGACTTTTTGCAGTTTACAGACACTTAAAAAGAAACAAAGATGTGATTTATAAAGAGGATCTTGAAAATTTGAAATTGCAGAAGAAAGATGCGTAGCAGGAGTGGCAGAAGATGGAAAATAAAAAAGAGACGAAAAAAGAAAAAATAATGCAAGTGATAGATGTGTTTTTCGTAATGATCCTATGCTTTGTGGTTTTGCTTGTGACGATGCTTTTTCAAAATCTTGCAGGTGTCAAGGAGGCAGGAAAAGCATATGTGATCCAGGCATCTACACTGGTGCCGGTTGTAGTTGCGCTGGCAGCATATGTAACATTTCTTGTGAAAAGAAGCAAAAAAGATTTAAAGAAAATTATTGAACTGGAATATAGCGAAAAGGAGCAGGAACAGGTATGAGCATATGGACAATTATAAATATTGCAGCATGGGTATTATGTGCAGTATTTCTTTATTTGATTTTGAGTGATCTGATAAAAGTGGAAAAAAGGAACAGAGAAGAGAAAAAGCTTGAAAAGAAAGACTAAGAGGCATACTTATGGAGAAAGAAAAGACAAATGAAAAGAGTCAGGGACTTTCGAAAGTTCTTGGACCAATGCATATCTGGGCTCTTGGAGTAGGAATTGTACTTGTTGGAGAGTTCATGGGATGGAATTTTACGGTCGCAAAAGGAGGATCGATTGGTTCTGTTATTGCACTTTGGACGGTAGCCATGCTTTATGTCATGATCGTGATGATGAATACGGAGATGGGTTCTGTCATGCCGGAGGCAGGCGGACAGTATACAATGGCGAAATATATGCTTGGACCTTTAGCTGCATTTAACGTAGGGCTGATGCTTGTGCTGGAATATGCAATGCTGGAAGCAGCCGATGTTCTGGTCGTCGGACAGATACTTGAATCATTGAACCCGAATGTGAAAGCGCTGCCGTTTATCATATTAAGTCTGCTTGTGCTGACATATATGAATTACCGTGGTGTCTATGCAACCTTGACCCTGAATTTTGTGATTACGGCAGTTGCATTTGTGACGATATTTATTTTATTGTTTTCAACAAGTTTTTATGATCCACAGATGACTTTGATTAATTTGAAAAAAATGACAGATGGACTTCCATATGGTTATCTTGGAATTATTGCAGCCATGCAGTTTGCAGTCTGGTTTTTTCTGGGAATCGAAGGAGGAGCACTGGCGGCAGAAGAATGCAGGTCTACCAGCAGAGCTCTGCCACTGGGAACTATGATAGGTTTGTCTGTGCTGCTGATTGGTGCTACTACAACATGGTTTGTGTGCTCAGGTCTTGTCCCGGCAGAAAAGCTTGGTGAGTCTGCATATCCGTTGTATGACGCGGCACTGGCAACTGGAAAATTATATGTTATCATTGCATTGTTTGTTGGTACGATCATGGCGTGTCTGGCTTCAGCAAATGGCTGCATTAACGATGCAAGCAGAGCTTGGTTTGCAATGTCAAGAGATGGGCTGATCCCGCCTATATTTGCAAAGACACATCCGAAATATAAGACACCGTACCGGGCAACTGTATTTTTACTGCCGATATCTATGGCATTTGCATTTACAGGAATGTTGGATCAGGTTGTTACATTTTCTATATTTTCAGCGTTGATGGTATATGTGCTGACAGTGATCATGATGTTCCGGTTCCGGAAAATGTATCCCCTTGGAACGATTGAGCGTGGATATGTTGCACCAATCCATCCGGTACCTGCATTGATCGCAGCAGTGTTGATCGGTATGACGCTGCTGGGTATGTATCTGGGTTATTGGATTAATATACTAGGCGGAGTTGCTTTTTATTTCCTGGCATCTGTCTGGTTCTTGAAAAGGAGACTGAAGTTTATAGATAAATCACAGTTCTTAAAAGCCGGTACTCAGAAGTGGCCGAAACCGAAGGAATTATAATCGGAAGATTGTACTTTAATATTTTTATTTTACGAAATTCATACAATTTTCATAATATAAGACTGGAATAATCAGACAAAAACTGTTACCATATAAAAGAAAATTGAATTCGATATTGACAGAATGGAGGAATGATTATGGAACAAGTGAAACGGCCGAAAAAACCGTTGATGTTTTATTATACGATTGTGCTGATTATCCTGATATTATTTAACATTATTGCGATGCCTTACATAAAGGAAAAGCAGATCAAAGATGTAGATTATGGAACATTTATCTCTATGACCGAGAAAAAGGAGATAAAAAAAGTAGAATTGCAGCAACAGGATAATACAATCTTATTTACAGGAAAAGACGGGAAGACCATTTACAAAACGGCGATGGTCAATGATCCGGATCTGACGAAACGATTATATGAAGCGGATGTTTCTTTTTACGGAGAAGAGATTGATCAGTCATCTCCGATCCTGGGTAATATTTTATCCTGGGTGCTTCCAATCTTGTTTTTTGTGGCATTGGGAGAATACATGTCCAGAAAATTGATGAAGCGGGCCGGTGGGAAAAACGCCATGTCTTTCGGAATGGGAAAAAGCAGTGCGAAGATTTATGTGAAATCATCCGAGGGAATCCGTTTCCGTGATGTTGCAGGTGAAGATGAGGCGAAAGAGAATTTAAGCGAGATTGTAGAATATCTTCATAACCCGGCCAGATATAAAGAAATCGGAGCATCGATGCCGAAAGGAATTCTTCTTGTAGGACCTCCGGGAACAGGTAAGACGATGCTTGCAAAAGCAGTTGCCGGTGAGGCAAATGTTCCATTTTTCTCCATGTCCGGTTCTGAATTTGTAGAGATGTTCGTTGGTATGGGTGCATCAAAGGTGCGTGATCTGTTCCAACAGGCAAAAGAAAAAGCACCATGTATTGTGTTTATTGATGAGATAGATGCAATCGGTAAGAAGCGGGATGGACAGATAGGTGGAAATGATGAACGTGAGCAGACCTTGAATCAGTTGCTGACAGAGATGGATGGATTTGAAGACAACACGGGCGTGATCATTCTTGCGGCAACGAACCGTCCAGAATCCCTGGATCCGGCTCTTTTAAGACCGGGACGGTTCGACAGACGTGTGCCGGTAGAACTTCCTGATCTGAAAGGAAGAGAAGATATCCTGAAGGTTCATGCAAAAAAAATAAAAGTTGGTGATAATGTAGATTATAATAAAGTGGCACGTATGGCTTCCGGAGCTTCTGGAGCGGAACTTGCTAATATTGTAAATGAAGCAGCACTTCGTGCAGTTCGTGACAACCGTAAATTTGTAACGCAGGAAGATCTGGAGGAGAGTATTGAGGTTGTTATCGCCGGATATCAGAAGAAAAATGCGATCCTGACAGATAAAGAAAAGCGTATTGTGGCATATCATGAAATCGGGCATGCGCTTGTGGCTGCAAAACAGACTAATTCAGCTCCGGTACAGAAGATTACCATTGTTCCCAGAACGTCGGGGGCTCTTGGCTATACGATGCAGGTCGAGGAAGGTACCTGAGGAAGAAAAATATCTTAATACCCAGAAAGAACTGGAAGCAATGCTGGTCGGATATCTGGGCGGACGTGCAGCAGAAGAAATTGTGTTTGATACGGTCACTACCGGTGCTGCCAATGATATTGAACAGGCAACCAAGCTTGCAAGGGCTATGATCACAAGATATGGAATGACGTGTGATTTTGATATGGTTGCAATGGAAGTGCAGACGAATCAGTATCTGGGCGGAGATTCTTCCCTGACCTGTTCGGCAGAGACGCAGACAAAGATTGATGAGAAGGTTGTGGAAGTTGTTCGAAGTGAACACGAAAAAGCAGCTGGAATATTGATGGAGAACAGAGAAAAACTGGACGATCTGGCAAGGTATCTGTATGAGAAAGAAACGATTACAGGAGAAGAATTCATGAATATTTTAAACGCCTGATCAGGAAGAGGAGTGAATATACTCGGTGAGAATGTGCAGGAGTTCGGGAAAATATATCTACGAGGTAAAAACGGATTCCACGCACAGACTCACTTTTTCTTTTGATTATCTATTGGAACACCGGTATTTACTGATGCGAGGGACGGAATAAAAGATGGAATTTTTGTAAATGTAGAAAAAATTGAAAAATTTTAAAAAATATGTTGACGAAAGTAGAATCTTATTGTAAACTTAGTAGGCTGGTTCAAGAGAGCAGCGAATATAAATATGGCGGGATAGCTCAGTTGGCTAGAGCACGCGGTTCATACCCGCGGTGTCGCTGGTTCAAATCCAGTTCCCGCTACTTGGAAAGAGAATTCACATTGTGTGTTCTTTTTTTTATACTCTAACATAGAAAAATATGGACATGAGAAAATAAGAAGTGCTATAATTAAAATAATATTTTGGGCAAAACAGACGAAAGTCTGCGACGCAAAGCTATAGGACCTGTAAAATGGTAGCCAGTTGTAAAAAAAGAATGTACACTGTCTATTTTAGATGGTGTTTTTTATATAATCTGTTGATACGAAACTATTAGTAAAGATAATTCATGAATTAGTGGAAAACAATTTCACAAGGGAGAGCATATTGAAAAAGAAAAAATGGAACAGCTTCCGAATATCAATGTTGAATTTGTAGTAGGCAATAATGACCTGGATTTCTACAAGTTTCTTAAGGAAAACGGTGGATTGCCGGATATTATAACCTGCTGTCGTTTTTCGCTTCACGATGCAAGTCCTCTGAAAGACAGTCTGATGGATCTTTCTACAACCAACGTGGCAGGTGCTGTCTATGACACATATCTTAATAATTTTATGAATGAAGATGGAAGCGTAAACTGGCTTCCGGTGTGTGCGGATGCGCATGGCTTTGTAGTGGACAAAGACCTTTTTGAACAGTGAAATTGCGGTGGAGATCCTTAATGAATATGGCTTCCTGGTTGATACAGCAGAAGATGGAGCAGAGGCAGTGGAGAAGGTTAAGAATTCAACAGCAGCTGGCTATGATCTGGTGCTGATGGATGTGCAGATGCCTGTGATGAATGGATATGAGGCAACAAAGCAGATCTGTGCACTGGAGGATCCAAAACTGGCGGGAATTACAATTCTTGCTATGACTGCCAATGCTTTTGAGGAAGATAGAAAGAAAGCACTGGAATGTGGTATGGATGGATTTTT
>OGXS01001939.1_pt1 | contig 11815 bp, 9 predicted proteins | sample 1576371 | NCBI WGS metagenome assembly OGXS01 (sample SAMEA3541475, study PRJEB24748) | human gut metagenome | biome: human gut; feature: human-associated habitat; material: faeces | place: China | collected 2012
GCGCGGGCGACGGCTCGCCCGCGTAGCTCGAGTAGGGCCTCCGCCTGGGCCTGCGGGCCGTGAGCCCCTCCTCGCGCATGACGCGCCGGACCACCTTCTCCGAGACCCTCACCCCGTGGGCGCGCAGCGTGGCGTGCACGGCGCGGTAGCCGCGCCGCCCGCACGACCCGAACGCCTCGCGGACGTAGGGCCTGAGCCAGGCCAGGCGGTCGCGCCCCAGCCGGGCCCGGTGGTACTCATAGGAGCTCCTCGAGATCCTCAAGAAAGCGGTGATCTCGCGGAGGGGCAGGCCTGTCGCCGCGCGCAATCTCTCGCCGAGCTCGGTCTTTCTCCCGTTCGACATCGTAGCCGGCGCGCAGCCTTCCGCTTTTAGGTCGTCCAACACCGCCCTGAGCAGCATGTTCTCGGTCATCGCGGCCTCGTACGCCGCCCTCTCGTCCTCGGTCACGGGGTCCTCCTCGGCGCCTCTCGTCGCCGCCATCGTACCACGCCGAGCGCGCGGCCGCCCCGTATACGAGTGGGGCAGCGCGCCCGCTGCCCAGCCCTTCCCGGTCCGGTGGGCTATCCCCGCGAGCTCCGAGGCCTCTCTCGTCGACATGCCGTCGTCGATCCCGAGCAGGAACAGCTCGACGGTCTCCCTGGAGTGCATGCGGACCTCCGTTCCGACGCCCGACGGGCGTCCAACTTTTTGTCCGCGGTCCCGAATCTCGCCCAACGATGCCTCGAACATTCGAAAGCTGCCCAACAATCACGAAGGTCGAGGCGCGCCTGTTTTGGGTGCCTTGATAAAGGCTCGCCTAATTAATGGTCACTTGAATAATGGCCTGCCCGGTTGAAAGGTAACGGCCTACCTTATTGAAAGTCCGTCTGGATGAAGCCCGTTAGATTCGGTGGGCGAAAACCCGTCATGCAGCGTTCTGGCAAGGTCTTATTTCTTTGGCGACCTATGCCTTAGGCTGGCGCTGCTTGCCAGTGAAGCGCGCAACGTCGATGCGCCACACCGCCGTGCGGTCGAGCACGCCCGGGCCGAGCGCTTGCGGCGCGCCGGGAGCCATGTGCTCCATGATGCGCGTGAGGCCGTAGACCTTGTCTTCGCCGCTAGCGATGGGGTAGATGCGCCCCGTCCCCATGATGCTCCGGTACGCAAAGGAGTACGAGCACGCGTACGGCCCGGTGATGACGCCATCTTCGCAGTCCATCTCGATCGCGACGTCGACCCCGGCGTTTCCGTTTGCCCTAAATGCCGCGGCCTTGCGTCCCGCGCCAGCTGAATGCAGCCAAAGCGTTAGGCGGGGAGTGCCGGATTCGTCCAGTTCCCAGTCGTAGCCAAAGCTCATGGGAACGATGAACATTCCCTCTTCGTCAACGGCGCCGACGCGCACGGTTTGGCAGCTATCGACGATTGCCCGCAGCTCACTCGCTTCGCGTACCTCGCGTTTTGCCAGTCTCATGTTCAACGTGAGCCCCCTAGCATGGTTGACGTAATTACTTGACGCAACCAATCATATAGCGAGGCTTGTATGGGCATTCGTTCGGCTGCGATTTTATAAATTCTCGCCCTCATGGCCAATTTAGTACGGTTAGTGGTGCTTGGGAGCACCTAGCGCTGCTGAAGAGCGTTGTGGAGTGGTCCAGGCAGGGTGCCTTTTGCCCGATTATCGATGGCAATCATGAATAAGCCCCCAAAATGAGGTTTAGCTGGGCGTGCGCCGCTTCTTAACTACCACCAATCATATTAAATTGACCATGAGAGTAAACTGCTGTGCTTCCTAACGGCGCGGGCACGTTCGTCGCGAAGCCGCTGCCTGCTCGTTGTCGATATGCGTATTCTCTGCTTGCAAGATGTGCGTGCGAGTCGGAACTGCCCGAGTTGCAGGCAAGCAGCCGAGACATGGCCCCGGGAGCCCATTCACCGTGGTTTCTCCGTGGGATGCGCGCGCCGTGTGTATCGTCCGTGCGCCAAAGGGATAGAGTTAAGCAGTCTGAGTATGTCCATCGGGGGCGGTTCTGGGGCGCGACGGGTGTCGCGCGGCGCGAACTACCTCCTGTGAAAAGGGAACCACATGGGATTCGTCTCAAAACTCCTTTCAATCGGCTCCGATAAGGAGCTCAAGCGCTATCAGAAGGTCGTCGAGAAGATCAACGGCCTCGAGCCCACCTACGAGAAGATGGACGACGAGGAGCTCGCCCACCAGACCGAGCTCTTCCGCGAGCGCTATGCGAACGGCGAGTCGCTCGACAGCATGCTACCCGAGGCGTTTGCCGTGGTTCGTGAGGCGTCCAAGCGCACCACCGGCCTCCGCCACTTCGATGTGCAGCTCATCGGCGGCATGACGCTCCATGATGGCCAGATTGCAGAGATGAAAACCGGTGAAGGCAAGACGCTTGTTTCAACGCTCGCCGGCTACCTCAACGCGATTTCCGGCAAGGGCGTGCACATCGTCACCGTGAACGATTACCTCGCCAAGCGCGACTCTGAGTGGATGGGCCAGATCTACCGCTTCCTTGGCATGAAGGTCGGCCTTTTGCAGAACGGCATGCCGCTCATGCAGAAGCGTCCTGCCTACGAGGCAGATGTCACGTACGGCACCAACTCGGAGTTCGGCTTCGATTACCTGCGCGACAACATGGTGCTTCGCGCATCGCAGCGCGTGCAGCGCGGTCATGCCTTTGCCATCGTGGACGAGGTCGACTCGATTCTTATCGACGAGGCGCGCACCCCGCTTATCATCTCCGGCGCCGGCACCAAGTCGGCGAGCACCTACAAGGACTTTGCCCGCGCGGTCCGCGGTCTTAAGCGCGCCCCCGAGGTCGAGCACGACCCGCTGTCGCCCGAGCCCGCGCCCGAGCCCGACGGCGATTTCGTGATGGACGAGGCCAAGCACACCATCGCAGCAACCGAGCAGGGCTTGAAGAAGATCGAGAAGCGCCTCGGCATCGATGACATCTACGCCGACCTTTCCGGCCAGCTCGTGAACCACCTGCAGCAGGCGCTCAAGGCCCAGTACATGTTCCACCGCGACAAACAGTACGTGGTCACGAACGGCGAGGTCAAGATCGTCGACGAGTTCACGGGCCGCATCATGGAAGGCCGTCGCTATTCCGATGGCCTCCACCAGGCCATCGAGGCCAAAGAGGGCGTGCTCGTGCGCGAGGAGAACCAGACGCTCGCCACGATCACCCTGCAGAATTACTTCCGCCTCTACGATAAGCTTGCCGGCATGACCGGTACCGCCATCACCGAGGATGCCGAGTTCCGCGAGATCTACAACCTGCCCGTGCAGGTCATTCCGCCCAACAAACCGGTGGTCCGTATAGACCATGACGACCTCGTGTACCGCACGATCGATGCCAAGTACCGCGCCGTCGCCGATGAGGTTGCCGAGCGCCACGCCGAGGGCCAGCCCGTGCTTGTGGGCACCGTCTCCATCGAGAGCTCCGAGCGCTTGTCGCGCCTGCTCAACAAGCGCGGGATCAAGCACGAGGTCCTGAACGCAAAGTTCCACGAGCGCGAGGCGCACATCGTTGCGCAGGCCGGCCGCTTGGGCGCTGTGACCATCGCAACGAACATGGCAGGCCGTGGTACGGACATCCTGCTCGGCGGCAACCCCGAGGAGCTCGCGAACGAGATGGTCGAGGCAAAGGGGCTCGACCCCGAGGCCGAGGGCTACGAGGAGCTCCGGGCGGCAGCCTATGAGGAGGCGCTCAAGCAGGCCCGCGAGACGTGCGCCCGCGAGCGCGAGCAGGTGCTTGCGGCGGGCGGCCTCACGGTAATCGGCACCGAGCGGCACGAGAGCCGCCGTATCGATAACCAGCTCCGCGGCCGCGCCGGCCGTCAGGGCGATCCCGGTGAGACGCAGTTCTACCTCTCGCTCGAGGACGACCTCATGCGGCTCTTCGGTGGCGACAAGATGGATCGCATCTCGAGCCTCATGTCGTCGGCCGATATGGACGACCTGCCCATCCAGCACAAGTTCATCTCCAAGGCCGTCGAGGGCGCGCAGCGCAAGGTCGAGAACATCAACTTCTCCATGCGTAAGAACGTGCTCGAGTACGACGACGTCATGAACAAGCAGCGCCAGGTCATCTACGCCGAGCGTAACAAGGTGCTCGACGGCAAAGACCTCGCCGGGCACATCACCGACGTCATGGCAGATACCGTTGAGCGTTGCGTCGCCGAGTTCTGCCCCAAGGACTCCAAGAAGGGCGAGCGCGACTTCGAGGGCCTGCACAAGTGGATCGTCGAGCTCACCGGTCGCATGGACGCGCCGCAGATCGATGACGAGGACGCGAGCTTCAGCGCGATCAACGAGCAGGTGCTCGCCTATGTCAAGGATTGCTACGACCAGAAGGCCGAGCGCGTGGGCGAGGAGCTCATGCGCGAGCTCAACACGCAGGTCATGCTCCGCGTGATCGATACGCGCTGGATGAGCTACCTGCAGGAGATGGACTACCTCAAGCAGGGCATTGGGCTCCGCGGCTTCGGCCAGCGCGACCCGCTCGTGGAGTACAAGAGCGAGGCGTTCCGCGCATTCCAGACGCTCGTGGACACCATGTACGAGGATTACCTGCGCACCATCCTGCGCATCGAGGTCAAGCAGGCCCCGCGCGCCGCGCAGCGGGCGGCCGAGGAACCTGCGGAGCTTTCGAACGCGACGTACTCCGGCCCGGCCGATGTCGATGGCGAGGGAGGCTCCTCGACCATTCGCCGCGAGGCGGCCGCACAGGCTGCTAATGCCGCTGGCCGCGCGCCGGCGCCCGCGCAGGGTACGGTCAAGACCTACGTCAAGGCCGAGAGCGGTGACCCGTATGCCAACGTGGGGCGCAACGACCCCTGCCCCTGCGGCAGCGGTAAGAAGTTCAAGAACTGCCACGGTAGGAACCGCTAATGGCCGAGGAGAGCATCACGGCCGAGGCGCTCGATGCCTTGGCGGCGCGCCTCGATGAGGTTGAGGTCTATCTGCATCTGGACGAGAAGCGCGAGCGTGCGGCGGAGCTCGAGCGCCAGAGCGCCCAGCCTGGCTTCTGGGACGATGCCGAGCATGCGCGCGCAATCATGGCGGAGCTCTCGGCGGCGCGCGATGATGTGAAGGCCGTCGAGGATGCCCGCGCGGAGCTTGCCGACGCGCGCGCCGCGCTCGAACTTGCCGGCGAGATGGGGGACGACCCCGAGGCGGCCGGCCTGGTGGCCGAGGCAGCGTCCACGGCCGAGGTGTTGGGCCGCTCCATCGACCAGCTGGAACTTACGAGTTGGTTTACCGGAGAGTTCGACCACGGCGATGCCATCGTGACCATCAAGCCCGGCCAGGGTGGCTTGGAGGCCCAGGACTGGACCTTCATGCTGTTCAAGATGTATATGAAGTACTGTGCGCGCCACGGCTGGAAGGTCACGGTCAACGACTGCCCGGCGGCCGAACAGATCGGCATCGACCGTGCGACCTTTACCGTGGAGGGCAAGGATGCGTTTGGGATGCTCCGCGCCGAGGCCGGCGTGCACCGCTTGGTGCGCATCAGCCCCACGGATGCCAAGAAGCGCCGCCAGACCACGTTCGCGGGCGTGGAGGTCATCCCCGTGCTACCCGACGACATTGACATCGAGATTGCGCCCGACGATATCCGCGTGGATGTGTACCACGCGAGCGGCCCCGGCGGCCAGGGCGTGAATACGACGGACTCCGCCGTGCGCGTGACGCACCTGCCTACGGGCATCGTCGTGACCTGCCAGAACGAGCGCTCGCAGATCCAGAACAAGGCCGCGTGCATGCAGATTTTGAAGGCGCGCCTGTACGAGCTGGAACTGCAGAAGCGCGAGGACAAACTCGACGAGATCCGCGGTCCCAAGACCGAGATCGGCTTCGGCAACCAGATCCGCAGCTACGTGCTCTATCCGTACCAGATGGTCAAGGATCTCCGCACCGGCGTGGAGACCGGCAACGTCGACGCCGTGCTGGAGGAGGGCGACCTGGACCCGTTCATCATCGGCTACCACCGTTGGGCCACGAGCGCCGAATGAGACAAAGGTGCCAGGCACGTTTGTCTCATTGACCTATTTTGGGACGGGGTCATTTTGAACCAGTGCGCGGGACTTCTGGGATTGATATGAGAAAGGCGGTCCAGCTCATAGCTCTAGACCGTCTTTACTCGTGATTTTTGAGTCGTGGTTCAGGCGCAGCATCGCGCGATTTACTCATTCGATCGTGAAATCGACCGTGCTGGAACGGGGATGGTGGGGTCTTCGTAGGGGGACCAATGAAATACGGTGACGCGATCGCCCGTCTGTACCCATGAAAGGTCAACGGTGTCTTTGAACGAAAAGACGGGGCGGCTCCCCGCGTCGAAGCCGCTCGAGTCTGTATCGATGTGCACGGTAACGGTGTGGTGTTCTTGGTCGCATGAGATGACCGTTCCGCTGGAATAATGCATGGCGTCGGCCCAGCCCCCTGTTGTTCCCACAGCGACATCGGCTTGCTGCGCAGAATGGCAGTAGAGAACGGCGATTCCAGCTGCACAGGCGAGCAAGACAAGCACGACTACAGCAGAAACTTTGGACACCTGCGGCGATGGGTGCTTCATCTGTGGTCTCCCGCTCCGTTCAGAACGACGTCAGGGATATCATGCGTGCTGCATGGAAACAATATCATACCCTTCATCTTTGCCGCCATTTCTGAATACGGCAGAATCTTGCAGGAAGACTCGGATAACATTCTGTAAAATGATGCTAACGTTCTATGACGTACTAGAAAGGAGGGCATCGTGCCCATCGTTATGCGGCTCGATCGCGTGATGGCGGACCGCAAGATGTCCTCCATCGAGCTGGCCGAGAAGGTCGGCATCTCTCCGGTGAACATCTCGCGTATCAAAACCGGTCGCCTCAAGGGCATCCGCTTCTCGACGCTCGAGGCCATGTGCGAGGCGCTCCGTTGCAAGCCCGGTGACATCATCGACTGGATGGACGACGACGAGTACATCGCCGCGTTTGGCAAATTACCTGACTGATGAATGCCGACTCGTATTCATGCGAGGCGGCCGTATAGGTGACAACATTAACAATAAAGCAAAGCGAGTCATTCGCCTCATCGTTGCACTTGCAGCGGGTGCTTCGTTGCAACGAGGTCGATGCTGCACCGTGCGAGAACCCCGACCCCGACGCGCCGCTCGCGTACTTTAACTTCAACATCTATTCCGACCTTTACTTGGGTGATATCGAGCGCCCAACGTTTATGACGTGGTCTGCTGACCAAAAGCACGTTGAGCTGCGCGGGCACGTGGGCTCGACGATGGAGGCCGAAGGTTCAGAGCGCTATGCGGCCATCTGCGGACTCGACGAGGTAAACGGGGCACCCGTTCTGCATGCCGTGAACGCGTCATACGACCTGCCGCCTTCGGAGGATGGCGAGCCGAACGACCCCGAGACGTATCGCGCCGTGCTTGGAGATGACGGTGCATTGCACCTTGTGGGCGAGTAGGGCGCGCCCTTTCCGCGCCGTTTGTGTCAGCTCGTTCCACTTTTGGGAATATCTTTCCGGCTTCATCCGGAAAATTTGGCTTGCATTGAGGGAAACCGCAGGATTGCGACGACTGCAAGGGTGCTATCTGACGGCAAGCGAAGTAGATATTCCCAAAAGTGGAACGAATGCACTCGACCGGCCCTTCTTGGTCCACGACATTGCGGCATCCGTGTGAACGAACGGTTGACGTGCTACCATAGCCAGCGGAAAACTCAACGTCATGCGCCTGTTAGGGTACGGCGGTGCGAGGCGGCCCGGTTGGTCCGCGTGCGCCGTGCGCAGAAAGGAACGGGCCCATGGCCTCTCGGGTGAATATCTCGCGCGTCAACCTTACCGAACTCATCCGTTCGCGCTTCGTGCGCGACCTGCCCCTCGTCGTGGCAGGCTGCGCCATCGCTGCGCTCGCGGTGGACATCTTCATGGTGCCCAACGGCCTCGCTGCGGGCGGTCTCACCGGTCTTGCCACCATCCTCTCCGAGCTTGCGCGCCGCAACGGTTTCTACCTGCCCGTTGGTCTGCAGACGATCGTCTTCAATATCGTGCTGCTGCTTTTCGTGATGCGCACGGGCGGCGTACGTTATGCGGTGCGCACCATCACGGGCTTCGTGCTCTTCGGCTTCTTTACCGACCTCTTCGTGCCGCTGGCAGAAACCTTCGCCGACGCGGCGAACGACCTCATGCTCTCTGCGCTGTGGGGAGGCATCATCTCGGGGCTTGGCTATGGCCTCGTGTTCCGCGCCGGCACCAACACAGGCGGCTCAGATACCATCGCGCAGATTATCTCGCGCAAGACATCGTTGCCCGTGGGCGCGACGGTCATGGTGATCGACGTGGCGGTGTGCGCGGCCTCGGCGCCGGTGTTTTCGCTCATCCAGGCGTTGTACGCAGCGCTTTCTATGGTGCTTTCCGGATTTGTGATCGATGCGGTGGTCGATGGCGGCAACCGCCAGCGTGCGGCCTTCATCGTGTCGGACGAGTGGGAGAACATCAAGGGGGCGATTTTCACGACGATGGACCGCGGCTGCACCGAGCTCATGGCGCGTGGCGGGTATACCGGAACCGAGCGGCCGGTCATCTTGCTTATCATGAGCAAGAGCGAGATTCCCATCATCAAGACCATCGTGCATGAGTACGACCCCAACGCCATCATCATGATTACCGACGTGAGCGAAGCCATCGGTTACGGTTTCAAGGATTTTTCTGCGTAGCGCGGTCAGGCTCGGCGTTCGCTGAGCGTCCCGCTGCGTCGTCGATGGGGCGTAATATGCAATCTGGCGGCATTAATATGCATGGATTGGTTTCCTACTGAGGCGGCTCATATTAATTCGATCCTTTGAGGCTAGTTTTTCCAAATAATAGAACGCAATCTACCTGCAGCAATAATGCAATTCTGCAGGTAGATGATGCGAACAAAACTCGTGCCAAAGGATCGGATTTCGTCAGACCCCCAAAGTAGATGGGTAAATCCCATGCATGCGAAGCTGCGTCTGGCCCGTCTGTAAGCCGGGCGTCCGGCGGGTTGCGGCCACATGTGCGGGCGCGGGATCGTTTCGCGTGCCGCCGCTGGTGCAGTTTTCGCGACGGTGGTTGCAGCCTCCAGTTACCGCCTTCCACCTGTTATGATGAACGAGTCTTAGGGGGACTTCTCTTTGAAGGGACGGACATGGCAACAGAACAGTTGAGAAGCGCTTGCGCACACGACGACGCGCAGGTTGCCCTCATCGCCAACCGGATGCGGCGCGATGTCGTCGAGATGCTCGAGGCGGCGGGCTCCGGGCATCCGGGCGGGTCGCTTTCGGCGGCGGACATCGTGGCAACGCTCTTTTTCTCCGGCGTGATGGGCTACGACGCCCAGGATGCCGAGAATCCGGAGCGCGATCGCTTCGTGCTCTCGAAGGGCCATGCCGCCCCCATTCTGTACGCGGCGCTCTCCCAGATCGGGTATCTCGAGCATGACGAGCTCAAGACGCTCCGTCATATGGGGTCGCGCCTGCAGGGGCATCCCGACTGCCATGCATGCCCGGGCGTGGAGGTCTGCACCGGCTCGCTTGGCCAAGGCCTTTCCGTTGCATGCGGCATTGCGCTCGGCTTCCGGGCCGACGCCGCGCGCGACGGTGGAGACCCCAAGCGCGTGTTCGTGCTCACGGGCGACGGCGAGCTCCAGGAGGGCGAGAACTGGGAGGCGGCCATGTTCGCCGCGCACCAGCACATCGATAACCTCGTGGCGATTCTCGACAGCAACAACCTGCAGATCGATGGCCATGTGAGCGACGTTAACGGCATCGAGCCCGTCGCGGACAAGTTTGCCGCCTTTGGCTGGGAGGTCATTGCGGCGGACGGTCATGACGTCGCCGACATGCACCGCGCGCTCAACGAGGCCGTCGCGGTGACGGGCAAGCCGGCCATCATCGTCGCCTCGACGGTGAAGGGCAAGGGTGTCTCCTTCATGGAAGACCAGGCCAGCTGGCACGGCGTGGCGCCCACACATGAGGAGGCCGCGCAGGCCATTGCAGAGATCGATGCCGCGTACGAGGAGCTCCTCGCCGCGCAGAAGGAGGCGTAAGTCATGGCGAAAGCGACGCGCGCCGCGTTCGGCGAGACGCTCATCAAGCTCGTTGACGAGGGCATGGACATCATGGCCGTGGACGCCGATCTCTGCGGCTCCACGACGACTGCTAAGTTCGGGGCGGCCTATCCCGACCGCCTCTTTGATGTGGGCATCGCTGAGCAGAACATGATCGGCGTGGCCTCGGGCTTGGCGCTCACCGGGCGCACGGTGTTTACCGGCTCGTTTGCGGTGTTCGGCACCGGCCGCTGCTGGGAGCAGATCCGAAATACCGTGTGCGATTCGGGCTTGAACGTGAAGATCTGCCCCACGCACGCGGGCATTACCGTGGGCGCGGACGGCGCGACCCATCAGGCGCTCGAGGACATCGCCCTCATGCGCGTGCTGCCGGGCATGCGCGTGCTCGTGCCGGCGGATTACGCGAGCGCCGTGGCTGCGATTCGCTTGGCTGCGGCAACGCCCGGTCCCTTCTATGTGCGCCTAGGGCGAGAGCCCTTGCCCGAGGTCTATGACGAGGGCTTCACCTGCGACGTTGCCTTCGCCAACGTGCTGCGCGAGGGTTCGGACATCTCCATCATGGCGTGCGGCGTGGAGGTCGCGCAGGCGCTTGCGGCGGCTGACGCGCTGGCCGCTGAGGGTATCTCGGTCGAGGTCGTGGACGTCATGAGCGTGAAGCCGCTCGACGAGGAGACGATCATCGCCTCCGCGGCAAAGACCGGACGCGTGCTGACGGTCGAGGAGCACAGCATCTATGGTGGCATGGGCTCCGCCGTGGCCGAGTTGCTCAGCGAGAAGCACCCCGTGCCGGTGACGCGCCTGGGCATGACGACCTTTGGCCAGTCCGGCGATGCGGCCGAGCTTCTTGCCTACTATGGTCTTGATGCCGCAGGTATCGCCGCCCGTGTGCGCGAGGTGCTGGGTAAGTAAGCGGCTAGCGATATGCCGCTCGCCCGCGTGCGGGCGTGTGGCGGGGTGAGTGCCGGCTGTGCGCTCGCCCCGCTTTGCGTTGTGCGCCGCCGCCTCACGGGGGCATAGCTCCTCTACGCCTTTTCTGTGTGCGGTGGCGCTTGCTGGTACAATAAATCGCGCATGTAGATAAAACGCACGACTTGAAGGAGCAGCAGTGGGCAACCACTTCCGTAAACCCGATGAAGGGCAGGACGCTCCGCGCCAAACAGAGCCGCAGACGGCCTCCCATTTTGCGTATTCCACCTCGTACGAGGGGCAATCCGAGGGACAGGCCGGTTCGCGCTTTGCAGCAGGCGCCGATGCGAACGAGGACGTCCTGTTCGGCGCCGCGCCTGCCGAGCAGGCGTACGCGCAACCCGCGGCCTATGCCGCCCAGAACAGCGTCTCTGAACCAACCATTGACCCGTTTGCCTACCAACCGGCGAACAACGACTTCGCAGCCCCCGCTTCTGCGGATGCGCTTGCGGGCGTGCCGTCGCCTCTGGACGCACCTGCGCCGCAAGGCGATCTAAGCTCCCAGCTGCCTCAGATCCCGGATCCCATGGCGGCTCCCGAACCCGAGGTAACCGCCGACCAGGCCCATGAGGTCGCGACCCTCGACACCGCGCTTCAGAGTTCTGACTTCACGCAGGTATTCGCGCCGGTGCAGGAATCTCGCAAGAAGATGGCGCGCGAGGCGGGCGTCGAAATTCTGCCTGTGGTGCTCGACGGTACGACCACGATGATCGGCCGCAACGGGATGTTCAACTGGCGCAATAAATTGACGGTAAGT
>OGXS01001962.1_pt1 | contig 11667 bp, 7 predicted proteins | sample 1576371 | NCBI WGS metagenome assembly OGXS01 (sample SAMEA3541475, study PRJEB24748) | human gut metagenome | biome: human gut; feature: human-associated habitat; material: faeces | place: China | collected 2012
TAAGAAGCCCCTTGATTCATTTTGAGTCAAGGGGCTTTCTGTTTTTTTATCACTTCTGAATTAGGGCCTTCTCTAAGGCCGGATAAAAGATAACCTCTTCTCTTCTTCTGCAAATAAAATAGCTGTATTTACTAATGCTAGATGTGAATATGCCTGCGGGAAGTTGCCCAACTGTTCTTTGGTTTCGAAATCAATATCTTCACTAAACAATCCGAGGTGATTGGAATATTTCAGAACTTCGTCAAACAGGCAGCGTGCTTCTTCTTTATGGCCGGTTACAAACAATGCCCGTATAAGCCAGAATGTACAAATCGTAAAAGCAGAAGTAGGCAACCCAAAATCGTCTTTGCTGTTATAGCGATACATAAGTCCTTTATGGAAAAGGGCTTTCTTGACTGCTTCCACTGTTTTATGATAGCGTATATCATCTGCTTCTATAAATCCATAGGGTTCCATCAATAGTAATGAGGAATCCATTGCTTGATTATTATATGTCTGTGTGAAGCTTTGAAGTTCCTTATTCCAGCCATATTTCATCACATCTTTCTTTATTTTTTCGGCTTCCAGTTGCCAACGTTCGCTATAATTATATTTGTTAAGCATTTGAGCGATTTTAGCTCCGCGATCTAAAGCTACCCAACACATCACTTTGGAAGAAACAAAGTGTTGTCCTTCTCCCCGGATCTCCCAGATTCCCTTATCGGGCTTTCTCCAGTTTTCTACTACTTTTGCTAAAATGGTCTTTACCATTTCCCACATGTCTTCAATTTCATCCAGTGTGCCGGGCATGAGGCGATAATATTGGTAAATCAGGTCCATCAGGTAACCAAAAGAGTCGTTTTGTTTCTGATGGTATGCATCATTTCCTATTCGTACAGGTTTGGAGTTCTTATAACCGGATAGATGGTCGAGTATCACTTCGGTTAGTTGGTGCTCGCCCCGGATGCCATACATAATTTGATAATCATGTTTGGAAACGAATGTGGATTGGATAAATTTCATAAAGCGTTTGGCTGCACCGGTATGTCCGATTTGAAACATGGTTTCGATGGACATGGAAGCATCCCGAAGCCAGCAGAAACGATAATCCCAGTTGCGCACTTCTCCTACAGCTTCTGGAAGGCTTGTCGTTAGTGCTGCCAGCACAGCTCCGTTGTGGTAGGACATTAGTTTCAGAACCAATAAACTCCGTTCGATTACGTCATTATATAGAGTGTATTTCTTGCTTCTGTCTGTCCAGTTCAGCCAATATACCAGCGTACGGCAATATTCTATTTTCTCCCTTTCTATGTCGATTGGGATCACTTTCTCGTTATAGGAGAGCAGGAGAAATTCGTCTTTCTCAAGAATGATTTCTTTTTTCTCTTTGATGTCCTGAAGAGACAGGGAAGCATATAAATATTGTCTGTCCTTGTTGTCAAAGGAGCAGTAGGATTCGATATACTGTGGAGTGATATTAAGGATCACTTGTCCCTGCGCATAGTTCGGGGCCGGATGATAGTTGATCTTGAAACGCGGTTTCCCTTTTATCCAATGTATGTAGCGGTATAATTCGGCAGGTAAATAATGCCCTGTTTCGTCTTGTGAACGATAGCAGGGCATATAGTCGAGCACTACGAATTCTCCTTCATCGGAGGAGAATTGGGTAGAAAGAATATTGGTGTGGGGGACATAATTTTGTGTGATGCGATAGTCTCCGGAAACTTCGAATCCGAAAGCTCCTCCTTTCTCCCGGTCGAGCATACTGGCAAAAATAGAAGGAGAATCGAAATCGGGAAAACAGAGCCATTCGATATTTCCGTTCTGCGAAATGAGAGCTGCCGTTCGGCAGTTACCTATCACTCCATAATTTAAATTATTCATATTGATTGCTTTTTATTGAGTTTTTAATAGATCTTTGAGAAAGTCGAAAGCGAAAGTCAGGCGATTCTTAATACTTCCTTTTTTTGTGGCAGTTTTTTGTTTGCCTAGTAAAGACCGTAAGAAAGGAAGTACGTCAGATTGGGCAGACAGGTGATAGTTGGCGGCTTCGGATACGCTACCTATTTTAATGGCGATAGCGCTCTTCGGTAATGCCTGAAACATATCTTCATCTGTAGTGTCGTCTCCCATCGCTATAACAAAATCATAACGTCTGTTGGCTAGCAGACGACCCACCTCGGAACCTTTATTGCAATCCGGTGATTTGATTTCGATCACTTTATTTCCTTGTAGAATTTGTAGTTTCTGCCGGGTACAGAGCGAAATCAGTGTGTTGACGAGTTGTTGGGCTCTTAATGTGCCGAGCCATGCGTCACTTTCACGATAATGCCATGCCAGGGCAGTTTCCTTCACTTCCAGATGGGAACGGGGAGTACGGTCTACAAACATTTGAAGAATAGAGAGAATACCTGCTCCCCATTCTATCTTCTTTATGTTTTTATGCCAAACCCCGTTCTCTTTGTAGAAAGCCCCATGTTCGGCAGCCATAGACACAGGAAGGGAGCCAAGCCATTTTTCTAATGTAAAGTGATCCCGCCCGCTATTGATAACAATATGATTGGCGGGATCGCTAGCCAGTTGTTGTAGAATAGAAATGAGTTCCGGTGTAGGTTGTGCATCCTCGGGACGTGGTTTGAGAGCCGTCAGTGTACCATCATAGTCCAGCAGAATCAGGCGTTGTTTGGCTTGGTTATACTTGAGCTTGATTTGTGCGATGGTGGCAGCTACGATGCGTTTTTTCCGTAACATATCATTTTTCATACATGTCGCGTTCAGTTCATTGACAAAGTCGGCTGCCCATTTGTTGACTGTCTGTACGGACAGAATGCTTTGCATACGTTGCAGGCGTTGTTTTTGTTCCTCTTCGGGCATTTCAAGTGCCTGGCAAATAGCATTTTCTATTTGTTCTGTATCGTTCGGGTTGATTTGGATAGCGTCCGTCAATTCTACGGCGGCACCTGCCATTTCGCTAAGGATAAGTACACCGGGATTGTCGCATTTGGTAGCTACGTATTCTTTGGCTACCAGATTCATTCCGTCCCGAAGTGGAGTGACGAGGGCTATGTCGGCCACATAGTACATGGCAGTCAGTTCTTCCAGTGAAAAGCCATGATAGAAATAACAGACGGGAGTCCAGTTCATTGTGGAGTAACGTCCGTTGATAGAGCCGATTTCTTCGTCAATTTTTGTTTTTAGTTCCGCATAACTGCCTACATGGTCGCGTGAAGGGACAATGACCATTGCCAATGTAACTTTACCGTGATATTCAGCATGATGTTCGAGGAAGGTGGCAAAGCCACGAAGACGGTGCAATATGCCTTTGCTGTAATCCAGTCTGTCTACTGACAGGATCAGTTTATGCTCGCCGAAAAGTTTCCGGGTACGTTCAATAGCTTGGTGCACTTCTTTATTTTCCGAGGCCTTATGATAAGATTCATAGTTGATTCCCATTGGTAATGCCTCTACTCTGGTCACCCGGTTGTTGATCTGTACTTCATCCAATTTAAAATCGAGATGTAATACACGTTCTACAGCACTGATGAAATGACGCATATAGTCGTGGGTGTGGAAAGCAATGAAGTCGGCTCCTAATAAGCCTTTCAGTATCTCGGCGCGCTCCGGCAGAATACGAAAAAGTTCGTAGGAAGGGAACGGGATATGATGGAAATATCCGATACAGAGTTCCGGATATATTTTCCTCAACATTCCCGGAAGTAGCATCAACTGATAATCCTGTATCCATACTTTGTCGCCGGGACGTACCAGTCGGCAAATCTCCTCACAGAAAAGACGGTTGACTTGCTGGTAGGATTGCCAAAAACAGTTCTTATATAAGGTATAAGCATAAAAGTAATGGCATAAAGGCCAGATAGTACTGTTACTGTATCCTTCGTAGTAATTTTCAATTTGCTTTTCCGACAAGAAGACCGGATGAAAATTCATTTCCTGTAGTTTCTCGTTAATCTCCTGTTGGTCCTTTTCTTCATTGGCACATATTCCGGGCCAACCTATCCAGTGCTTCTCATAAGAAGTCTGAAGAGAATCCAAACCTGTTGCCAGTCCGCCTTCGCTACGCGAAAATGCGAATTTACCGTTTGTGCCGGCTACTTTGACAGGTAATCTGTTTGCAATAATATAAAGTTTCATATCTATCTCTTTGCAAAGCATATACCAATAGACCTATATTAGTTGTTAATCTCTTATTATCAGTGTATTATAAGTATTATGTTTCCTTCTCTTGCCTTTTCAAAATGAAAATCCCCCTTTCAAAGTGATAATTTGCTTATTTTTTCTCTTCTGAAATTCTGGAAAAGTACAAAGCTTTTCAAAATAGAATCCTTTTTTCAAAATGGAAGGGTATGTTGGATGGATAGAAAGTTTCTTGTGATGTGTATTTTGTTGAATATTAGTCTGTTATCTGCTGTGTGTTTTTTGTGGCACGCATTTGGCATGAAGGGTGGCGAGTAAAAAAAATAATAGTAATCATTTAAAAGGTAAAAACATGGGAATAACACTATCATTTATTTTCTGCCTGTTAAGCGGTTTCGCTTGTTTCTGGCTATTTTGGAAATGTGTAGACTGGTTTGAAAATATTTAAAGAAAAAGGAGAATTGATTATGTACACAGCATTATTCGTATTAGGTATTGCGATCTTCGGTTATTTGATGTACGTGCTCGTCAAACCCGAAAAGTTTTAAAGTAACACACACAGTTTAAGGTAAAAAGTATATGAATACAGAAATTTTAGGCGTGGTTGTTCAGATAGCCTTGATGGTGATTCTGGCTTATCCACTGGGAAAATACATTGCTAAGGTCTACAGAGGAGAAAAGACCTGGTCTGATTTTATGGCTCCTATCGAAAGAGTCATTTATAAAGTTTGTGGAATCGACCCCAATGAAGAAATGAACTGGAAACAATTCCTGAAAGCATTGTTGATTTTGAATGCTTTCTGGTTTTTCTGGGGAATGGTACTCTTGGTTTCACAAGGATGGTTGCCCTTAAATCCGGACGGCAACGGACCGCAGACTCCGGATCAGGCATTTAATACCTGTATTAGTTTTATGGTGAACTGTAACTTGCAGCACTATAGCGGTGAAAGCGGACTGACTTATTTTACTCAACTGTTCGTCATCATGCTATTCCAGTTTATTACCGCAGCAACAGGTATGGCTGCTATGGCAGGTATTATGAAGAGTATTGCTGCAAAAACAACCAAAACGATTGGTAACTTCTGGCAATTTCTGGTAATAAGCTGTACACGTATTTTATTGCCTCTTTCTCTGATTGTAGGTTTTATCCTGATTCTTCAGGGAACCCCGATGGGATTTGATGGTAAGATGAAAGTGACTACGATGGAAGGCCAGGAACAAATGGTTTCTCAAGGTCCTACGGCTGCAATTGTTCCTATCAAGCAATTAGGAACGAATGGTGGTGGTTACTTTGGTGTAAACTCTTCTCATCCGTTGGAAAACCCGACTTATCTTACTAATATGGCAGAATGTTGGTCTATCCTGATTATCCCGATGGCAATGGTATTTGCGCTAGGATTCTATACCCGCAGAAAGAAGTTGGCTTACAGTATATTCGGAGTAATGCTTTTCGCTTTTCTGGTAGGTGTATGTATTAATGTCAGTCAGGAAATGGGCGGTAATCCACGCATTGATGAATTGGGAATTGCGCAGGATAATGGTGCGATGGAAGGTAAAGAAGTTCGTATGGGGGCCGGAGCAACGGCATTATGGAGTATTGTAACTACTGTAACCTCTAATGGCTCTGTGAATGGTATGCATGATTCTACTATGCCGCTGTCCGGAATGATGGAGATGCTGAATATGCAGATTAACACCTGGTTTGGCGGTGTAGGTGTAGGATGGATGAATTACTATACATTTATTATCATTACAGTGTTTATCAGCGGTTTGATGGTAGGACGTACGCCGGAATTTCTCGGCAAGAAAGTGGAAGCCCGCGAAATGAAAATCGCTACGATTGTAGCTCTGCTTCATCCGTTTGTAATTTTGGTATTTACAGCACTCTCAAGTTATATTTATGTGCACCACCCTGATTTTGTGGAAAGTGAAGGTGGATGGTTGAACAATTTGGGATTCCACGGTTTAAGTGAGCAACTTTACGAGTACACTTCTTGTGCTGCCAATAACGGTTCCGGTTTTGAAGGTTTGGGAGATAATACTTATTTCTGGAATTACACGTGTGGTATCGTTCTGATTTTGAGCCGTTTTATTCCTATCGTCGGACAGGTTGCCATTGCCGGGTTACTGGCACAGAAAAAATTCATTCCGGAAAGTGCCGGCACATTGAAGACCGATACTTTGACTTTCGGAGTCATGACATTTGTGGTTATCTTCATTATTGCTGCGCTGTCATTCTTCCCGGTACATGCATTGAGCACAATTGCTGAACATTTAAGTTTGTAATACTGAATTAGAGAAGATATGAAAGATAATAAATCAGCTTCTTTGTTTCCAAAGGAGCAAGTTATAGAAAGTTTGAAACAGTCATTCGTGAAACTGAACCCACGGATGATGATAAAGAACCCGATTATGTTTACAGTAGAAGTGGCTACAGTAGTCATGCTGCTTGTAACGCTCTACTCCATTGTAAATTCTTCACAAGGTTCGTTTGCTTACAACATTGCCGTGTTTATCATTCTGTTTGTAACCTTGTTGTTTGCCAATTTTGCCGAAGCTATTGCCGAAGCACGTGGTAAAGCACAGGCCGACAGCTTGCGTAAGACTCGTGAAGAGACACCGGCAAAGAAAGTGGAAGGTAATAAAATCGTTACCGTCAGTTCTTCGCAGTTGAAGAAAGGAGATGTGTTTGTTTGTGAGGCGGGAGACGTGATTCCTTCCGATGGAGAGATTATTGAAGGGCTGGCTTCTATTGATGAAAGTGCTATCACTGGCGAGTCTGCTCCGGTGATCCGTGAGGCAGGTGGCGACAAGAGTTCCGTAACGGGTGGTACGAAGGTATTGTCCGATCATATAAAGGTACTGGTGACTACTCAACCGGGAGAAAGTTTCCTTGATAAGATGATTGCATTGGTGGAAGGTGCTTCCCGTCAGAAAACCCCGAACGAGATTGCGTTGACTATTCTACTGGCAGGTTTTACGCTTGTTTTCGTCATAGTGTGTGTTACCTTGAAACCGTTTGCCGACTATAGTAATACGGTCATCACCATTGCTTCGCTTATTTCTTTGTTTGTGTGTCTGATTCCGACAACTATCGGTGGACTTCTCTCTGCCATCGGTATTGCCGGTATGGACCGCGCGCTCCGTGCCAACGTGATTACTAAATCCGGTAAAGCGGTAGAGACTGCCGGTGATATTGATACGTTGTTGCTGGATAAAACGGGTACTATCACCATCGGTAACCGTAAAGCAACTCATTTCCATACGGCTCCGGGTGTCAATTTGCACGATTTTGTAGAGACTTGTCTGTTGTCTTCCTTGTCCGATGAAACGCCGGAAGGTAAGTCTATCGTAGAACTGGGACGCGAGTCGGGCATCCGTATGCGTAACCTGAATACAACGGGAGCACGAATGATTAAGTTTACGGCTGAAACCAAATGTTCGGGAGTAGACCTGGCAGATGGAACACAGATTCGTAAAGGTGCTTTCGACGCTATCCGTAAGATGGTGGAAGGTGAAGGAAATGAATTCCCGAAAGAAGTGGAAGAGGTCATTTCTTCTATCTCCAGCAATGGTGGTACGCCATTGGTAGTATGTGTAAACAAGAAAGTGACCGGTGTCATTGAGTTGCAGGATATTATCAAACCGGGTATTCAGGAACGTTTCGAACGTCTGCGTAAGATGGGAGTGAAGACGGTCATGGTGACAGGAGATAACCCATTAACTGCAAAATATATTGCCGAAAAAGCCGGTGTGGATGATTTTATCGCTGAAGCTAAACCGGAAGATAAGATGGAATATATCAAGAAGGAACAGCAGGCTGGTAAATTGGTTGCAATGATGGGAGACGGAACGAACGATGCTCCTGCTCTGGCACAAGCCAATGTAGGTGTAGCCATGAATAGTGGTACACAAGCTGCGAAGGAAGCCGGTAATATGGTCGATCTGGATAACGATCCGACGAAACTGATCGAGATTGTGGAAATCGGTAAACAATTGCTGATGACACGCGGTACACTGACCACTTCCTCTATCGCCAATGACGTTGCGAAGTATTTTGCTATCGTTCCGGCCTTGTTTATGATTGCTATTCCCGAATTGGCAGCTCTGAATATCATGCATCTGCATAGTCCTGAAAGCGCCATTCTTTCAGCGGTTATTTTTAATGCGATTATTATTCCGATTCTGATTCCGCTGGCTTTGCGTGGAGTGCAATACAAACCGATAGGTGCGAGTGCTTTACTTCGCCGTAATCTGTTGATCTATGGTTTGGGTGGTGTGATTGTTCCTTTTGTGGGAATCAAGTTGATAGATTTATTGGTAGGTTTATTCTTTTAATTAAAAAACAATAGCAATGAAAACTTTATTGAAGTCATTAAAAATAACACTTGCTTTTTGTGTCCTTTTCTCCGTGTTCTATATCCTTATCCTGTGGCTGTTTGCGCAGGTTGCAGGTCCTAATAAGGGAAATGCAGAGGTAGCTACGCTGGATGGAAAAGTAGTGGGAGCAGCTAATGTGGGGCAGATGTTTACAAAAGATATTTATTTCTGGGGACGTCCTTCTTCTGCCGGAGACGGATATGACGCTAGTAGTTCTTCCGGTAGCAACAAAGGCCCTACGAATCAGGAATATTTGGATGAAGTGAAAGCACGTATCGATACTTTCCTTGTACATCATCCTTATTTGAACCGTGCGGATGTACCTGCCGAAATGGTTACGGCCAGTGCTTCGGGACTGGATCCTAACATCACTCCTCAATGTGCGTATGTACAAGTGAAGAGAGTAGCGCAAGCACGCGGATTAACAGAAGAACAAGTAAGAGCGATTGTTGATAAAAGCATCGAAAAACCGTTCCTGGGATTGTTGGGGACAGAAAAGGTGAATGTGCTGAAATTGAATATAGCTCTTGAAGAAAGTAATAAGTAGATAAAGATCAGGAGCAGCGTTCCTGTCCGAATCGTTTGGGTGATACCAGCGGTTCAAATAAACAGGGTTGGATGGGGCGCTGCTTTTTTACAGGAACATAAAATAGAATTAGATAAAAAGTATGAAAAGTATTTTTAGTAAAAAGAGTATTTTAGGAACAATGGCTGTAGCAGCCGTATGTATGTTGGGAACTGGCAATGTACAAGCACAAGAGTTTACCATACAAGGTGATTTGGTAAGTTCGTATGTATGGCGTGGTATTTATCAGGGTGGTGCCGCTTCTTTTCAACCGACTTTGGGATTTAGCGTAGGTAATTTCTCACTTACTGCATGGGGCTCAACCAGTTTGAGTGAAAGTAATAAAGAAATTGACCTCACTGCGGCTTATAAATTTGGTGAAGCAGGACCGACACTTTCAGTAGCCAGTCTTTGGTGGAACGGACAAGCTGATGTAGCCAATGGAGAACTTACAAATGATTATTTCCATTTTAAGAGTGGCGACACCGGACATCATTTTGAAGCAGGATTAGCTTATACGCTTCCTGTTGAAAAATTCCCGTTGTCTATTGCATGGTATACCATGTTTGCCGGTGCTGACAGAAAGATGACTGACAAGGGGGAAGAAAAACAGGCATATTCTTCTTACGTAGAATTGAATTATCCGTTCAGCGTAAAAGGGGTAGACTTGAATGCTATCTGTGGAGTGGTTCCTTATGAAACTCCGCAATATAATGTGAATGGTTTTGCAGTGACGAACCTTGCTTTGAAAGCAACGAAAGCTATCAATTTTAATGATAAGTTTTCATTGCCTATATTTGTGCAAGCTATATGGAATCCGCGTTTGGAGGATGCCCATCTAGTATTTGGCGTAACTTTAAGGCCATAAAATAAACTCATGAATTTTTGTGAACCCGTGGTGATCGTGATGATTGCTACGGGTTAGGATGTTTAAAATAACAGATTGACATAATGGATGATAGAGAACAAAGTGTACAGTATTTTTTGGATCTGATAAAGAGATCCCACCGGGGCAAGTTTAAGGTCTATATCGGTATGATAGCCGGTGTGGGAAAGTCATATCGTATGCTTCAGGAGGCACATGAACTGCTGGAGAACGGTGTGGACGTACAAATCGGCTATATCGAAACTCATGGACGTGCCGGGACCGAGGCGTTACTGCAAGGGCTCCCTGTCATTCCGCGTCGCAAAATCTTCTATAAGGGGAAAGAGTTGGAAGAAATGGATGTGGATGCGATTATCCGTATCCATCCGGAAATAGTAATTGTGGACGAACTGGCGCATACCAATGTAGAAGGCAGCCTGAATGAGAAACGTTGGCAAGATGTGATAACTCTGCTGGATGAGGGAATCAATGTGATTTCGGCAATCAATATTCAGCACATCGAAAGCGTGAATGAAGAAGTGCAGGAGATTACGGGGATTGAAGTGAAAGAACGAGTGCCCGACAGTGTGCTTCAGGAAGCGGATGAGGTGGTGAATATTGACTTGACGGCAGAAGAACTGATTGCCCGTTTGAAAGCGGGAAAGATCTATCGTCCGGAAAAGATTCAGACAGCATTGGATAATTTCTTTAGAACCGAGAATATTCTTCAATTGCGTGAGTTGGCTCTGAAGGAAGTGGCGTTGCGGGTAGAAAAAAAAGTGGAGAATGAAGTGGTGATGGGAGTAGCCGTCGGACTTCGGCATGAGAAGTTTATGGCGTGTATCAGTAGTCACGAGAAAACCCCCCGACGAATTATCAGAAAGGCGGCAAAGTTGGCAACCCGGTATAATACTACTTTTATAGCCCTGTATGTTCAGACTCCGAAAGAGAGTATGGATAGAATTGATCTAGCCAGTCAACGGTATCTGTTGAACCATTTTAAGCTCGTGGCGGAACTTGGGGGAGAGGTGGTGCAGGTGCAGTCGAAGGATATTTTGGGGAGCATCGTCAAGGTTTGTAAAGAGAAACAGATATCGACTGTTTGCATGGGAACTCCTAATTTAAGGTTGCCATACGCTATTTGTTCTATACTGGGATATAGAAAGTTTTTAAATAATTTGTCACAAGCTAATGTAGATTTGATTATACTTGCATAATATTAATCGTATGAACGTTATGAATATTAAAACGAAACTGATTCTCGGTATCGGAATGCTGGCCGGAATGATTATTTTGCTGGTAACACTTTCAGTTGTGAATCTTCAAATTCTGACAGCGACAGAACCTGATAGTCCTGCTGCTATGCCCGGATTGGAACGTGCTTTGTTATGGATTTCCGTAACGGGAGGAATCTGTATCTTGACCGGACTGATATTGCTTTATTGGTTGCCCCGTACTATCAGCAAGCCTATTAAAGAGCTGAAAGAGGGAATTCTTGAAATAGCCAATCATAATTATGAAAAGAGATTGGATATGAGAGGATACGAAGAGTTCAGGGAAGTTTCGGATAGTTTTAACCGCATGGCTGAGAAACTGACAGAGTATCGTGACAGTACATTGGCTGATATTCTTTCTGCAAAAAAATTCCTTGAAGCCGTTGTTAACAGTATTCATGAGCCGATTATCGGCTTAAATACCGAACGGGAAATTCTTTTTATCAATAATG
>OGXS01001977.1_pt1 | contig 11561 bp, 8 predicted proteins | sample 1576371 | NCBI WGS metagenome assembly OGXS01 (sample SAMEA3541475, study PRJEB24748) | human gut metagenome | biome: human gut; feature: human-associated habitat; material: faeces | place: China | collected 2012
AAATGGAAACCCGGCAAACAAAGGGGGGAAGCAGTGAACGTGAAATTTACAGTTCCTGTTGCTTTCCGGCTATCCGGCCCTGAACTTCCCAAAGCAGAAGAAGTAAAGCAGTCCGACATGGATGAAGTAGTGGTGGTGGGCTATGCTGCAAAAGATGATCCAACTCCAGAGGGAGGCAGTGTAAAAGGAGAAAATGAAGACGAAGTATTCACCATGGTAGAAGTAATGCCTAAATTTCCGGGAGGACAAGCCGGTCTGTTCCAATATCTGGCTAGAAGTATCAAATATCCCGTCATCGCTCAAAAAAGTAAGGAGCAAGGCAGAGTCATCATACAGATGGTTATTAGTAAAGACGGAAGTTTGTCGAATATCAAAGTCTTACGCAGTGTATCTCCGTCACTGGATGCAGAAGCCGTACGCGTAGTGGGTAATATGCCTAAATGGGAACCAGGAATGCAAAAAGGACAACCTGTTTCTGTCAAGTATACCATTCCTATCGTATTCAGGTTACAGTAATTTCTCTCTCCGGTGCCGCCCCCTTTCCTCATCGGTGAGGAACGGGGCGTTCATCGGTGGGAAACACCTTTCTCCCCGGAGCCGGATATATCCTTCTCCAGTACAAAAAAATCATTTCTTTTTTAGTTTTTTACAAGGATAGTTATAAAAAGATCCTTATATTTGTTCGTGTAATAAAACATTATTCACATGAAAAGATTCGTATGGATTATCGGTTTGATATTCTGCATAACCTGCACCATACAAGCCAAAGACAGAGTGATCGAGCGTCCTCCTTTTCTTGCATGGAGTTCCAATAGTATTGAGGTCGATAAAATTGTCATGAGTGATACAGTGACAACAGTGTATATAAAGGCTTTCTATCATCCTAAATATTGGATAAAAATAGCTACGGGCAGTTTCCTGAAAGACAACAATGGAATGCTTTATCCCATTCGAAGAGGAGTTGGAATCACATTAGATAAAGAGTTCTGGATGCCGGAATCAGGAGAAGCGGAATTCCAATTACAATTTCCTCCCATACCCGAAAATGTAACCAGTCTGGACTTCTCGGAAGGGGATTTTGACGGAGCATATAAGATATGGGGCATACAACTGGATAAGGACGCATTCTATAAACAGAAACTTCCCAAAGAAGCAGTCGTGCACAAAATAAATAAGAAAGCGATATTGCCGACTCCTAAGTTAGTCTATGGAACTGCCACCCTTAAAGGAAAAATACTAGACTATCAAAAAGAGATGATAAAGCAAGTGAAGATGCACATAGAAAGTCCTGCACTGAATATCCACAACGAACAGAATATCATAAAAATCAAGGAGGACGGCACTTTCCTGGCGGAAGTAAAGGTTGCATCTGTCACAAGCGTAGCATTGGAATTTCCTTTTGGTTGGATTGAATGTCTGATAGCTCCCAATGAAGAGACATCACTCATTATAAATACAAAGGAACTTTGCCGCAGACAAGCACATCTACAAAGAAAAGATAAAACGTATGGAGAGCCTGTATACTTCAATGGTTATCTGGCTAGCCTACAACAAGAATTAGCTTCAGTAGATATAGATATTGTATTAAAAAGCGTTTATTACATGGATATGTACAATGACATTGTCGGGAAAAGTGCAGATGAATATAAAGCTTATGTACTTGAGCGCCTTCCATCCGTTCGAAAAGAAATTGCGCAATCCCCATACAGCAATGCGTGCAAAGAGCTATTAAATATCCTGGTAGATCTGGAAGCGACTGGCAAAATCGCCATGACAGAGAGAGAACTAAAATCTGCATATATTGCTGTTAACAAACTGAATAGAGAGCAGACAGACGATTATTTTTATAATACCCACATCGATACTCCCAAAGGCTACTATGACATACTGAAGGAATTCAGTTCTATCAACACTCTTAAAGCTTTATACGGCAAATATTACGCGTCAACGATATATTTAATAAACTTTCTGCCGAATTCTTTAGATGTACTTAAAGAGACACTAAGAACGGGACAGGGACCTCTATTCGATAACATTAAATTTAATAAGCTATATCAATCCATTAAGGATTTTACCCCGTTAACAGCAGAACAGAATGTTGAATTAAAGACTTTTTCTTCCCCGGTATATGCAGAGATGCTTACTCAAGTTAACAAAGAGATAATAAAGAAGATAGAATTAAACAAAAGAAAGACAGGCTTCACTGTTAACGAGACAGGACAAGTCTCCAATGAAGATTTATTCCCATCCATTATCTCTAAATTCCGGGGACACACACTGTTAGTTGATTTTTGGGCAACATGGTGTGGCCCTTGTCGCACAGCTAATAAAGCCATCACTCCAATGAAAGAGGAATTAAAAGACAAGGATATTATCTACCTCTACATCACAGGCGAAACTTCCCCCAAAGGTACCTGGGAAAACATGATTACCGATATTCATGGTGAGCATTTCCGTGTGACAAATGAGCAATGGAGCTTTCTAATGTCCAACTTCAATATCCGAGGAGTTCCCACTTATTTTGTTGTTGATCCGGAGGGTAATATCACCTTCAAACAAACTGGATTTCCCGGAGTAGACACCATGAAAAAAGAACTTATGAAAGCTTTGAATAAATAATTCAAACGTAAAAAATAGATCAAGCAGAAATCGTTGTTGATATACGCCATAAATAAACGCAAGACTCCTGATTGATATAGAAAAAAATAGTGACGGTATATGCTTAGGATAGTGACGGTATCGTTGTCATATACCGTCACTATTTATATTGGATAGCGTCACTATTTATATTGGATAGCGTCACTATTTTGTAGAAGAGAATCCGCCAACAACGGATTCTATATGATCCTAATAAATAAACGAGCCTCCATAGTCTTTGAAAAGACTACAGAGGCTCGCTCTATATCCTATGGACAACTTACTGCAAAGCTATCCAACTCCAGATTCCATTTATTTATGCATTTCCACGATTTGAGTCGGAGCCATCTCTACATTCCGGCGATCTACCTGACGAACAACACTGGCAGCCAGGGATAAGAAAGCGCGTCCGGTCACGGAGTCTTCATCCAACGCAACGGGAGTACCATTATCTCCTCCTTCACAGATGCTTTGCACGATAGGAATCTGCCCCAACAAAGGAACATTCATTTCTTCAGCCAGTTTCTTGGCACCTTCTTTACCAAAGATATAGTATTTATTCTCGGGTAGTTCAGCGGGAGTAAACCAAGCCATATTCTCAACCAAACCGAGAATAGGTACATTTACCTTATCATTGGTAAACATATTGATTCCCTTACGGGCATCTGCCAAAGCCACTGCCTGCGGAGTGCTGACAACAATCGCCCCTGTCATGGCCAGCGTTTGAACAACTGTCAAATGAATATCACTGGTTCCGGGAGGAAGGTCTATCAGAAAATAATCCAACTCTCCCCAAGCTGCATCAGCAATCAACTGTTTCAACGCATTACTAGCCATTCCACCACGCCACAAAGTTGCCTGATCCGGATCGACAAAGAAGCCGATAGATAATAATTTCACTCCATATTTTTCTACCGGAATAATCATGTCACGACCGTCGATACGTTCAGCATAAGGGCGTGCATCTTCCACCTGAAACATCTTCGGCATAGAAGGACCAAAAATATCAGCATCAAGCAAACCTACTTTATAACCTAATTTAGCCAAAGCAACAGCCAGATTCGCAGACACCGTAGACTTGCCTACTCCACCTTTACCGGAAGATATGCCAACTATATTCTTCACTTGCGGAAGGAGCTTGCCAACTTCCGGGCGGGCAGCTTGCTTACTTTCCGCTGTAATCGTTACCTGCACATCAGAAGAGACATACGTATGGATAGCTGTTTCCGCAGCCTTCAACATTGATTTCATAAACGGATCAGTCGGTTTCTCAAAGATCAATGAGAAGCTGACAGTCATGCCATCAATACGGAGATTATCGGCAACCATCTCCGCTTCCACCAGATTCTTTCCCGTACCGGGATAACGCACCGTTGCCAATGCATCTAATATCAATTTAGGATAGAGAGTCATTTTATTTACTATTTGACGATTTACTATTTACAATTTAAAATCACCATTCGATTAAGTGTCAGTTCACTTTAAGGGCGATTGTTACTGTACAAAACTATTTACTTGTACTTAATCCACTACGTTTGCTACGATTGTAACTACGATAAGGATCAAGTTCTATTTCTACATCCGGTTCTTGCAATTGACCTTCCTGCGGAAGCCGGAACTTGATATACTTAATAGCTAAACCACGATCCAGCCATTGTTGTTCATAATAGGTTTTAATACCGAGAATATTATCTACCAGATCAGAATGATATAAATCTTCAGTCATAAACTCAACCGGAATTTTGTTCGCCTCAATCATGTATTTTGTATAGGTAAACATAAAGTTGCTGTCCGTTTTCAGGTGGATAATACCATTCGGTTGCAAGAATTTGCGATACCTTTCCATAAAATAGGTAGAAGTCAGTCGCTTGGTTGCTTTCTTCATTTGCGGGTCAGAGAAGGTAAGCCATATTTCACTCACTTCGCCTTCAGCAAAAAAACGCTCGATGATTTCAATATTGGTACGCAGGAAAGCGACATTCTTCATTCCGGCCTGTAATGACTCCGTTGCTCCCGTCCACATACGGGCGCCTTTTATATCCACTGCTATAAAGTTCTTTTCGGGAAACATCTTACCCAGGCCAACAGTATACTCACCACGTCCGCAACCCAACTCGAGCACAATCGGATGATCGTTTTTAAAAAACTCCTTGTGCCATTTCCCTTTCATGCCAAAAGGCACGTTATCTACCGCCGAATAAGGATATTCGAACACGTGCGGATAACTCGCCATATCGGCAAACTTTTCTAATTTATTCTTTCCCATATCAATCCTGATTAGGTCGCAAAGGTACTGATTTTGAAGCAACCGACAAAAAGAAATGGAGCACAGATTTCTCTATGCTCCATTCTTCTATAGTACCGAATGATTCGTCTAATTAAATCTCAACATTCACTTCAACGTTTACCTCTACACTTCCGCCTTGTTGTGCTTTCAAATCCTCATAGAAAGCAGCACGCGAAATAGCAACATACGGTTGCAGGAAAAGAAGTCCAATACCCAAAGTGAAAATACAAAGGATAGCCCAGCCAATGAAACTTAAATCAAGCATGAACAGCTTCATCTTGTTCCCTTCCATCATAGCCATACTTTTCTCAATAGCTGCATTGTTTTTCATTTCCGGTTCATCTTTCAAGATAAAAGATGTCATTGCATAAGAATAAGACTTAATGATACCCGGTATAACCAGCAACAGTGACCACAAAATTGTATAGACAGCCTGAAGCAACATAGTTACAAAAATACGTCCATAATCCTGGAAGCCTTCGAACAAAACACCAAAATCAATGTCGTTGCCTCTACATACGCCAAGCATTACAATAGTAAAGCCGTATGCAACCGGAAGTCCAACAAATAATGAACATAATCCGCCAATCACAGGAATAGCAGATAATCCACCGGCAATTGCTGAATAAATAAGTGCAGCAACGGCTGCCATAGGCCACTTTCCTCGAAGTGCCTCACGCGCCTGCGCACGTAGTTCTGAGTTTAGTTTTAACATAGTGAATAATATTAATTGATAAATGTGTTATTTCATAATATACAATTACTCTACAATCGTCACCCAGCCATGTGTATCCGGTTCGTCGCCATACTGGATTCCACGCAACTTATTGTACAATTTCGTACAGATAGGTCCCGGCTTGCCGTCTTTAGAAATCACATAAGATTTTCCATTTTCCAAATCATCGATACGCTGAATCGGGCTGATTACTGCGGCAGTACCACAAGCACCAGCTTCTTCAAATGTTTCTAGTTCTTCTTCCGGTATCGGACGGCGTTCCACTTTGATACCCATGTCTTCTGCCAACTGCATCAAGCTCTTATTGGTAATAGAAGGTAAGATAGAAGATGATTTCGGAGTGATATAAGTATTATCCTTAATACCGAAGAAGTTGGCAGCACCACATTCATCAATATATTTTTTTTCTTTTGCATCAAGGTAGAACTCGCAGGAATAGCCCAGATCATGTGCCTTCTTGTTAGCACGAAGACTGGCTGCATAGTTACCACCCACTTTATAAATACCTGTTCCATGAGGAGCGGCACGATCGAACTCACGAATGATAACGTACGGATTGGTAGAGAAACCACCTTTGAAATACGGACCTACCGGAGTTACGAACACTACAAACATATACTCTTCAGCAGGATGTACACCTACCTGGGCACTTGTTCCGATCAACAGCGGACGGATGTAAAGAGAAGCACCAGTTTCATAAGGAGGGATAAAACGTTCATTCAGTTTTACGACTTTCAAGATTGCTTCTTTAAACCGTTCTGTCGGAAGTTCTGCCATCAGGATTCCCTGGCAAGTAGATTGCAGACGGGCAGCGTTTTCTTCCAAACGGAAAATACGTACTTTACCATCTTTTCCACGGAATGCTTTCAGTCCTTCAAAAGCTTCCTGACCATAATGTAAACAGGTTGCCGCCATGTGCAAATTAAGGTGTTCTTCACTGCTTACCTCCAGTTCTCCCCATGCACCATTACGGAAATTGATTCTCACATTGTAATCTGTCTTCATATATCCGAACGACAGATTCGCCCAGTCTATTTCTTTCATATTGTTATGTATTAGTTTATTTTCTATGCATTGAAACGCAAAAATAACTTTTATTCTTCAGATTGCCTCTTTTCTTGCAATAATTTTTCGACTTCCCGGTCGGCTTTTGTCAGTTTATCCTTGCAAAAGGCAATAATTTCATTGGCTTCTTTTATTTTCTCACTCAAAATGTCGATATCCAGTTCGTTATTATCTATCTGGCGAACGATCTTTTCAAGACGTTCCATCGCTTGGGAATATGTTTCTTTTTTTGCTGCCACGATGATTGATATTTAATGGTTAATAATGAATGTTTTTACAAATACACGTTTGACGGATAGCTACTTTTCTACTACCGATCGAACTTCTCCTTTCGATAGCCGGGTTATCAAATGCTCTCCCGGCTTCAGTGAAGAAGCATCCGTCACCGCTTTCCCATCCTTTATCGTAATACTATATCCCCGACTCAAGAGTTTATCCGGAGAAGCGTCCGCTATTCGTTGTTGCAAAAGTTCCAACCGGTGAGATTGACGGGCCACTAATGCTTTCGTCACCTGTGACAAATCTTTCTTTGCTGCCAGCAAAGAAAAACGGGCGTCCGCAAGTTTGCGATGAACAAGATTGGGAATACGGGTTTGAAGGGTTTCCAACCTCCGTCGTTCCAGATCAAGAAGCATATAAGCTCCCTGTTGAATCCGCATAGATAATTCTTCCAGATGCTCTGCGACTTCCGCTACCCGGTGAATCAGGAGTTCGGCAGCAGCCGTAGGAGTTTTCACCCGGGTATGAGCCACGGAATCAAGCACTGTATCATCGCGTTCATGCCCAATACCGGTAATAATAGGTAATGGAAATTGCGCACATGCAGCTGCCAATAGATAAGTATCAAAGCCGGACAAATCGGAAGTAGCTCCACCGCCACGAATGATGACTACTACGTCAAATTCATTGATGCGGGCATTAATACGATCCAAAGCTGCCAACACAGATTCCTCCACCTGATTTCCCTGCATTAAAGCCGGAAAAAGTTCCGTATAAAAAAAGAACCCGCCCGAATTGTGCTGCAACTGATGACAGAAATCCCCATATCCGGCCGCAGTAGCCGAAGAAACGACAGCAATACGCTGGGGAAGAACCGGTATTTCAAGCTCTTTATTCAGCGTCAACACTCCCTCCTCTACCAACTGCAATAATATTTCCCGACGGCGACGAGCCATATCTCCCAACGTATAAGCAGGATCAATATCAAGTACCGTCAGACTATAACCGTATAGCTCATGAAACTGAACTGTTACTTTCACCAACACCTTAATGCCGGAAGTAAATAGCTGCCCTGTGGTTTCCTCAAAATAAGGTTTCAACAAGCGGTAGATATTATTCCAAATCATACCGCGTGCCTTGGCTACGAGATTGTTGCTGCGAGGATCTTTCTGCACGAATTCCAGATAACAATGCCCTGTCGTATTGGAACGGACATCGCTCAACTCTGCCTGTATCCAATATTCATCGGGCAGGCATTGCTCCAGACTACGGCGCACGAGTGCATTCAGTTCTAAAAGAGAAAGCCTCTCCCCACCCTCTTCCAAAGAGGGTAAGTCAGATTGCTTCAACTTGTTTATAACGTTTATCATACAACAGTCACCTTATTTCTTTTCCTTGGAAGAAAAGTTTAGATAAGCCTTCCACAAATCGGGAATACCATATCCATATATGTTATCCGGGAAATCGGCTCTATCCCCCGATTGACGTACCAAATCAATAATCTGCTTCGCTGTCAGCTTCGGACAAGCCTGCCACAGACAAGCTATCATACCGCACATAATCGGAGAAGAAAAAGAAGTTCCGTTGGCACGGCGAAGATTACCATCCGTTCCCATCACATCCGAATTCAGACCGACAGCCACTACATCCGGTTTCACACGTCCGTCAGCCGTATTCCCAACAGAAGAAAACGGCGCCAATTCTCCCCTTTTATTGACAGCTCCTACCGTTATTATATTCTCTGCGTCTCCCGGAGGAGTAATCTTCTTCCACGAACCTGCACCCGAATTTCCAGCGCTACAAACAACGACCATTCCTTTATCGGCTGCCTTCGCAGCTTCACGAGACATCAACGCATAATGACCATTCAAGTCACGATATCTATAATTCTTCGCAGGATCATCAAATGAGTAATATCCAAGCGATGTATTCACCAAATCCACTCCTACACTATCCGCAAACTCAATGGCTGCCGCCCAGTAATCCTGTTCTACCAGATTCTCCGAATATTCGTCCTCGCTACGCAACAACCAATAAGAAGCTTCAGGAGCTGTACCAATCATCACATGCGGCTGATTCATGGCCATACAGGACAATACAGACATTCCATGACTGCTTTCCGCATAAATATCTGCCTCCGGATTCACAAAGTCACGCACCCCGAGAATATGGATATTTTTCATGGCATCAATCTTATCTACATTATGGAATCCGGCATCAATCACGGCAATGGTCATTCCCTGTCCCTTAAAGCCCGCATCATGCAGAAGATCAACACGACTCATTGCCGCCTGTGTTATTGCAGGACCGTAAAGGCTATCGGTACGCACCGGTTTATTTATTAGCGAATCTCTTTGAAAGGCTCTTTGTGTGATACCTTTCCACACTCTTTCTGTGGAATGTACAAAAGGTAACTTTGCTATTTCGTCAATCAGAGTACTATCATTACAAGAAACAGTAACAAAATTATCCCATTTCCCCGTCACAAGTACATGAACACCCGTCTTCCGTATAGCATCTACATATTTCTTGCAGACCGGCAAATCGGTGGAATCAATGGGTAATCCTTGTTTCTTTCGCCGTTCTATAGATTTTATAGACAAATATTTTTCCGGTTTCTGCAAGGAATAGTCAGTAGCCGCCTTGTCTTTCAGACTAATTCGATATTTTAAGGTATCTCCCGGAGTAAACTGGGCAAACACACCCAAATACATATTTAAAGCGAGAATCAATACTATAACCTTCTTCATAAGTTATCTTTCTATTTTAATCAATCATAATTCTTCATTTTCCATAATCACCAGCCCGATTCCTCTTTGGGAAGCAATGAAAGCTCCTCCCAGCACCCGTTTTCCATCATAAAACACAGCTGATTGTCCGGGAGCAATGGCCGAAGCTATTTCAAGGAAATGTATCAACAAACGTCCGTCTTCCAATCTTTTCACCCGGCAGGGAATCGGACGACTCCGATAACGAATCCGTACCGTCAGATTCTCACATCCGAACAATTCCCGTTCATCCACCATTTTATCCTGCTCCGCCAACATGTATTCAGTTTCCAGTTGGTCGGCATTTCCAAGCATCACCGTATTTTTCTGCGGATTGATTTTCAACACATAAGCAGGCTTTCCTAAAGCGATCTCCAATCCTTTTCGTTGGCCAATCGTATAATAAGGTGCTCCTTTATGCTTCCCAAGCTTCACTCCTTCAGAGTTAACAAACCATCCCGGTCCAATTTCACTATCCAGTTCGGGGCACTGCTCACGAAGAAATTCACGGTAATCCCCCTTGATAAAGCAGACTTCCATACTTTCTCCTTCTTTCGACTTTGCTTCATATCCTTTCTCTGCAAGATACTCACGAACCTTCACCTTCGTATAATCTCCCAATGGGAAAATACAACGTTTCAGCACATCCTGCCCCAATCTCCAGAGAAAATACGACTGGTCTTTCTTATCATCGTCTCCGGCTACTATATAAATATTTCCGTTTTTCTCTTCCAATCGTGAATAATGTCCGGTAGCCACCCATGCACAATTCAATTTATCCGCCCACTCCGTCAAAACACGGAACTTAAACAACGGATTACACATCACGCACGGATTCGGTGTACGCCCCTGCTTATATTCGTCTATGAAGTTTTTTACGATGGTTTCTTTAAAAGGAATACGTTCATCTGCTACATAATGTTCGATCCCCATCCGTTCAGCCAACTCCCTGGCATCCTGTGGTTCATCTCCCCATACGCGCATGGTAACCCCTACAATCTCGTATCCTTGTTCCTGCAGCATCAAGCAAGTAGCGGTGCTGTCTATGCCACCACTCATACCTACCAATACTCTCTTATTTCGTTCTTCCATTCGAATTTTGAAAATTTACATGGATACAAATGTACGAGATTTCAAAGAGAAAAGTTGCTTTTCTGAAAGAAAATCCTTATATTTGAAATATACCAAAAGCGAGAACAATTATGGCTAACCCCAGATTACCGGGCATTTCCGAAAACGAGCAAGCCTTATTGTATGCCAAACTGAATGAATACAACCGAGGCAGAGCCTCTTTCAAAGAGGAGGGTGTTTACTTGGTGGTGTTACCCCGACCGGGGAAACCAAACTATTCCCTTTGGCTCTATTCTCCCCTGCCCGAAAAACAGTCGATTCTTTACATACATGATCTGTCACCGGATATTAACGAGTCTCTCCGAGTGGCCAGTACGATGTTCTATTACTCGAAACGCTGCCTTATTCTTGTGGATTATAATGAGAAAAGAATGCAGAGTAATGGTGACGATCTTATCTTCTTCGGAAAATACCGGGGACATTTTCTACATGAAATCCTCAAAATAGATCCCGCCTACCTAAGTTGGGTAGCATACAAATTCATTCCCAAAATACCGAAACAGGAACGTTTCGTCAAAATAGCACAGGCGTATCACTCCATACACCTGGATATAATGCAGAGAAAATCGAGAGAGAAACGTTCGTCAAGCCGGTATCTGGGAGAGCTGGGAGAGAAACTGACAGACTTGAAACTGAAAGTGACCCGTGTGCGGCTGGAAGATGACCCGTACAAGACAAGAGTAAACGGAACCACCCCACAGTTTTTTGTCAAACAGAT
>OGXS01001983.1_pt1 | contig 11512 bp, 9 predicted proteins | sample 1576371 | NCBI WGS metagenome assembly OGXS01 (sample SAMEA3541475, study PRJEB24748) | human gut metagenome | biome: human gut; feature: human-associated habitat; material: faeces | place: China | collected 2012
TGCATGGATATCATGTAGCAACATCAAACCCACCATATATGCATATGGATGGAATTAAAAATCCAAACGATAAAAAAGCAATATCTAGACACGAAATAATGTGTAATCTAGAAGATGTAATAAGAGCAGCTTCAAGACTTGTAATGCCTAGAGGAAAGTTCTTTATGATACACAGACCTACTAGATTAGTTGATATAATCGAATTAGGTAGAAAATATAGGTTAGAACCAAAAGTAGTTCAATTTATCCATCCGAAAGTAGGAAAAGCGCCTAACTTAATGTTAGTGGAATTCACTAAAGATGGAAGACCAGAACTGAAAATACTAGACCCTCTATATGTATATGGAGATGATGGAAATTATACAGAAGAAATAAGAAAAATATATGCCAACGAAGATATAGGAGAGTAATATGAGTGGAAAATTATATATATGTCCAACACCTATAGGAAACTTGGAAGATATAACATATAGAACTTTAAAGGTATTAAATGAATTAGATTTCATTGCAGCAGAAGATACAAGACATAGTATAAAACTTTTAAATCACTTTGAAATTTCAAAACCTTTGACAAGTTATTTTGAACATAATAAGGACACTAAAGGTGATTATTTAATAAATAAATTATTGGATAAAGGAGTTATAGAAGTTGTAGGATTTCGCAAGACGATGAAAAATTATGCCAGAACATTTTTCCCAGTGGATTCCAAACAAAAATATATAGTAAATCAGATAACAGATGGTATGTCAGAGGAGGAAAGAAAAAAATTATATGAATATCTTATTGTAGAAGAAAAAAAATTAGAGATGATAAAATATATACAGAATTTATTAACCAAACGTAAAGAAAAATGTACTGAAATTCATAACATTTAAATAAGATTAGTCATAGTGAACCAGTTTGTGGGAGAACAATATTATTATATATATAAAGGAGAAGATGTCAAAAAATGAAGTCTTCTCCTGATTTTTAATAATCCATTTAAAATAATGAAATTTTAAATTCTTCCAGTTAAAGTACCAGAGAACGTAGCCTGCCATCCAGAAGCAGTTTTCTTTATAGATTTTAAATATAATCTGCCACTAAAAGTGCCCTTTAATGAATTATTATATTCTGAATAATTGATAGAATCTGGAATGGAAGAACGAGATTTGTAAACTTTTGTTATTGTTTTTTTATAGTTATGTACAATTCGAGCACCTGATGATTCTACATCATTATATATGTTGCAAGTAGACGATGTGGTAGAAGTAGTTTCCATAGCAAAAACAGAAAGATTACTACATAGAAACATACTTAAGATTAAAATAAGGGATAATGTTTTCTTCATAAATATACCTCCTTGTATAATAAGAAATTGATTAATTGATAATAAAAGCATAGCATTAGTATCTTACATTAGTGTGACTTGAAGAAAAAATAAATAAAATTATCTACTGATTTTTAATTTAGAGTGTGATATTCTAAAAAATATATATAATTTATACTAAGGAGTAAAAATTATGATACTTTTTATAGAAGATGATATAATGTTATCAGAAGAAATTTCTGAATTTTTAAAAGAGAATGATTTTGAAGTAGAGGTCGTAGGCAATGGAGACGATGCATTAAAATTGTTACAGTCAAGGATATATGATCTGTGCATTTTAGATATTGGCCTTCCAGATTGTTCAGGTTTTTTACTTTGTAAAAAAATTCGACAATTTTATAGAAATCCAATTATTATATTTACTGCATATGAGAATGAAGAAGATATAGTAACAGGATTAATGGCAGGAGCAGACGACTATGTAACTAAACCATGCTCTTTGAGAGTATTGCGTTCACGAATTTTCTCGCAATTAAGAAGAAAGCAATGGTCAGAAGAAATAGAAACAGAAATTATAAGAAGTGGAGATTTGGTAATTGATGTTGTCCATAATATGATTTTTAAAAAAGGACGGGAACTTTCAATAAAAGACACAGAATTCCGTTTGTGTTATATGCTTGTAAGAAACGATGGAAGAATTATGCCAAGGGAATTGTTGCTAGAACGTTTATGGGATATGGATGAGCATTTTATTGAAAATAATACGTTATCAGTTTATGTTTCAAGATTACGAAAAAAGTTGGGAGTTTATAATGGAGTTTCCTATATTGAAACAATAAAAGGTATTGGGTATAGATGGAATCATTTAGTGCAGAGAGGAGAATTTAATGAGTAAAAGAGAAAAATACTATGGGAAAGAAGGTTTCTGGATTATCTCTGTGTTTGGAATAATGTGCATTATCTTTATGACAATATATACAATGTTTATATTTAAAGAGGTTGCTAGACAGAATATGATATTTTTTGGAACAGTGGAAAAGGCAATGGATTACAGGACATCAGCAAATCTGGTTAATTTGATTTTTTCTAGTCAAAATAAATCTGATCTTTATTATAATGGCATACAATTGATGAAAAAAGCAGGATACGAAAATTCATATGCAACTTTAATTTTTTTGCCGTATCAGAAATTAATGATATTTAATATTTATTCTGCTATAATTATGATTTTTACACTGATCATATTAGGAAAAACGCAAAAAAAGCAGAGTCAAAAAGAAGAATTCCAAATTATATTATATTTAAAAAAGCATGTTCCGATTAAAAAGAACCTGCATTTTTTTTCAAAAAATTTTTTAGAATCTATTGAGAAAATCAGAAAAGATATTGATAAACAACAACAGATACATATAGAATATAATGAAAAGATAATGCATTATATGGAAGATGTTTCTCATCAACTAAAGACTCCATTATCTGTTATGCGAATGATTTGTGAAAAAATAGAAATGAGATATTCAAAATTTTCAGTGGAAATGGGTAAATGTCTTGGGCAGATAGATTATATGACAGACACTATAAGAGATTTAATTAATCTGGGGAAATTTGATTGTAAAAAATTTCAAATGAAATTTGAAGAAATTTCTGCAGAAATATTAGTGGAAACTGTTGTAAATGACATAGAAATATTAGCTGAACCAAAAAACATAGAGATAAGTGTACAGGGGAAATTAAAAATAAAATGGTTATGTGATCCTTTTTGGATGCAGGAGGTATTGAAAAATATTTTAAAAAATTGTATAGAACATTCGCCAAATGGCAAAATAGAAATCTTTTATGGAATAGAAAAAAATTTGAATAAAATTATAATAAGAGATAATGGACAGGGTTTCATGTTTGGACGTGAGAATAAGATATTTGAACGCTATTTTTTAGGAGATCGTACAAAAGAAGGAAGTTCTGGATTAGGCTTATCTATTGCACAGCAGGTAATCAAACAGCATTTTGGTACAATTACAGCATCAAATCGGGAATGTGGAGGAGCAGAATTTTTAATTTTATTTCCACAGATGGATGCAACTACGATTTATTAAATATAAAGAGTCACTTTCTTGTAAGATGGTTATGATATAAAAAGATAAAATCAAAATTAGGAGGGAAAGCGATGTATCACAAAAAATGTTGGAAAGTTCATGGAATATTTTTACTTTTACTAAGTATGCTTTTGCTTAATGCATGTCATATGCCAGCTGGCAGTGAGCAAACAGAAGAAAATATAATGGATGAAAGAGAAAATTCTGAGGAAAGCAACATATGGATCTCTATTAATGATATACCGGAAGGATATACAGAGATTAGATATGTTTCTGTGCCAATGCGCCAGCAGGATTGTTATAGTAATGCAGAGGGTAACAAAAGATTTGTTGTAGAGGTTCAACAGGGGGATACAGATTTAATTTCAGTAGAAGAAAAGAAAAAAATTGACATAGACGGAAGTCAAGGTACACAATTTATTTATAATGGAGAGAATATTAAATACAATGGCAATGAAAAAGAGCAGATACAGGAAATCACGAAGATGAAAAAGGGTGAAAGAGTCCTGGAATGGAACGCAGGAAAATGTTGTTGTAGGATTTATGGATCTTTATCTTATGAGGAACTGAAAGAAATTGCAAAAAATGTGGAAGTGAAAGTATGAAAGACATTATCGTAGAAATAAAAGGGTTAGAGAAAACTTATGGAAAGAATGAAGCAGAAACAAAAGCAATTCAGGGTATTGATTTAACAATTGCCAGAGAAGAATTTGTATCAATTGTTGGGAAAAGTGGTTCAGGGAAGAGTACACTTTTAAATATTATTGGAGGATTAGAAAGACCAACTTCTGGAGAGGTTCAAATTGAAGGAACAAACTTATTTGATATGAAGGATACATCAAGGACAATTTTTCGTAGGAAACATATCGGATATGTATTTCAATTTTTTAATCTTATTCCAGAAATGACGGTATATGAAAATATATGTTTGCCGTCTTACCTTGACCATAAAGATCCAGATGAAGACTTTATTCAGACTGTTATGGAAAAATTAGGTATATATGAAAAGAAAGGGAAATATGCTACAGAACTTTCAGGAGGAGAACAACAACGAGTTGCTGTTGCAAGAGCATTATCGCTTAAACCTTCGATTTTGCTTGCAGATGAGCCAAGTGGGAATTTGGATAAGAAAAATGGTGAACAGCTGTTAGAACTTATGTTGTTATCACAGCGTTATTTTGATCAGACTATTCTTCTGGTAACACATGATTTAGAAATTGCGAGACTCTCGCAAAGAATGATTGTTTTAGAAGATGGAAAAATTATTTCGGATACCGCTTTAGAAGGGGAAAAATCATGAAAATCTCTAAATACCAGAATAGAATTTTAGCTATTGTAATATTTTTTGTTTTTTTCTTTGGCCTTATTACAGTTATTTATTCAGATAGTTATCAAAATACTTTAGAGGAACAGAGAAAAAAGTTATATGGTTCTTGGAATATTGCATCATATCATACATCAGATGATGAAATACAGATACTAGAAAAAAATGCAACAATTGATAAAGTAGGAAAAGTAGAAGTTTTAGGGGATATTTTAGATAGAGAGGGAGAGAATATTGGTGCGATAGGAAGCGCAGATAATAGTTTTTTTTCTCTTGGAAATATTAAAACTCTAAGTGGACATATGCCGCGTAATGCAAATGAGATTGCAATAGAGGCATCTTATCTTACTCGCTTGGGATATTCTTATGAATTAGGTCAGAATATTCACTTGAATATTTTATTTTATGATAAAGAAGGTAATGAACAGATAGGAGTATATCAATTTGTTCTTACAGGAGTTATAAAAAATTATTCTTCATATTGGAAAACACAAAATAATGAACTTCCTTCTTTTTTTATCACAAAAAGAAAATCTATTGGCACCAATAAAAACGGTACCATAACAAAACATATTTTTATTTCGTTAAAAGAAAAGTATAAGGAAGAAGCAGATGCCCTGCAAGTTCTTTGTCAAAGGGGAGAATTTGTGAAGAATGACTATGTTTATGGAGAATATTCTGGAGGCAAGCTGTTTATATTAGAAAGAAATATGTTGCAATTTTTTATTTTAGGAATAGGTTGTATCACAATATTTTTGCTACTTTATATTGATCTAAAGAATCAAACAGAAAATTTGCTGATCATGAGAATATTAGGTGCAACAAAAGCACAGATTTTTCAGATATATATTAAGAAAAAGAAAGAGGTAATGTTATTCCCTGGTATAGCAGGTATATTTTTTGGAGTTGCATTGCCGAGTGTTTTGGTTACAATAATAAATAAATATGGAAATTATCAACTGTATCTTCGCTTATCCTGGATTAATATTCTAGGATTAATAGTATTGTTTACATTGGTAATTTTATTCGTATTTTTTATAAGTATTATTCGTTTACTAAAGCTTCCCCTTCGTGGAAAATTACAGCATCAGACAGAATATAAGATAGTAAAAAGAAGAAGAAAATTAAATAAAAAAAATCTTTTTAAAATCTTAAATATTTTTCAGAGAAAAGAGAAAATTTTATCAGTGATGCTTGTAACAGTATTATCTGCTTTCATGCTTTTGACAGTATATCAGACATGGGAAGCATATAGGTCTTATCGATTTTCCTGTATAAATTATCCGGATGATTATACCTTTGGAAGACTTATGGGACATATTGGGTCTGAGAATACTATGACAGAGGAACAATTAAGTTTAATAAAAGGGTTATATGGAGTTGGAAAAGTAGGGTCAGTTGCAATATCTTCTAATATTAAACTGATGTTTTCTGGGAAAATAGATGATATATATTTGAAAAAAGTTAAAGAGGGAATGAGGGATGATTTTACACAAAAACAGCAATTAGATAATTATACATACGGTCCTTTAGTTGGTGTTTCTGATAATCTAACTGGCAGTTATCTAAAACAAGTAGAGAGTAGTTCAAAGAAAAAGTTGAAAAACAATGAAGTTATTTTATATGTTCCGGATTATATAAAAACAGAGAAAGGAATGTTACAAGTAGATCTTGATCTGGACTCTTCAACACAAAAAAATGGGGAAAATATACAAGAAAGGATGATAAAAGAAGGAGATACAGTCACAATAAATACAAAGAAAGGCAAAAAAATTTTAAATATTGTTGGCGTTATCCATTGCTTTAAAGATGAAATGCCTGCTTCATTAAACCCAATGGTAACATATGGTGTATTGTGTAATGAGAGTACATATCGAAGTATTTGTGGAAAATTTTCACCATGTTATGTAACTGTTGGTGTACAAAAGGAAACAATTCCATATCAGACAGATATTGAATTATCAAAAGTAAATACTTCTCTTTATTTTGAAAATAATCGGGTAGAGAGAGAAGAACAACTAAACAATCTTATATTAAAAGTTATAATGACATTTGTATTAACTGTGATTGGATTATTATTTTTACTACTTATTCGTTTGGGAATAGGTTTGTCAATTGAGAAACAAAAAATAAGAAGATACCAGACACTTTATCAGTTAGGAATGGAAAAAATAGTAATATGGAAATATTTTTTGAAAAATAATTTTACAGAAAGTTTTTTTGGTGTATTATTAGGAAACATTGCTTTAGTATTTTATAGATATGTAACGGAGAGGAAGAACTTGATAGAATTTGCGGATTATTCCATACGAAAGTCCCTTTCTTTTTATATGGAAATATGTAAACGGTGTGTGGCATTTACCCATTGGGAATTTTTAATTTTAGTAGTCATAATATTGATATTGCTGAATTTTTTTATTGCGGCAGCATGTGATTATCAAAAAGTGTATGGAAAAATAAAGTAAATTACTAGAAATAGTCTGTAGGATATTCTGATTAATATGTTTGGTGAGTATGGTCATACATATAAAGTTGAGATTACAAGTATTTATGATTTTATAAAATAAATCTGTCAGTCTGTCAGGTTTAATGTAAATTTTTCTTTTGCGAAAAATAGGAGTCAGTAAGTGTATGCAGAAAAGTAAAAAGAACTGAGTTATAATAGAATTAGCAATTAGATATGGAAGAAAGAAAAGCAGAAAGGATATATTATCCTTCTGCTTTTTTTGTACCGAAATTCAGCACAGATTAAATATAAGTAGAGGTGATGACATGGACATTGTACAAATAACAGACAGAATATTAGTATCCATCGGGATAGGAATGAGTGCTGCATTTCAATTATTTCGATTTTCTATCATGACATTAATGCCAGCGATCGAGAATATAAAAACAGATGTAATATGTGAAGGTCTGTCATTAAAAAGAGGACTAATTATAACGGTCAGTATTCTGGTCAGTATATCACCGATTCTTTTAACGATAAAGAATAGTGAACAGAGAAGGAGTCTTTATCATTTACAGATATTTTTGTTGTTATATATATTGTGTACTTATTTTTATGATCTGTGGAAAATTAAGCATTGGCTATATGGGTGTGTCGTGTTAATCTTCTGTATAGATTTGACATGGTGTACTATAGGATTTTGTCAGGAATATGTGCCGAAATTCGGTACACACAAACGTAAAAAAGATTCTGAAAAAAGCAGACTGGAACACTGGAATAGTGAAAAATAATATGATATATTAAAGCTAAATATAAAAGTTGGAGATGGAGTGATATGATAGATAAATATACCGAAAATCTCCGGCAAATCTACTTATAAATGTGCCGAAATTCGGTACGGAACAGGAGGAAGTTATGAGAGAAAAAACGATGAAGAAAGGGCATTTGTTACTGACATTACTTGCTTTTGTATGTTTAATGGGACTGGGAACAATTCATGCAAATGCCGCAACGGTGAAAGCAAAAGTTGATGTAAAAAAATTTTATGGGATTGCGGAGCAAGTTCTTCAGGAGATTAATAGGCAGAGAAGAAATAACGGTTTATCAGATTTAAAAATGGATGCCAATTTTACAGAAGTAGCGATGGACATAGCACTGCAAAAACAGGGAGGCGATGCATCAGCAAGTAATCCTGAAATCTATAATAATGTATATGTAAGAAAAGATGCTATGGAAATAGACGATATAGATGGTTATGATGAATACAGCGATAATTTATGGAAAGAAACTAGAAATGGAAAAGAAAAAATATTAAATCATATCAAAAAAGTAGGTACTTTCCTTTATAAAGAGAGTGATATTACTTCTAAAATAGGGATAGGTGTTGTTGCTACAGATGTACCACAGGGAATACCAAGAGAACTTAACTATGGCGGTTTTTGTAATGTAACATATTGTTTTGTCAGCGATGAAATTGGACATGATGACAGTGCTTATGAAAAATATGTAAATAGTGGGAAAACTGTTCGTACACAGATGGATTTGTATATTAATCCATCAGATACTTATTTAATAATCAATGCTAACAAAAACTATTTAACACCAAAGTATACATATGATGTAATTAAAAAAGGAGAGACAAGAAAAGCACATCCGGCAGTATGGCAGTATCCAGTAGCTGCTGGACATATTTATAAAGATTCAGGTCACTTTAAATGTAAATTATCGAATACTGGGGCTACATGGAGTAGTTCTAATCCATCTATAGCTTCTGTAGATTCTAATGGAAATATAACGGCAAAGAAATGTGGAATCGCTACAGTGACAGTTAAAGTAGGAAACTTACAGGCAACTAAAAAATATGTTGTTTCAGACATAATCGGAATGGATACGGATACACTCTTATATCTTCCAAATTGGAAATCAAAATCTAGTATACCAGCAGATTATACAGGTAACTGTTATGCAGGCGGATATGCGCTAGAAGTAAAAAACGGTCGGATTACATGGTCTAAAAATATGAAAACAAATAAGATTACAAGACCGGGAAGTAAAAAAAGTTCGATAAAGACAAAAAAGATAAAAGGGAACTATTACAAGATTACTTCAAGATCAAAAAAGACAGTTTTATATGTGAAACCAGCTAATAAAAATATTATATCTGTAAACATTCCATCGACAGTAAAGATTAGTGGAAAAAGATATAAAGTAACAGGGATTGCAGCCAATGCCTTCAAGAACTATAAAAAGTTAAAGAAAGTCACGATAGGAACAAATATAAATAAGATTGGAAAGAAGGCTTTTTATGGCTGTTCCAGTCTGAAGAATATAAAAGTAAAAACATCAAAGTTAACCAACAGTCGGATTGGAAGGCAGGCATTTAAAGGAATCCATAAAAAGTCAGTCATTGAAGTTCCAAAGAGACAATTAAAAACTTATAAAAAGATACTGAAAACGAAGGGAATCGGAAAGAAAGTAAAGATTAAAAAATAAAACGAAAAATAGGTACCAAAAAGGATATTCGGAAGAATGTCCTTTTTTTGTACTCATTTTTAGATGAAGAAGGAGAAATATAGTGTGATACGAGGTCCACCATGTAATTTAGGAAGATATATAAACAAAGTAAAAAATGCGAGGAGAAAAGCTATGAAAACAAAAATGATATTAAAAAAGGGAATAGTATTTTTGTTTGCTATAATGATGGCACTAACAGGAATTTTTTCTCTGGGAGTAATAGCAGCTTCTGGGTTGGAAGGAGCATATATTAGTCCAAAATCGAAGATGGGATTAGAATTCGCTAATAACTTTGATAGGTCTGTATCAAAAAGTCAGGTAAGCGTACCAAATTTTATGGCGGATAGCGATACAAATAGTGAAGAACCGAATAAATCTTTTAATGCACAGCAGGTAGCAGCTGGTAATTCAGATGCAGGGGCAAAATGGCGTGGTTTTGCGGCGTATGCCAAGAATCATGATCCAGAAGATTTCTGGGTACGTTATAAAGATGTAACTACTGTTGGAGGAAAATCGGTTGATTTAAAGATTGAAGTCACTGATTGGAAAACGCAGAATGATGAATCAAAACCATTGCCATCCAGTGCAGATATGTTCGGACATGATAATAATTCAGCACATCTAGGCTATGCCATTGGTTTTTCATATAAGAAAACAGGTGTAGTAATGTTTTCTGGATTCAAATGGGTGAAGTTTAAATACACTTTCTTATATAATGGAACGAATACAAAGGCTCCATTTACTGGATTCGCCACATTCCAAGACATTGACCAAAATCAGTATGTGACTATCACTGATGGCATGGACAATATCGTAAATACATCTTATATTGGAGGCAGTGACGGAAATACATGGTGTGAACCTGATGGATGGACATATAAAGCAATTAAAGACCAAAATGCGAGTTCAGACCAAGATAGTTTTGACAAAACATGTATTTCGCTTTATGTCAAAGACATGACTGATATGTCTATCAAATATGGATGGACAGGTCATACAGCAATCGCATATTTCGATTTGGCTCCATGGGCAATGAATTCTTTTGAAGAAAATAAAAATCCAGATGTACCGAAAAAATTAATTCAGAATGGAGGTTCATGGATTAGTAATGAAAAAACATCTGCAGTAAATTATGAATTAGGTGATACATATTCATACCGTTATGAAGATAGTATTCCAGACTATGCTTCTGATACGTTAGAGAAATTAAGAAATCAGAGTCAAACAGCAGTATCCTCTTATGTATGGGAAGACGCTATAGATGATGGACTTAGCTATGTATCAAATTCTTTGCAAGTAAATGTAGGTGGGCAAGATTTTACAAGTAAGTTTACAGATTCTTCGAGTGGACAATATCTCAAATTTAGTGCCAAAACAGATGCATTAAGTAATACAGCTTTTTATGGAAAAAAAGTAACTATTACATTTAAAGTAAAGATTAAAGATGCGTCATATAGCTGGCTTGGGCATGAGCGTACTTCAGATAACAAATACCGTTTGATTCCAAATGCAGCTAAAAGGAGCATGAAATATCTGAAGAAGCTGACATACGACAGTAAAAATAAGATGTACGATGTAACAGACGGAGATTATGGTTCTGCATCACAGGATACTTCCACCGTCTGGTCAAAAGTCCCTATCGGTGATCCAAACAATCCAGACCCAGACCCGAAGAAAACGGTTTCAGATGATGACGAGAAGAATGTGCTGAGTAATACACTTACCAATGCGGATGAGACATTTACTTATACTGTTTCTAAAGAAATTGAGAAGAACATGCCTTCTACCGCAAAGTATTCCAAGTTTGTGATCAAGGATGCTGTTG
>OGXS01001985.1_pt1 | contig 11505 bp, 5 predicted proteins | sample 1576371 | NCBI WGS metagenome assembly OGXS01 (sample SAMEA3541475, study PRJEB24748) | human gut metagenome | biome: human gut; feature: human-associated habitat; material: faeces | place: China | collected 2012
GATGCGTTGACCGTATCATGCAATGAAACTTTGGAGGAAGCTGGAGACGGACACTTTCCAGTTACCTTGTACATCAGCAACAGTCTTATATTTCTTTTTCAGGAAAGTTATATCAACGGTTTCATCAGGATCAGCCGTTCCCCAGATATTGACAGGTTCCCCACGCTGAAGTACCATTCCGTCGGAAACAAGAGTCGGAAGTTTAACCTTTGCTCCGCCCAACAAGGCGAAGCAAAGGAACACAACTACTAACCCTACCTTATAAAACCAATACTTATTCATTCTGTCTTTTCTTTTATATGTCTTTATTTCATGATAATTTAGCAAGAGAAGAAATCCATCGGGATTCCACTTTGCAAACTTAGGAAGTTTCTTCCCACTTACCCAGAAATTCTGATTCAAATCATTACTCGCTTGTTACATCATCGTTTACGTATGTTACAAAAACTTGTTGCAATGTTACATTCAAGCTGAAACCACCGATGAACAGGAGGAAAACGAAAGTTTTAGAAAGAGCGGATTACAGTAGTTATTGTTATTCATTCGATCCGCTCCAGGATGATAACAACTACTGTAACCCTCACTCTCCCCCTCTTTAATTATTATAATTCCAAATCTCCGGTAAAGTCTTCGCTGACATCCTTACCAGCCAAACCATCGGCTACTCCCTTATAAGCATGTTTACGTGCATAATTAGCATCCCAAAGGTTCGGAGCGTCATTCGGTATCCAATTCACATGTTCTTTTTCATTGTCCGATACTCCCCAGATGGTAATACCATATTGTTTATCCACCGGAATATACTTCTTGTACATATCAATAACATACTGATACATTTCTGCCTGTTGTGCCAGATTTTCAGTAGTAGGCGACGAGGTGTTAACCTTAATATCCAACTCGGATACTTTAATCAACTTGCCGGTAGCACCCAGTTTCTGGAACATTTGAGCAATATTGTCTTTATTGGAATCAATAGCAATATGCATTTGTGTACCAATACCATCCACTATGGCCCCTTTGCTTTCGATGTATTCCACATATTTAATCAGACCGTCACACTTATTGAGGTTATATTCCAGATTATAATCATTGATGAATAGTTTATCATCCGGATTTCCATACTGACGGGCAAGTTTGAAAGCTTCTACTGCATAGTCTTTCGGAGTCAGGAAATAATCTTGCCAGTAGAATTCATCAGAAGCCAGATCAGTTTTGCCTTTACCAGTCTTAATGTCTGATGTTTTTCCGTCATCCATTGGTTCATTGACTACGTCCCATGCATGAACATAAGGTTTGCAATGGGTAACCATCTTTGAAATCCAGTCTTCCATAGCATCTCTGATAATCTCGGCTTTTTCTTCGTCGGTCTTCTCAATGATAGTAGGACCGGAAGCGCGAGTGACTGCACGTGTCTCCACCACTTTCTCCGACAATACGATATTATCTATATAATAATCGCCTGCACTAACTCCGAAATTGATACAGAATCGATTCATATCCTCTTTAGACACTGTAAATTCTTTCTTAAATTCTGTCCAAGTCGTACTCACATTTCCATCTACATAGCATTCACCTGCATAACTCGTTGAGTTCTGAATTTGAATTTGGAAAGTAGTTGAGACACTTGCTTTAATCATAGCAGAGAACTCATAGGTCTTGCCGACTTCCAAAGGAGTATCAAAGCCATATCCAGCCTGTGCCTTATATGCATTGCCCGCCCCTCCGTCAACAGAACTAGTCAGCTTCATCGAATATGAACTTCCATATCCTTCACCTTCTTCCGAAATCGCGGCTTTTCCACTACTCCAAGCTCCCCAAGGAGTAATAGCTTTGCTTTCAAAATCTCCGTTAGAAATCAGATTAACCACAGTAGGATCGGCATCTTTGTCTGTCACAACAATATTATCTACATAATAAGTCACATCCGGCAAATAACCAAATTCAAATGCAATCTGAAATGTAGTACTAACAAAATCATTCACTGTGATCTTCACCTGCTGCCATTGAGACGTTGTCTCAAAAGCTTCCGTCCAACTGCCACCTGTAGCATACCAGTCTTTATATGGATAATTATTTCCTAACCCAGCGAAAGTCAACCGGGCTTTACCAGCTTTATCCGAACGGACAAAAAATGAAATTTCATAATTATGCCCACTTACTGCTGAAATGTCAGGAGTATATAATTGCACAGAATGAGCAGCCGTTACAGAAGATCCTACTGTAAATTTCAATGCTTTGGAAGTAGTTGTCAGTCCTTCCCCTTCCACAATGGACATCGCATCACTTCCATTTTTACGATTCCAGCCATCAAAGGTTCCATCTTCAATGCCTGACAGATCCAACAAATTACTGCCCGCCGGTCCCGGAATAACTTCCGGTGCAATCAGACTATTCAGATAACTCGCATTCTGATTAGTGTGCCAAATCAGACAGTGTCCATAAATGCTTATACCCGCTTCTGTAGTCTTTGTAAACAATTGATCTACCTTATCAAATTTCAAATTCCCTTTAGAATCGACCATAGGACCGTGCTTCATGGCATATCCTATCGTCAGATCATTAAAGTTCTCATTCACAATGGTAGTCGTTGTCTCGTCACCAAGATATTCATCCATCCCCACTCCGATACCCAACTTAAAGTTGGGATCGGATAAATATTCTTTCAACGGCTTGTAACGGGAAATCTTTTCAGCCAACTGTAAAGGCAGTTCGGAAGAAGTAACCGCTCCATGTGTAGGGTCTTTATACCACTCCATCTTATTATCGTCACACGATGTCAATATCAGCACCGACAAGGCAACAAACGGAAGCATATTTCTGTATTTCATAATCTTTTCAATTTAAAGTCATTATTATTCTGCATCCTCTTCTTCGTCCGGGAAATCGGTATATTCCGGCTTCGTCAAAGGTACGACACGCCAGTTATCAATATAAATCTTCACGGAAGTTGCTTTGGATAGAAACTCTGTTTCTTTATCCGAGCTCGCACCTGTGATCTTATCCAATGTAATATCAGAGTTCTCAAAATAGAAACCGAAGTTGGCATAAGAAGCAGATGCACGGGTAGCGGCCACATCGGCAAAAGTGGTCCAAGCTCCGCTGGATGCTTTCGATTTGTAGAATTCACTAAACGGAACAGTTACAGTCTGCCAACCGGTTGTCTGGAAAGGAACAATCTTTCCGTCTACAAGCCACGGTACGTAATTATAACAGTCTCTCTCCCATTCTCCACCGTTGAATCCGTTCTGACCACAAATCTTCAGGAATCCGGATTCAGACCAAGGTTCGGGCACATAAATTTCAAACTGAATAGCACATTCGGCAACAGGAGTTTCAGCAGGGACACCCAGCGTCAACCAGTCAGGATCAGTCCCATTACCAGCTGTCCAAACTTCAGCACAACGATTCTTCGCTGCTGCCACCGGCAACTGTCTTTCTAATGGCAAACGACAGTAAGCACCTTGCGACACATTACCTTCACCAATCGAAGCAGATTCCAGTTCGGTTGTTTGAATCATACTTTCAGAATCGCCCCATGCCCCTTGTGCACCCACTCCGTCGAAGTTCAACAACAAGCCTTTCTTATAATTGAAATAGGCAGGAGAATAAGCACCACCATTCGAACCTTCTACGAAAATAGAACCGCCCTCTTCAGAAACTCCGGCAGGCATATCCACCATAAAATATTCACCGTCAAGATCAGAAATAATACCTTCTGTCACCACCACATTTCCGGGGAAAACGACTTTTGCTATTTCCGTCAATCCACTTCCGTAAACAATGATAGGTTCACCTATATTCGGCATACAGTTGGAGATTTTCGTTATAGACGGTGCAGCAGCACGAATCTGGAAATCATAAACGTATTCACCGCCATCTTTTACCAAACGAATTGTATTACGTACATTCTCGTCTGCTTCTGTAGTCGGAACTTTACTGTTCACACTAACCAGAAAAGATTTATTCGAAACAAATACCGGATTAAAATAACAGTTATATCCATTAATATACACTTTCTTCAATCCGTTGAATCCTTCACCTTCAATTCGGATCAGTTGTCCCAAACGGGCAAAATCAACCAAACGGTCAGGAACATTCGACTTCGCGTCTTCCAGATAGATCCCTGTTATGTTCATCACAGAACTTCCGCCATTATCGTCATCGTCGTCACACGAAACAAATGAACAAGAGCAGATGAGCAGACTCACCAATAAGCCAAATGCTTTCATACTATTTTTATATATCAAGCTTTTCATTCGTATTCTCGTTTTTAGTTAAACAAATCGGTTATTCTGTCTTCCTTAAATGCATAAGGCATAGGATCCGCTTTCAACAAAGGATTTTGCACAGTCTCCGATTCCGGATAAGGAAGAAGGAATATACTGGAATCGACGTCACCTATGGCACGCTTCGTTTCATCCGAATCCTCGTCTCTCTTCAAAGTCTGTGTATCCGCATCCCATACTACAGGAATAGCAGTACCCCTATCCTGTCCGGTGATATAATTGAGTACTTCCTGTTGTTTATAATAAGCTCTACGTACCAAGTCATACCAATACTGTCCTTCCAGACAAAGTTCCAGTCTACGCTCACGACGAATATCTTCGTAAGTAATCGAATTTTGGGGTTCCAAACCGGCACGCTTGCGCACTTTGTTAAAGTATTCCATTGCATCGGCATCATCTGTTGAAGGATTATTTCCCAATATAGCTTCTGCATAAATCAGATATACTTCTGCCAGACGCAACATGTAAGTATTGATAGGAGTACTTCCGGAAGTGATCTTCGTATTATCTTTGCTAGAACCACAAACATATTTCTTACAATAAATTCCGGAAACAGTACCCGATGCTTTCTTCTCACAAGTATATCCTCCGTTTGCTTTCTGTATTTCAGGATAATGATCGCCATAAGCCATCCAAGTCGGCTGACGCCGTTTATCTCCTTTTTCATACTCCCAAATCACGTCCGGTTGTGCAAAAACATAACCGCCCCATGCACGGTCATTACCGGTAATAGCCGACTCACAAGCAAAATAGTCCTGTATCGTATTACATTCCCCATACGTACCATTACTAACCCATTGTAAAGCAAATAGTGTTTCCGAGTTGTTATTTTTATCAATCATAAACAAATCGGCATAATCAGTCATCAGTTCAAAATTTCTGTTTTCTATCACTTTTAAAGCCGCTTTCTTTGCCAAATCCAGATAGTCCTGATTACGGGTCGCACTATTAGGGTTACTACTATAACCGGCATACGTCAGATAAACACGCGACAACATGCCAAAGGCACTGTATTTATTGACACGTCCGGCAGCAGAAGAAACCTCCGGCAAATATTTTGCCGCAAATTCCAAGTCACGCATCGCAAATTCATAGACATCACTTACCGGGCTAGTATTGACAATTGGATTAGCCACCAGTTCATCCGTATCCTCATTTATAATAACATTTCCCCATAACATCGCCAGATAGGAATAAGCAACTCCACGCATGAACCGTGCTTCAGCAATATATGGGTTCTTCACTTCTTCGCTATTGGATGAGTTACCTTTGATCCCGTTAATAATCTTATTAGTTTGCTGTACTATATTGTATAATGAGCCCCAAGCCGAAACTAACGGCCCCGTCAATCCGGTTTCGGTCAAATCGGCAAAAGGATAGATATAATTAGAGGTTGTCGCACAAAGGTTGAATCCGCGTCCATCACCCAGTCCATAATAGAACTTATCGTTAAAGTCGAACCACACCTTATTATACAAAGGAGCTGTTGCTGCCCGGAAATCATCTTCCGTTTGATAAAAGTTATCTCCTGCGATATTGGAGTTATCTTCAGAATCGAGGAAGTCACTGCATCCTGCAAACGCCAAAGCTACAGCCAACATGAAAGAGTATATATATTTACTTGTTTTCATATTTAGTCACTTTAAATGATTAAAAGGTTAAATTCAGACCGAATGTATAAATTCGCGGAGAAGGATAACGATAGTTATCAAAGCCTGTAAGCAAAGCGTCCTGATTGGCAGAACCTATTTCCGGGTCCATCCCTTTGTATTTTGTGAATGTATATACATTCTGTAGGTTACAATAAAGTTTCAGATTCTGAATACCAATCGGTGCCAACCATTTACGCGGGAACGTATAGCCGAAAGAGATAGACTGAATACGCAGGAAAGAACCATCTTCCACAAAGCGGTCACTGAAACGATAATTGGAATCATCTGTCCCTTTGGCAATAGCCATACGGCAAGCATAAGGGTCACCGCCTACAATCTGTATATTCCGATAATCATCCGGACCATTCGGATCAATCAAAGCCAGTTGTGCATAATCCAACGCCGATTTCAGGATATTATTATTGCCCCGTGGATTTTCAAGTTCACGACGCCCCCAGTTTACAACTTCATTTCCCACCGATCCGGTCAGGTTAATGCTCAAGTCGAAGCCTTTATAAGAGAAAGAGTTACCGAAGCCGAAAGTAAAGTCCGGTTCAGGATTACCGATATAAGTACGGTCCTGTTCATTGATAACACCGTCTTTGTTTACATCTTCAAAAATATAATCACCAATCCAGATACTATTCTTGGAAATCGACATACCTTCAGGCAATGCTACCGGCTTAATTGCTCCGGAAGCATCTTTATAGTAAAAGTCAGTAGCCTTTTCAAAGCGGCCAATCACTTTATAACCATAAAACTGTCCGATAGGGTTTCCTACTGATGTACGTGTCAGTACGGTTATTGTTTCGCCTGTCTGATTACTCTTATCTATCAGGCTGGTTGCCGTATCCAGCGATTTTACTTTATTACGGTTCATAGAGAATACCACGTTACTTCTCCATTGAAATCCGCCTTTATCAATATTCACTGTATTTAAAGTCAACTCAAGTCCTTTATTCTCCAAAGAACCCACATTCTTCCAGGGTGCGGAAGTAGAGCCCTGACCTGAAGTTCCCACATAAGCAGGAAGAGGCACTTGCAACAACAAATCATTTGTTTTCTTATAATAAATATCGGCTATCAATTCAATCCTGTTCTGGAAAAGATTAATATCAAGTCCCAGATTACTTGAATAAGTAGACTCCCATTTCAATTCGGGATTCGGAGTATTGCCAGCCAGCAATCCTGTTCCCCAAACGGTAGCAACAGATGAATAAATGGCTTTATATGCATTATTAGGCACATTCTGATTACCTACAACACCCCATCCTAAACGCAATTTCAGATTATTAATAATATTGTTGTCTTTCAAAAAAGATTCATTGGAAACCTTCCAAGCCAAAGCAGCCGACGGGAACCATCCCCAACGATTATCTTTGTAGAATTTGGAAGAACCGTCGCGACGAAGAGTAAATGTCAACAGATATTTGTCATCGTATGAATAGAACAGACGGCCGAAATAAGATAAAATCGAACTTTCTCCACTATTACCATTATTCTTGGCTGTTGCGGCATCTCCCAATGTCAGATCGGTTGCAGCATTGGACAAATATCCCATACGGCTTCCCATCAGATATTCCCATTTGCTCTCCTGCATTTCCTGGCCAATCATTGCATTCACATTGTGCACTCCAAAAGTTTTCATGTAATTCACGATATTTCTCCAACTCCAGAACTTATTATATGATTTGGAGAAAGTCCCCTGACGGTCCGTATTTTCAATCGCACCAAAAGTATATGAGGGATCAAATTTATAAGTATTAGTTACCCCATAATCGAAAGACAATTCCGTTTTAAACGTCAGTCCGTCAATGATAGTAGCTTCAGCATAGGTGTTTGCCCGAATACCCATTTTCTCGTTGCGGTTATCCTTAATCATGGCAAGACCCACCGGATTCGTTTGTACCCATTCGTCCGTATCCGGTCCGTCAAATGTGCCTTCAGCATTACGAACAGCCACACTCGGACTCTGCAATAAAGCAGTTCTAATCAACGACTCGTCAGATACAGTCAATTTCTGACGGGAATTACTAAACGCAAAGTTAATACCCATTTTTAAATAGCTCTTCACCTGGGCATCAAAACTACCTCGTAAGTTCAGACGCCTGAACCCTGAACCAACAGCAATACCATCCTGATTGAGGTAACCTGCTCCCAATGCATAGTTACTTTTATCAGTACCTCCGGTCACAGAAAGATTATGACTGGTCATCATAGCTTTAGAGAACATCTCATCCTGCCAGTCTGTACCCTCACCTAGTAAATACGGACGAACAAAGTTATTATCCTTGTTCACTATTCCCCAATCATTTCCCGAATAGTCTTTTCCTGAACGAACATTCTTATGCTCCGCATATTCACGCAGATTCAGCATATCCAGTTTTTTAGGCATTTCCTGCCATCCTATATATCCGTCATAAGTTATTTGCGCCTCACCCTTCTGTCCACGTTTGGTAGTAATCATAATCACACCGTTTGCAGCTCGCGCACCATAAATAGCAGTGGCGGAAGCATCCTTTAATACGTCCATAGAGACGATGTCCGAAGGATTGATAGATGCCAGTGCATTATCACTTCCCGAACCTGTGGAACCGTCGATGATAACACCGTCAATGACAAAGATAGGTTCATTGGAGGCATTCAAAGAGTTGATACCACGAATACGGATGGAAGAACTACCACCGGGCATACCGCTATTAGCCTGTACCTGCACACCAGCAGCACGTCCTTGCAGTACCTGGTCAACGGAAGTCACTACAGATTTCTTAATGGCTTCATCGTTGACCGATACAACAGAACCGGTCAGGTCACTACGTTTCATCTGACCATATCCAACTACAACTACTTCGTCTAATACTTTTGCATCTTCTTTGAGGGTAATATCAAACTGCTTTTTCCCGGCTACAGGAATCGTTTGTGTCTGATATCCGATAAAAGAAATCTTCAAGCTACCTTTGGCTGATACATTCAACTTAAAATTACCATCCAAATCGGTAACTATACCATTGGTAGTGCCAGCTTCTACTACACTGGCTCCGATAATCGGTTCGCCCGATGCATCTTTGACCATCCCCGTCACGGAAACAGTCTGTGCCAATACCCATACAGGGAAGAGGCAGAAAAGAATGATAAGACCTAACGGTCGAAAATAATGATTTGTGCTTTCCATAAAATCATTTTTTTAATTAATAATGATAGTGGTTAATCCAAGTTATAGGTTTTTCTCTTCTTATTTATAATAAGGAATAGAGTAAGGAATTCATGTTTCCATAAGCAGTTATTATTTTAAGGTGTCCGACAATTCATTTTTTTGGTTAATGCAAATTTATGGATAATATATCAAGCATAGGTGGAGATTTTGTTTCAAGCAATTGACAGGCGGTTACATACACTTGCATGTACGTTACAAGCTATTGCACACCCGTTACATACCCCTCCCAGAAGCATCCCTAAAGGGTTTGCACGTAACATCAGTAAAAGGAAAAGTAACAAAGCTAATGCTATTTTAATTTAATATAGTATCTTTGTCTATATAAAAAGCACCAATAAACCCTGCTTATATTAATGAGTATGAAAGCACAAATCCTATTCCTTTTTTCCATATACTATTTCCTGATAGGAAGCACTCCTGTTATGAAAGCACAGACCGGCAAATTCTATTCAACAGACAAAGAACTTTCCAACAGTCTGATCAATGCCGTATATCAGGACCGGAAAGGATTTATCTGGATAGCTACCGAAAACGGACTTAATAAATTCGACGGGACACGTTTCTCGATCTATCGACATAATGCTACGGATAGCACCAGTTTGAAAAACAACTATGTACGGACATTATTCGAAGACAGTCGCGGTAATTTCTGGATCGGATGCATCAATGGCTTACAGCGATATGACCGCGCCACAGACAACTTTCACGAATTATTCATCTCTCGGAAAGACGGACGAAAGAATCCTCATATCACTTCCATTATTGAACGCCGGAACGGAGATCTTTGGATAGCAACTTCCGGACAAGGCGCCATATCCCTAAAAAAGAACAGCAATCCCGCCTCCTTCCATATCGAAACCGAACTGACAGACCGGATAGGTAGTAACTACCTGAATGTCATTTTCGAAGATTCCCGGCAAAATTTATGGATTGCTACAGAAGAAAAAGGACTTTACCGTTATTCTCCGGAAAATAAAGAGCTTAAAAGCTATAAAGCACCTTATCATATAGCAGGTGATGACGTTTCTGCCATTTGTGAGGATGCACACGGACAAATTTTCGTAGGAACCTTGACAAAAGGTCTTTTCAGACTATCATCCCGGCAGGAAGGAAACTTCGAACCTGTCCTCTACCAAAACCGGATGAATTTGAATATCCGGACTCTCATCATTGATACCCGTGGAAAACTTATCATAGGAACAGACGGTGAAGGAGTAAAAGAATATCAGCCTCAACAAGATATTATTGTGGACAGTGAGATTAATGCGGGTCCCTTTGACTTCTCCAAATCCAAGGTTCACTCGTTAATCGAAGATAAAGATCACAATTTATGGCTGGGCATTTTTCAGAAAGGTTTGATACTAGTGCCCGGCATTTCAAATAAGTTCGACTACTACGGCTACAAATCAATACACAACAACACCATTGGTTCCAGCTGTGTTATGGCTATTCATACAGATGAACAAGCTACAATCTGGATAGGTACGGATAACGACGGATTATATGCCATAAACGATCAGGGAAAACAATTACGCCATTACACCCATCAGGCAGGTAATCCCCAATCTGTCCCCGGCACTATCCTATGTCTCTATGAAGATTCCAATCAGGAACTTTGGCTAGGATCTTACTTCAATGGTCTGGCACGGATGAACAAACAAACCGGAACATGTCAAGATGCCACCTCGCTTTTACAAGGAAATCTTAACGCAGGCAAGCCCAAAGTTTCCTGCATCATTGAAGACAAAAACAAGAATCTCTGGGTGGGTACTTATGGTTCGGGCTTATACAAAATCAATTTACCAACTCAACATGTCACCTATTACGAATCTACCCGCAACGAAAACGATGACTGGAGCATCAACCGACTTCCGAACGATTGGATCAGCTACCTACTGGAAGATAGAGAGGGAATGATATGGATCGGCACTTATAAAGGTCTGGCCGTACTCAATCCTCAAACGGACAATTTTATCAATTATAAAAAGCAAAACAATCTCCTCCCCGGGTATGTCGTTTACAGTTTATTGGAAAGTAGTAATGGAGAGATCTGGGCTGGTACTTCCGAAGGATTGGTCTGCCTGAATAAAGACAGACTAACACCTGTACTTTTCACTACTGCCGATGGACTCCCCAGTGATATTATTTGCGGCCTGGCTGAAGACGAGAAAAAAAATATATGGATCAGTACCCATCAGGGAATCTCCAAACTGAATCCTCCGGAAAAGAAGTTTATCAACTATTATGCAGGCGACGGTCTGCAAGGAAATGAGTTTACGCGCACTGCTGTATTTAAAGATAAACGCGGCAAGATATTTTTTGGAGGTACCAATGGAGTAACAGCTTTCTACCC
>OGXS01001986.1_pt1 | contig 11501 bp, 8 predicted proteins | sample 1576371 | NCBI WGS metagenome assembly OGXS01 (sample SAMEA3541475, study PRJEB24748) | human gut metagenome | biome: human gut; feature: human-associated habitat; material: faeces | place: China | collected 2012
CGCATGATGATTGCCTGCTGCAACGACGGCACGCGCCCCGTGGTCTTCAAGATCGAGCGCATCGATATCCCCGAGACGGACGCCGAGCGCGTCTGGCTCGCCGAACAGGATTTCTCCAACAGCGTGGAGGACGCGTACACGGGGGCGTAGGGGGAGTGGGTGCAGGCCCTGATCGTTGCTGTAATGAGGAGGGTGCAGTTTTCAGTCGTCACCTCCGCCTCGTCTATCTCGTTCGTCGCCGCGCGGAGGCTCACCAGCACGTCCTCGGCGTCCGCGTCCGAGAAGTCCTAGACGGCGGGTGTCACGCCCCCGTGCTCCGCGATCTCGGAGAACGTGAAGGCGTCGGTCTCCGTCGCCACCTGCGTGCGCTGGAGCTCCGAGCCCGTCTCCACGAAGCAGTCGAGCACGCCTGCCTCCTCGACGTCCATCACGTCGGCCAGGAGCTTGATGCCCCGGTCGTGGTTGAACGTCTTCGTCTCGAACTCGTAGGTGATCGACCCGGTCTTGTACCCCACGTTGCGGGTGTAGTCGCCGAGACCGGAGACCACGATCTTCGGGACCATGATCTCCTTGGCGTTGCGTCCCGCGCGCCATGCGGCGCAGGCTGTTCAGGCACGTGGAGCACGCGGCGCGTCTGTAGGCCTCGTCAAGGACGGCGGTGTAGTTCTTTACGTATGCGATGCTGTTGGCCATAATCCGCTACTCCTTCTCGTCCGGGAGGCCGGCGATGCCGCGCCAGCGCCTCATGATCGTGCCCTCGTCCGCGGCCGTGCCCGCGTTCGGCAGCCCCGTCGCGCCCGTCTGCACAGGGGCGGCAGCCCCCGCGCCGAAGAGCCACGGCTCCGCCGCCTTGAGCTTCTCGATGTCGTTGTCGTGGTCGGGGAGAAGGGCCCTCGCCGCCTTGACGTTTCGCGCCCCCGCGATCTGCAGCTCGAAGCCGACGCGCTCCTCGTCGCCCCTGCGGCGCAGCTCGTCCATCTCCGCGCGCAGCTTCTCAGCGCCCTCGGCGGTCTTCGCGGCCTCGGCGATCTCGCCCTCCAGCTCGGCGATGCGCGCGTCGCGCTCGGCGAGAGCCGCCTCGTAGCCCGCGCGGTCCTTGGCGGTGCCGTCGTCGGCCTTTGGGGTCGCAACGGCGTCATCGTCCCCGCTCACCTGCGTCGACGCACCCCGCGGCTCCTGCGTCGCGCCCTCGTCGACCTGCTTCGTCTCGTCCCGCAAGCCATCCATCTGCCCGTCCTTCCAGTAAGGCGGGCAAAGAAAAGCCCGCACCCTAACGTGGGTACAGGCTATTGGTGTGTCACAAGATGAACGGTATGTTGTTAGGCTATCCTAATGCTGAACTTTGCCAGCTTGGCTGCGAATGCTTCGTTGCTTTTATCGGAGAGCAGCTTGCCAACCTCATAACCCGTAAAGTCGATATTATTGATGCTTGCGTCTCCCTTGTATTTTCCCGCTTCTTCGCCTTTCAAGGTCGCGGAGAAAATAACCTGATTGGGTAAGCTGCGGAAAAGAGGCAACACACGGTCCTCTCTTGCGGAGGACAGTTCTTCAGCACGAAATGAGTCGATGATTATTGGGAGCTGAAATTGGACATGTTTTGCGAGGGCATACACGCGGGCTAAATAGTACTCAGTAGCTTCACTACCCATAAAAACGTTCGTGGCAGTTGTAAATAACCCTTCATATTCGGCTATGCCTGAATCATCGTTAATGGTGCGCCTTACGTAGTTCATGGTATCAAGTACGTTGTCCATAAAAGACGACCTATCCTCGCGCAGCTCTTTGTCTACGCGAGCGAAATCTTTGAGCTCCTCGTTGATTTCCTCTATTTCATCAACGACTTCAGACAGCTCTCGGTCAACCTCCTCAACGTCTCTGTATCCCTCTCGAGCGGCAAAAATGTCTTCCAGCGTTAGCTCGCGAGACTCGGCTGCTGCATTAAACTGTCTTTGCAGGTTGCGGACGTCCTTGTCCAGACGGTCAATCTCGGAGCCGTATTCTTCGATTCTCCTCTGGACAGTGCGAAGAATCTGTCGACGCATATCGTCGGTGGTAATGTCGAATACGAAGTCTGAATCGGGAATCTTGTAGCCAATTTCTTCGGAACCACAACGAAGGCATACAACAGACCCCACCTTGATATCTCGATTCAGTGAGCGGAGCTCGGATAACAGGGCTTCATTCTTTAGCCGCCGCGTATAGGCTGTGCTACGCTTTTTCTGGAGTTCGCTGATACTATTCTTTATGCTTTCAAGCTTCTGAATGAGTCGCGTCGTCTCCTCTCGGTCCGCCGTGGGGCTTGTCATCGCTAGAGAGGTTCCGGGCTTTCTTAACATTCCGGCCTGTTTGCTAAGTTCACCTTTTCGAGTTTTAAGTACAGTTTTTCTCCGCTTTAGTTCTACCTCGGTTTGCGAGTCGATCTGACGCGCTCCGAGACCAACAACCGAGTAAACCATTTCGATGAAGTCGTCTCTTTTGAAATAGCCACCGAGCACTTTTGAAGAGTTGCGTTCGGTTTGAGAGACAAACGCCATCTGCGTATAGAGGGCAAGCCCGGCAAGTATAGGAGAGCCGTCCTTAATGATGGAGGGCAGATGTCCAATCTCCTCATTCCAGTACTTATCGAAGGCGCCTTTACCCTCAAAAGTCTCAATCGAAGCATCATCTTTTACAACAAAAGTGTCCTTGTTGCGCAATATAGACAGGGGTTTGTCACCGATCTCTAAGTCGATGATAAAGAAGTACTGCCTATAGAGAAAAGTGGGCGGAAATAGAGCATTAGCTCCAAGAGCGTACATAATTGCTTGCATGACTATAGTCTTACCGACGTGATTGTCATAGCTAGAGATGATGTTCAGGCCATCGGTGAAACCATCTTGGATGTATGATTCATCCCCGTTTCCAATGAACACTCTTTTGACGGTAATCATTTTCTCAATCCATCCTTAACAATCGAGATAAAAAAGAGATGAGAATATTTGTTCATATATGCGCATGCTCTTAGTGTGTCGATGTCAATCTGCTCGTAAATGCTTTCGATTCCCAAGGCTCGATCATCATCTAGGAGAGTCACGATTTCACCGAGCAGATTCCAGAACGCCTTGCGATTATTTTTGTCTAGATACTGCCTGAAAAGCCCCGCCTGACTCTCCTCGATAACATCACGCTCTAGCTTTTCTGGAGGCAACGACTCTAGATAATCTAGAAATTCGGGCGGAACCTCGTCTTCAAAGAAATCGCGATTCAGCAAGCGTTGAATAACCAGAAGGCGAATATCTTTTGCTTGGAGAGACCTGCCGAAATCCAGAACCTCGTCAGGCCGATTAATGACCTCATCAGCAATGCTTGGCATGTTCTTCAAGTTGCTTTGCGCGTTGCGAATCTCTCCGAAGATTTGTTTCAGCTTTCTCTCGCTAGGAAAAAGCTCAGATGTATCGCATGCAAGAGCGCGAATGTAGTCCGTTGGATCGCTTTTAGCGACGACGAAGCGAACCTTGTTGCAAAGAAAATCATCGACGTTTTCATCGGTGACCTTGTCCTTGAAGACGCCTCCATGCCGCTTTCTGCACGCTTCGACAAGCTGCTTCCTCACGGTTTCTTGAGCTTTAACCCGCATATCAAGAAAAGTAAAGACTTTGAGATTCGGGTTCTCAAGTACGGTTGGGGATACCCCGCCAATAAATAACGTAAATGCTACAAAGAATTGAGAGAAGTCGCTTACCGAGTTCTCAAACAGAGTTGCCAAATCTTTGCCGAGTTCCGCCGGAGTAACTTTCTTGTCGGCCTTAGACTGTACATCGTAGAGAGAAAAGCATGACCCATCCATCCCCGTTACATCGTTAAAACAGTCGATGGCAAACTGCTCGATCTCATCGCGCTCGTCGGCATAGCACATGAGGTGGAGGAGGGCGCAGGTCTCAGCGTTGTTGCCTGAACGCGTGTTTCTTTCAACAGACAAGAACTTGTAGCCCATGCCATACGCCCCCTTAAATGGATCTAGTTTGCAGATTGATGTTCCAACATTTCGAGAAGCTGCTCTTTCGCGCTTGAGTCGTCTGCCTCGTTGGTATCTAGCCGTCCACGCAAGGCATCTGAAAGAATTTTTTGCTTGATGGCCTGAATGCTCTCAAGACGCTCGATTGCAGCAGAGGTTGCCAGAGCCTCCTTGCCAAGTGCGTTTTCCAAGATATCAGCAATAGCTCGCTGTTCTTCAATTGAAGGCAGGCAGATTTCATATTGCTTAATGATTGTCCCGCTGAGATTAAGTTGATTTCCTCCGATTGAATGCTCGCGAATATCCCAGTAGTTGCGCATGAAGAAGAAGTACAGATAGCGGCGGTCGAGACACTCGTCCGGTTCGAGAACGCTAACGGCTTGGTTGGTGGCAGCCGAAATCTCAAGTAGGGCGGCTTTGCCCCTTGTCTGTCCCATTCCATACATAGCGACGAGAACCGCACCGGGTTGGTACAGTTTAGCGGAACTAGTTTCGAGTGCGTCTTGCGAAATGTGCTCTTCGGTCTCAACAATACAGTTCCAGTTGATTTCGCCGGTTTTCACCCAAGGTATGACTCCGACGTAATTTGCAGGATTCTTTCTTGAGGGGGTGCCGCCGGAACCGACGCGACAGCATTTGCCGATAGTCGTCCTTTTCCACGAATCGAGACCCATGCCGCGCTTGGCTCTCCAGCAGGCGGTTAAATCGCCGATAAACGCGCTGCGCAACATGGAAGACCGGCGTTCTTCACTACCGCCAATCATCTCGTTCAACGCTTGGGAGGCCTCATCGAGCTTGGCAAACAGCCCCTCGACCCGCTCGACGATTCGTTTCTGCTCAGCGAGCGGAGGGATGGGAAGCGGGAACGCGTCAAAATCGGCTTTCTTAATCGATGGCGAGTTGTCACCCTTCATGAATGAAGTGAGACCATTTACCGTGTAGTCGCTGCAAAGTAGGTGGTACAGATACCGACAATCAACGACAGCGTTTGGGGAGCAGACATAGAACCCGGTAGACGCAATACAGTCATCATGAGAGCTATCAACATATGCAATATTTCTAAGGTAGGGACGGACCATCGAAAAAAGCGTATCCCCATTATGCACTTTACGTTTTGCGCGGCTAGGAGCCTTTTCAACAGGTAGGGTTTTAACTTCGCGAATGGACTGTGCCTTGTTGTCGATTGCGTCTATATCAATGTAATCAAAGGATCCCCCGCTAGGATTCGCGGTTTCCATCGGCTTAAGTGCAGCGGAGGCTCGCACCCAGCACCAGTTGTCCGGCACGGCGTATGGCTGCTCCTCGCGCGGCATCAGAGCCCCCTCGAGGCGCTGCTCGGGTGTCTTCGCATGCTTCTTGCGCGCCATCACGCCTCCTCGTAGGACTTGAGCTCGGTGACGACCTGATTCAGCAGGTCCATGGCGTGCTGCAGCTGGCCGATCGCCTCCTCGGCGCTCTCGACGGGGTCGGGAAGCTCATCGTAGTCGATGATCGAGTCGTCCCTGATGAGCCCGATGTCCAGGCTGTTCGTCTCGTTGCCGTCGGCATCGGTCTTGCAGATCTCGTCGCGCGTGAATACGTGCCAGCGCTCGTCCTCAACGGATTGACGGTCCTCGGCGGTGTAGGCGGCTTCGAACCCGGCGAAGTCCTCGTGCTTCAGCGGGTTCTTCTTGCCGAAGGAGCGCATGTTGGTGCGCAGGTCGTAGACCCAAACCTCGGTGGTGTTGCACTTGTCGGTCATCCCACGCTCGAAGAACAGCACGTTGGTCTTCACGCCGTTGGCGTAGAAAATTCCCGTCGGCAAGCGAAGGATGGTGTGCAGGTTGCACTTGTCCATCAGGTCGCAGCGGATCTGGTCGCCTACGTTCGACTCGAAGAGCACGTTGTCGGGCAGCACCACGGCGGCGCGCCCGCCGCGCTTCAGGCTGCGGTAGATGTGCTGCAGGAAGTTCAGCTGTTTGTTGCTCGTGGTGAAGGTGAAGTCGTCGCGCGTCGCGCGCTCGCCGCCCTTCTTCGTCCCGAAGGGCGGGTTCGTCAACACGACGTCAAGCTCTCGGTCGGACGCCCCCGCCGGCGAGAGCGTGTCTCCGAGCTCGATCTTGCCTTCGATGCCGTGCAGCATCGCGTTCATGAGGGCCAGGCGGTGCGTGTCGTGCACGAGCTCGCGCCCGGTGAACGCCTCCTCGCGCTGGAACTTCTCCTCGTCGGCGCTCAGATCGAAGTAGTCGTCGGTCTGCGCCTTCACATAGGCATCGGAGGCGATCATGAAGCCGAACGTCCCGCACGCCGGATCGTTGCAGCGCTCGCCGGGCTGGGGCTTCACAAGGCGCACCATCACGTCGATGAGTACGCGCGGGGTGAAGTACTGGCCGGCGCCCGATTTCTTCTCGTTCGCGTTCTTCTCGAGGAGGCCCTCGTACAGGTCGCCGAGGCCCTCCTCGCGCGCCGAGTACCAGTCAATCTCGTCGATGCTGGTGACGATCTTTCTGAGGTTCGCTGGCTCGTCGATCTTGCTCGCGGCGCCCTGGTAGATCTCGCGGATTCTCCCGGAGCCCTTCTCGCCGAGCGTGTCGAGCAGCTTCTTGTAGTAGCTCTTCAGCTCGACGCCCGACCTCGACAGAAGGTTGTCCCAGCGGCAGCCCTCGGGGAGCTGCTCCTCGCGCCCGGTTTCCTTCATCATCTTGAGGAACAGGATGTAGGTCAGCTCGGTCACGTACTCCTGGTAGGTGATGCCGTCGTCGCGAAGGACGTTGCAGAGGTTCCAAAGCTTTGCGACGATTTCCCTTGTCGTCATGCAGCGCGCTCCTTGTCGTCATATAGGTAGGTGTTCAGCTCGACCACGACGTTCGCGAGCTCGCCGTGAAACACCTTGTCGATCTTCTTGAACCCGCCCTTGCTCTTGAACCGCTCGTCGGTGTCGAAGACAGAAGTGTTGAGCACTGAGTCGTACTCAAGGTACACCTCGATGCGCGAGAGCCAGGTGAGCTCCTGCTTGCTGAAATCGTGAGTGTCACGCAGACGCTGCACGGCCCGATGTATGCGCTCCTCATGGCTTACGAGCGGTGATCCTATGGCGTAGCGCCTCACCAGGCTGATGATGTCCGCCGTCATCTCCTGGTTCGCCATGTCCGATATCGCACGGTTCAGGCGCGTCTCGGTGTACCCTTCGCGCGAGAGGGTAAGCTCGAGCTCCCGCAGGGTCTCCCTCGTCAGGTCGCTCGGTTTTGTGACGCACAGGTTCAGCGCCGCGACCTCGTTGACGTTGGTGCGCACGTACTCGCCGAACGCCTCGAGGTAGTCCTCCGGCGCGACGCCGCCGCCGTAATCCCGCGTGTGGCCGATCAGCTCGTCCGGCTTGTCGGTGATGACCACGCCGTGCTTCCCGTTGGCGTGCACCTCGTCGAGCGTGGCGAGGATCTCGCGCTGCTGCTTGGCTCGCTCCTTGGCCTCTCGCGGCGGCAGCTCGCCGAGCGACCGGATGAAGTCCTCGAACGAGAAGCCGGCAAGCCTCTCGGTGGCCTCTTTCTGGTCGGCGTTCATGGCACGAACCTTGCGTCGCAGCTTCGACACGAGCCGGTCGATCTGGAGCTGCACCGCGCTGTCGTTCTCGGCGTAGTCGAGCCCCTCGATGAGCTGCCCTATCGTCGTGGAAGGGTTAGCCGCGACGGGCCGCATCGACGTCACGGGTTGGAGCGCCTCGTAGACGCCGACGGGGTCATAGATCTCGAAATGCGTCTTGTAAATCGCGGGGCAGAGGCGCGTCGCGCGCCCCAGCATCTGCTCGAACAGGATGCGCGACTTGACGCGCCGCATGAAGACCAGCGTCGTGATCTCCGGCACGTCGATGCCCGTAGTGAGCAGGTCGACCGTCACGGCGATCGAAGGGAAGCGCTCGTTCTTGAACCTCCGCACGAGCTCGCGAAGGCGCTTGCGGCTGCCGCCGCCGGCTGCGGCGGTGATCTTCATGATCGCGTCGTTGTCCACGCCCGTCTCAGAGTAGATCTCCTTGAGGAGGCGGACGATCAGGTCCGCATGGGCGTCGTCGACGGCGTAGATGAGGGTCTTGCCCTGCTCCTCGGGAGCCTCGGGATCGATGTCCTTGGCGATCTCCTCCAGCACGGCACGGTCGAAGTTCTCGTCGACGACGCGCCGGTTGAAGTCCTCGACGTCGAAGCTCAGCTCGTCCTCGAGCTGAGCGCCGTTCAGGAGCTCATTCGTCGTCGGGTCGTAGATCGCGACGGTCTCGCCTGCCGCGATGCGGATGCCGCCCTCCGAGAGCCTGGTGGTGAGCGTATGCGGGACGTCGTGGTCGACGAGCCAGCCGTCGATGACCGCCTCGCGGTACGTGTACTGGAAGACGGGCGTGCCGAAGATCTGCGTGGTGTGAAGGGCGGGGGTCGCGGTGAACGCTATCTTCACGGCGTCGAAGTACTCGATTATCGCCCGGTACTGGCTCTGGTACTCGCGCTGGTTCCGGTAGAGTGCCTCCTCGTCGGTCATCTCCTTGTCGAGGGTGTATCCGCGGTGCGCCTCGTCCACGATCACGAGGTCGTAGTCGGTCACCGAGGGCTTTCTCTGCTCGTCTTCGCCGTAGAACACGCGCTTGACCATGCTCTGGACCGTGGCGATGGATACGCGCGTCTCGGGGTTGATGTCGGCGGAGTCGAGCCCCTTCACCTCGTATATCTGGTTGAGAGTGAGGAGCTGGTCGATCTTCACATCCTTGAAGGAGTCCTCTGCCTGTTCGCCGAGGGCGTCACGGTCGACGAGGAAGAGGATGCGCTTGAAGCGGTCAGTCTTCAGGAACCGGTAAATCATGGCGAGTGCCGTGCGCGTCTTGCCCGTTCCCGTCGCCATCGCGATGAGCGCGGTGCGCCTTCCTGAGATGACCGCGCGCTCGGCGGCCTTTACCGCCCGGATCTGGTAGTCACGCAGGTTCAGGCCGTCCCTATCGGTCAGAAGGTCGTCAGGCTCGGCCTCGAGCCGCCTGTTCGCCGCGGCGATGTCCGCCTTGAGCGCGCCGAGGATGCCCTCGGGGCTCGGCCAGCCGGAGAGCGCCTTCGGGGGATTGGAGGGGTCCCTCAGGTCGAGCTGCCAGATGCCCGACTTCTGTTCGTACTGCTTCAGGTACGGCCTGCCGTTCGTAGCAAACGTGAAGGGAACCTGGTACTTGCCGGAGAACGTGTCGATGCAGTACCGTCGGTCCCCCTGGCGGATATGGCTCGAGTACTCCTTGCACTGCACGTCCAGAACCGCGGGGATGTCCTTGCTCTCCGCCTTCGCCTCGACGACGGCCACCAGGCGCTCACCCACAAAGAGGGCGTAGTCCGCGAACCCGCCGCCGCCCAGCGCCGAATCGGTCGGCCATTCGGCGATGGCGAGGTTGCGCCCCATCTGGGGTCGGGCGCCCTTCGAGTGGCGGATCTCCTGCGTGTCCGCCTCCCATCCCACAGCTCGGAGAGAGCTGTCGACTATGAGCCTCGTCTCCGCCTCCGTCTTCGGGCGTTGGTTCTCCGCCTCTATCGCCCGCTTCACGAGCTCCGCCTTAGGAACGCGCGGCGCGGCCTTGGCCCGCTCGCTCGCCTCCCTCTCGAGCCTGGCGTCGTCGGCAGCCGTTTGCGGGGCAGGCTCATCCGCCGGCGAGGTCTCGGCAACGGCATCGACGTATTTAACCAGGCCGTACCTTTGCGTGCCGAACGACATGGCAAACCACAGACAGATACTGTGCGCGACGCGGACGAGCGTCTTGGCGAGCCCTACGGACTCAAACCCCTCGTGGACCGCCCTGTTGCGAGCCTTGCGCATCTCATGGAGCAGGTTGGTCACCTGGTCGGGTAGGTAGCCCTCGCGTGAGAGCTTGTTGATCTTCGAGACGGCCTTTCCGTCGTCGGGAAGGGGCGTCCCGGTGTAGTCGTAGATGAGGTTGACGATGGACTCACCGATCATGCCGACCTTGATGAGAGCGGAGTTCGGGTCATCAAGCCGGTATCCGTCCGCCTGGTTGCCGTAGGAGGCAAGAGCCGGAAATTCGGATGAGAGGAAATCGAAGTTGCGCGTCATCGAGCCTCACCCGCCTGGTTGACAAGATGGCTGATGACGCACTGCCGAATGTATGCGGAGACACTCATACCAGACAAAAGGGCCTCCTCGGTGATGGTGTCCTTCAGGTTCTCTGGTATGCGAATGGTCGTAGTGAGCATGTCGCCCTTCGCAAGGTACGTCTGGATGGCAGTTCGGTCTGCCCCGTTGTCGACGAGTTGACGAAAGCCCATGTCGCAGCCCCTCGCTAAACGCTAATACAATCGAATACATTTTATCACGTAGTGAGAGGGCCGCAGGAAACCAGGGCTGCAAGATGACGCATGCAAACGAGAAGAACGACGCTCCCTCAACAGCGATTCGGAATGCCACACCCCACCACCACCCGCTGCCCGTCGAGGGTCGTCCGCAGTCCGCCTGCCTCCGCTCCGTGCGCGCACTCCGCTACGGCGTGTGGGCTGCTGCTCTTTCGCTCTTGTTCGCGGTGGTGGTGGGGTGTGGCGCAAGCGGTCGGCCCTCCGGCGCGCTGCCGTTGCCTGAGCGCCCGCGGCTATACCAACGTACCAGGTGCGACCTCAGCACGGTCGGTGAGATAATGAGGGCACCGTCAACTCGATCCCGAGAGCCCGAGGAGGGCACCATGAGCCACATCGCATGCCTCTGCGACAACGACGTCCGCGAGAACAATCCAGACGTCGAGCACAACTTCGTGTCGCTCGCGCTCATGGCCGCCCACGAGGAGGACGGCGCGTTCTTCGAGCTGCCCTACGGCGACGGCGAGAAGGCCGAGGTCTGGCTCTGCGACGAGTGCGGCCGTGTGATCTTTTTCGACGACGGCGGCGCCATGGTCACGAGAATCATGCGCCCCGAGAAGCCCCATCCCGTCGATATGGGAGACCCTTCTGTCCGGATAGGCTACTTCTACAACGAGGAGCGGTTCTTCAACGACGTCGACGAGTGCCTCACCCGCGAGGCTGACGCCGGCAGGTGCCCCAGCTACGAGTTCTTCGACGAGAAGTACGCGGATGGCGCGCCGCTCCTCTCACCGTCGGTCATGCGTGAGACGGTGTTCGAGAATCCCGACCGCACCTTCGAGGACTGGTGGTGGGGAGTTCTCTCCGAGAGATACCTCGCGGTGTTCGAGAAGGAGCCTGCCGAGAGCGACGTACCCACGAGGCTCTGGCTGCTGAGCGACGAGGACATGGTGACAATGACACGCGGTGCGCGCATCTGTGTCGCCTGCGACGTCCTCCGCGAACACGACGTCCTGAGCCTGAAGCCGGGCAAACCCTACGAGGCGCCCAAAGACGAGTACGATTCGGAAGCCGAGCTCATCGTCGAGAAGCTCTCAAGAGAAGCCGACCCGCAAGTCGCGGCCGAAACCATGGCGCAGATCTTCGCCGAGCGGTACTCCATGCCCTTCGATGCGGGTGAGTTCGTGCCCGTCGCCGAAGAGATGCTCGAGAAG
>OGXS01001991.1_pt1 | contig 11443 bp, 6 predicted proteins | sample 1576371 | NCBI WGS metagenome assembly OGXS01 (sample SAMEA3541475, study PRJEB24748) | human gut metagenome | biome: human gut; feature: human-associated habitat; material: faeces | place: China | collected 2012
TTAAGACGGCATTCTGCGGACCGTGTTTTGGCGCTGGGGATACGCCTGCCAATAATGCGTTCTCCATCCGCCACTCTACAAGAAACTTCCCGAACAGAGAAGGCTCTAAGCTCCAGAGCGGACAGATTGCTTCCGTGGCTCTTATGGATGCCCGCTCTATTGCGGCGACGGCTGCAAACAAGGGATTCCTTACCCCTGCTACAGCGATGGATGTGGAGTACGTGGGACGGAAATATTATTTTGATAAGAATATCTATGCGAACCGTGTCTTTGACAGCAAGGGAGAGGCAGACCCGACCGTGGAGATCAAGTTCGGGCCGAATATCAAGGACTGGCCGCAGATGCCTGCGCTGCCGGAGAATTTGGTGCTGAAGGTTGTCTCAGAGATTCATGACCCGGTAACCACGACGGATGAACTGATCCCGTCAGGCGAGACGTCTTCCTATCGTTCCAATCCGCTGGGACTGGCCGAATTTGCACTATCCAGGAAAGCCCCGGCGTATGTGGGACGAGCCAAAGAAGTGCAGAAAGCGCAGAAAGCGATTGAGGCAGGACAGTGCCCGCTGGAAGTGCTGGACGAATTAAAGCCAGTTATGGACAAGATACGCAAGGCCTATCCGGAGGCGGGCGAAGGCAACCTGGGAGTAGGAAGCACTATATTCGCAGTGAAGCCTGGAGACGGCTCCGCCAGGGAGCAGGCGGCGTCCTGCCAGAAAGTGCTGGGAGGATGGGCGAATATTGCCAATGAGTACGCTACCAAGAGATACCGCTCCAATCTGATCAACTGGGGCATGCTTCCATTTGTTACCAAAGAGGAACATGAGAGCCTCAGCTTCAAGAATGGAGACTATCTGTTCGTGCCGGATATCAGAAAGTCAGTGGAAGAGAAGGCGGCGGATATTAAGGCTTACGTGGTAGGGGAAGACCTGAAGGAAATCCATCTGCAGCTGGGCGATATGACGGATGCGGAAAGGGAGATTATCCTGAAGGGCTGCCTGATCAATTACTACAGAGACTAATCTATTTCATAGAGACAGGATAAAAAAGATAATTGGGGACGCGGTAGAATAAAATTACTGCGTCCCCAATTGCAACAGTTAGGCTGTTTATCGACTCTAATATATAACAGGAACCTGACCAGAACTATAAGTCATATCTGACAGGGAGGATAAGATATGAGATGTAATGCAGAGACATTTGCGCAGATGTATGAGGCGGTCTATCTGGATTTGTATCGGTTTGCGGTGTGCATGATGAGAGACCGGCAGGAGGCGGAGGATGCTGTCAGCGAAGCTGTGGTAGCCGCTTACGAGAATATCGGGAAGCTTCGGAGCAGGGACGCCTTTAAGAACTGGATATTCACAATCCTGGCTAATATCTGCAGGAAAAAATTAAAAAAGGCGTCCAGGAAGATGGAACAGTCCGGGGAGGCATTTACACTGTTTGCTTCCGAAGAGCCGGACTACAGCGAGATGATCGATGTCAGAAAGGCATTCTTTGTCTTGTCGGACGAAGAGCAGGAGATTGTGGGCCTGTCGGTATTCGCGGGCTATAACAGCCAGGAGATCGCACAGATGCTTCGCATGAACCCGAACACGGTGCGTTCCAAGCGAAGCCGTGCATTGCAGAAGATGGGGTGTATCTTGAAATGAGTCGAAGGAGGCGGTCGTATGGATAGAAAAGAGCAGGAGATCATGGATAGAATCAAGGACCGGGCAGAAGAGATAAAGGCTCCGGACAGTTTGAGCCCGGATCATGTTAAGGAGATGCTGGAAGGCAAGAAGCAGAAAAAGCGGCTGCGTCCATACCAGGTGACAGCGCTGGCGGCGGCTTGTCTGGCTGTCGTGATTGCGGGAGCCGTATGGGGAAGTCGGGATGGGGCTTCTGATAAAAGCAAGCCACCAGGCTCCGGAAGCAATCAAATCAGCGACAGCAGGCAGATTGCCAGCGCGGATAGTTATGATGAGATCTACGAGTATATTGAGAGATACCAGAAGGAGGTGGGGACGAAGGAATTCGTCACATCGGACTCAGAGGCCAAGACGATGGAAAGCGCGGCACAAGACAGCGCGGCAGGAAATGCGTCCGCATCGCCGAATGCCGGAGCCAGGGCATCAGATGCGGGCGCAGCCCATGGAGAAAGCGCCGGATACTCCCAGACCAATGTGAGACAGAGAGGCGTTGACGAAGGCGATGTGGTTAAGACGGATGGAAAATATCTATATGTGCTGAAAGACAGCAGGCAGGAAGTGTCGATCGTAAAAGCAGACGGCAAGGATATGGAAGAGATCGGCTCTATTAAGGCTGACGACGCATCCCAGATCCAGGAGATTTATCTGCAGCCGGATTCCGGAAAACTGGTATTGGTCTGCAGCAGATTCGATGCTTTAGAAGATGAGGACTATCCTTCCGGCAGGGGCTTTTATAATACGCAATCTGTGGAAGCCATCACCTATGATGTCCGGGACGCTTCAGCGCCCCGGGAGGAGGGGAGGGTGACCCAGAGCGGGAACTATAGTTCTTCAAGAATGGCGGATGGATGCTTGTACTTGTTCAGCGAATTCTATGCGGGCCAGGAACTGAGAAAGAGCGAGCCCGGGACATTCGTCCCCCAGGTGAATGGAAAGGTTATAGCGAATGACGACATCTATCTGCCTCCGGTGCCGCAGGCAAACATGTATGAAGTGATTACATCCGTTGATCTTAACCATCCGGGGGAGACAAAGGATAGCAAGGCGATCTTCTCCAAGGGAGGCCAGGCATATGTCAGCAACGAGAATATCTATTTTTACGAGACACAGTGGGGATATCCGAAGGGAGATACTACGACGGTCCGTAAAGTAGCCTACAAAAACGGAGAACTAAAGGCGATCGCCCAGGGCAAATTTGACGGCTACCTGAAGGATTCCTTCTGTATCGATGAATACGAAGGAAATCTGCGTGTGGTCACGACAAAAGGCGATGATAACAGCGTCTATGTGCTGGATAGGAACCTGGAAGTCATAGGCTCCATTGAAGGCCTGGCAGAAGATGAGCGGGTATATTCCGCCAGATTCATGGGCGATACGGGATATTTCGTGACATTCAGACAGATGGATCCGCTCTTTAGCGTGGACTTGTCTGATCCGAAGAAGCCCAAGATTCTGGGGGCGCTGAAGATTCCGGGCTTTTCAGAGTATCTCCATTTCTACGGCGAAGACAGGCTGCTTGGGATTGGAATGAACGTGGATGAAAAGGCCCAGTCAACGGATGGAGTCAAATTGACGATGTTCGACATTTCCGATAAAGCGGATGTAAAAGAGGCAGACACCTACGTGCTGAAAAATGTATATAGCACGGATGTGTCGTACGATTATAAGGCGGCGCTGGTTGACCAGGAACGCAATCTGATCGGATTTGCCGGATACACGCAGGGAGGCCAGCACTATTATCTGTTTTCTTACGACGACAGCAGCGGCTTTGCCTGTAATATGGATGAGGAGATTAACGGAAATGGAGCGCAGGGCGCCAGAGGCGTGTACATTAAGGAGGTACTGTATGTGGTGCAGGGCAATATCATAGAGGCATATAGCCTGGAGGATTATAAGAAGATCGGAGATATTATTCTCTAAGAAGAAAGGCTGCCCCCCTTAAAAATTTAAGGGGCGCAGCCTTTTCTTTAGCATGGGGCCGGCGATTACGGCCAATATAATCTTCAGCGTATCTCCGGCCAGATAGGGAAGTACGCCGATAGAGAGTGCAGAGATGAATGTGAGATCCATCTGGATGGCAAGCCAGGCAGTCCCAAACGCATAGGCCACGGCAGTCCCCAGTGCCATGCCGATGACTGCGGGAAGGCGCTTCCCGGAAAAGATATCCACGGCCAGGCCAGCGATCACAGTCATGAAGATAAAGCCCGCCAGGTATCCGCCGGTGGGACCGGCGATCTTCCCTAATCCGCCGGAAAAGCCGGAAAATACAGGAAGCCCGGCAAGGCCAAGAAGGAGATAGATGATGAAGCTGATGCTGGCATCCTTCCAGCCCAGGATGTATACGCTTATCAGCAATACCAGATTGGTAAGGCTGATTGGTACAGGGCTTACGGGGATTGGTATGGATAATGGGGCAAGGATGCAGGTAATGGCGGTCATCATTGCGATCAGTACCAGCCTGCGTGGAGAAGATTTGCCAGCTGCGTTTGTAGTGTTTGTAGTATTAATGCTGTTCATAATATCATGCCGTACAGAAGATAGTACGGGCTCCTTTCTAAAAGATGAGGCAGGATATGCGCGCAATTATCCTGCAGTGCTATAGATGAAGTATAAAAGAAAGATGCTGATATGTCAACTGCTAAATGTATGTGGTTAACAATTGAAGGTAAGATTACTGTATAAATTTAATAAATATTTTTGAAAAAACAGATAATTTATAAAATAATTTCGAGTTATAAATTAAAATAATAAAAACTTAAAAATAGTGTTGACAAATACGGGGCGCGGTGATATTATAAAGTCAATCCAAAGGAGATCCAAAAAGTTCCTGACGAGAAAGGGAATTGGAAAGATGTCGCATATGTTATCAATAATATATGGAGATGTTTTTAAAAGGATTTCAGGAATTATATTTCATATGTTGGTGAGATATAATAGCATTTGGAAATAATAGATTAAAGGAGGCTTAATCCATTGGACAATTTAACAGAATCAATATTTCAATATGTTAGTGGTATGGCAAATAAAAGTTCCCGTAGAATAAGCCTTAACCATAGAGGATATTAACCGGTAGATAATTGAATGAAAGTGAAGTCGGAGAAGATAAACCGGAAAGAATATAAGATTCATATTTGCAGACATATTGAAGATAATACCACATAATAGTTCAAAGATATTAGAAGATGTGTGAAGAAACATTACCTAATATATCAGATTTATATAACTATATAAGCCAGGGTTATAGAAGGAATAACTTAATACGATTATAGACAAATGATAAGGGCACTGGCTATAATTGAAACGGTTATAGATATTAATAACCATTACAGGCTGGATTATATAGCAACCAGAGGGATATAAATAATGATATCAAAGGTTAATATAGCAGTTATTATTATAAATATTTATAGTAGATACTGAGATATAATGATCTAAGACTTTGAGTTATAAATCGATTAAAAGGAGAAAGGCATAAGGGAACGATAGAATCACAGCAGACCCTCCGATTAGAATAAAAGAATATGATAAAATTAAATAAGAAATAGCCATTATAATCATGAAAGATTGTGATGGCTATTTTTTTATAATATATGATGTTTCCATTGAAAATGCAATGGATTTCGGACATAATGGAGATAAGCAGCCAGCATGACTTAAGGATAGCCATGGGGGTGCGGCGTCAGGAGGTATACGCATGAATCACGAAGGGGAAGAGTTAGAAAATAGGGCAGCAAGACTGGCTGATCTGTATTTTAGAAAGCACGATTACCATCAGATGGCGGAATACCTGGCAGATGATGTTACCTGGATTGGCATCAGCAAGGAGAGAATATGCCTGACAAAAGATGAGGTTCTTAAAGTCATGGAAATGGAGATGAAAGTGACTGACGGGATATATGAGATATTGCAGGAATGGCACTATGGAATGGGAGTTTCAGAACGAGTAGGGGTAACGCTTGCGATTTTGAAGGTCAGGACCCCAAAGAAAGAATTGTACATGACCGAAATAGATACACGGATATCCATTGTATGGAGAAGGCAGGATGGGGACTGGAAGGCCGTACATATTCATCAATCAACTCCGGATGACAGGCTGGCAGGGCTTGCTGCATTTAACGCCGAGGTGGCTAGAAATACATATAATAAGATTAGTGACGTAATTAAGAAGGAAGCCCGGACTGATTCCATGACAAGAATTAATAATATGGAAGGCTTTGTGGAGCAGGCGCAACATATATTTAAAAGTTATCCAGACCAGAAATTTGCCGTGATAAAATTCGGCATCAGGGATTTTCGGTTTATCAACCGGACCTACGGCTTTTCTACCGGGGACCGGCTATTAAAAACGATAGCAAGAAATCTGGAAGAGGCGTGCGGCAGAAGGGAAGCATGTGGACGTATAGAGAAAGACACCTTTTCAATTCTGCTGGTTTACGAGGGAGAGAACAGCATGCGCCGCAGGATGGAGGAGATCCGCAGGGAACTGACGAAAGACGGATGGATTAAGGAGATTGGATTAGAGGTGTGGCTGAATGCGGGTATCTACATACCGGCAGATACCAGGGCGGAAACGGTCAAGGGGATGCTTGATAAGGCGCTGATGGCAATGCAGAGCATTCGAAAATATGTGAAGGAGGACCGTTATGCATATTATAGCGATTGGATGCTGCAGCAGCATTATAACAACAGCCAGATCCTGGAATGGGCTTCATCAGCCATAGAGAAGAAGGAATTTAAACTTTATATTCAGCCGCAGTTTGATATGAAGACGGAAAATATTGTGGGGGGAGAGGCTTTGTGCCGCTGGCAGCTATCTAATGGCCTGGTGATTATGCCTAATGAATTCGTACCCCTTTTTGAGGATTATAACCTGATATATAGATTTGACCTGTATATGCTGGAACTTGTGTGCAGTTATATGAATAAATGGATGAAAGAAGGAAAACAGTTAAAGCCGGTCAGCGTAAACCAGTCCAGGGCAGATATAGAGCAGGACAGTTTCTTTGAAGACTTCTGCAGTATTGTGGACCGATATGAGATACCCCATGAGTATCTCACCTTTGAACTGACGGAATCGGCATTTATCGAGGAAGGAAACCGGATCATGAAACTGGCGCGGGAACTGCACAGGAAAGGGTTCAAGCTTGCGATTGATGATTTTGGAACAGGGTATGCATCTTTGAATATGTTGAGCGTCGTGTCGGGGGATATCCTAAAGATAGATAAAAGTCTTCTGGAATCGGATAACCGGCGGACGAGGGTTATTTTTGAAAAAGTGATAGAGATGGCCCATAGTATGGATATGAAGGTCGTGTGCGAGGGCGTTGAGACGCAGGAGCAGCGCAAGCTCCTTTGCATGCTGAACTGTGATATAGGCCAGGGATTCCTTGCGGGCAAGGCAATGAAGGCAGAAGACTACGGAAAACGCTATATAAAAAGGCGGTTATAAAATTGTAACTTTTGTAATATAGTTTTAACAATTTTGTTCGTATATTTTGACAATAGTCAGGCCTTATGCTAAACTTATATAAGTAAAAATGTAAGATAACATCAGTTTTTGAATAAATAATTTGAGGTGAGCGATTTGGATAAATATGAATATAGGGTAAAGACAGAGCAGATGCTCGAGCACATGGAGCAAAAGCAGTATAAAAAGGCTATGGAGATAGCAGATACCATAGATTGGCGCAGGGTAAAAAATGCATCCATGCTGAATACGGTCAGCGAGATATATGAGTACAATGGGGAATTTCAGAAGAGCAGGGATATTTTATTCGTTGCATTTGACCGTTCCCCCGGGAGCAGAAAGATCGTATACCGGCTGGGAACGCTGGCATTGAAGATTGATGATATAGAGGAAGCGTCAGACTGTTATGAGGAGTTTGTAAAACTGGCACCGAAAGATCCGAACCAGTTTATATTAAAGTATAAGATATTGAAGACGCAGGGCGCGCCGCTTACAGAGCAGATCACAGCGCTGGAAGACTTTAAGAAAGCCGAGTATGTCGAAAAGTGGGCGTATGAGCTGGCGAGACTGTATCATGAGGCGGGCATGACTGCAGAGTGTCTGGAAGAATGCGACGACCTGATCCTTTGGTTCAGTGAAGGCAAGTATGTCTATCAGGCAATGGAGCTTAAGATGAAGTATAAGCCGCTGACACCGCTTCAGCAGGAGAAGTATGATAATCGTCCGGGAGCGCCAAAGAGGGCGGCTGCCGTTAAGAGCCAGGCAGCAGGACGCGCTGCAAAAACGGTTGCGGCAGCCTCAGCAGCTGCAACAGCCAGGGCTGTGGCAGAAAAAGCCAAAGCCGATGAAGAGGAAGCAGAAGAAGAGACAGAAGAGGCCGGCGGCGAGATGCCGCTGGATGAAGCGGAACTGGAGGCTGTATCAGAAGCGGTTAGCCAGGCGCTGCCGGATGAAGCGGAAGAAGATGCAGAGGAGTCTGAGGAAACTGGCGAAGCTGATGTAGAGGAGATTGCTGAAGAAGGCTTTGTAGAAGAGCAGCCAAAGAAACACTCCGCTATTACCAAGATCGTGAAAGGGGCTACGCTTGAAGAGGCCCTGGCGAATGGGGTAGCTGTAGCAAGCGGCATTAATATAGAAGAAAAAGCCATGAAAGAAAAGGAAGAAGAACTTCGAATCACCGGGCAGATGCGAATCGAAGAGATTCTTCAGGAGTGGGAAGCAAAGCAGAAAGCGAATGCAGAAGCAATAGAGAAGCAGAAGCAGAAAGACGATGAGAGAATCCGAAAGGAGCGCGAGGCAGCCAAAAAGCGTAAGGAAGCAGAGCGCCGCGAAGTGGAAAGAAAGGCTGCGGAAGCAGAAGCGGCACGTAAGGCGGCGGAAGAAGAGGCGGCCAGAAAAGCGGCGGAGGAAGCAGCACGCAAGGCTGCGGAAGAAGAAGCAGCCAGAAAGGCGGCTGAGGAAGAGGCCGCGCGCCAGGCAGCGGAGGAGGCAGCAAAGGAAGAAGCGCTGCTTAATTCAGTCGTAGAGGCAAAGACGCAGAAAATTCCTGATGATATTGTAAGGCTGGTAGAAGAGATGGAGAACGGGCTTCTGGAAGAAGAGGAAGCCGATTACCAGGAACCGGAGCATCCTGACAAGGGTCTGGCAATTAATGTAGAACTCTTTGACGAACTGGCAGCAGTCGGGGAAGAGGCGGAAGATACAGTTGAGGAAGAGATCGTCGAAGAAGTGCCAGCTGAGGAGGATTTCGAGGAAGAGACCTTCGAGGAAGAGGCTCTTGAGGCTGAGGAAATTGCTGAGGCAGAAGAAATTCCGGTTGAAGAAGAGGCTCCTGAAAGCGAGTACGAAGAAGAGTTCGAGACGGCTGAATTTGAAGAGCCGGAAGCCTATGTAGAGTCAGATTTTGATGAAGAGATCGGAGATTTAAGTGACGAAGACTTTGACAATGGAGAAGCGCTTGATGACCAGGATATCATCGGCAATATTGGAGAAGACTTCGACGAAGACTTTGACTTGGATTTTGATGATGACGAGGAGGAGTTTGCAGAGGAATTAGAGGACGAAGACTTTGACGGCGACTTTGAAGAGGACTTTGAGGAAGAGGACTTTGAGGAAGAAGACTTCGAGGAAGAGGACTTCGAGGAAGAAGACTTCGAGGAAGAGGATTTTGAGGAAGAGGACTTCGAGGAAGAGGATTTTGAGGAAGAGGACTTCGAAGACGATAGTTTTGAGGAGGCTGATTTCGATGATGAAGATTTCTTCGATGACGATGACGACGAAGAGGATGACGAAAAGCCGGCGCAAGAAGATTTAGAGATAGAGGAGCCTTCTGAAGAGGAGATTCAGGATAGAATTAAGAAGTCAAAGGGAGGCGGAGTTCCATTTGATACAGGGTTCGTGGTAACGGGCCGCTATGACCTTAGCGCTACGAGCGAGATTGGACTGAAAGCGGGGCTTACGGAAGAGCAGAAAAAATTGTTCTCCTATTTCGTTCCGGTCAGGGGTATGAGCGAGCAGATTGTAGAGGTTCTGGATAATGACCGCAGAGCCCAGAGGGAAGGTACTTCAAAGACGGGCAACCTGATGGTTATCGGCCGTAAAGGGTCCGGAAAGACGGTGCTTGCGGTTGATATTGTCAAGGCAATCCAGAAGCAGAGGAATCTAAAGCAAGGAAAAGTAGCCATCGTTACAGGCGAATCTTTAAATAAGAAGGAACTCACCAATATTATCCAGAAACTGCGAGGCGGCGCGATTATCATCGAGAAGGCCGGGAAACTGAACTCCAGAACCATTAAGGAATTGAACTACCTGATGGAGAAGAAGACCGGCGAGCTGCTCTTTGTGCTGGAGGATCAGAGAAAGCCGTTAGAGCGTATCCTGACTGCAAATCCGGATTTCAAGAAGAAGTTTACATCCAAACTGGAACTTCCGGTATTCATCAATGATGAACTGGTAACCTTTGGCCAGACATACGCGAAAGAAAATGGCTATAAACTGGATGAAATGGGAATTCTCGCATTGTATAGCCGTATTGATGTAATGCAGAGAGAAGACCATGCGGTGACGGTTGCGGAAGTGAAAGAGATCATGGACGAGGCCATCGCGCACTCCCAGAAAGCCAATGTTAAGCACCTGGCAAGAAGGGTATTTGGCAAGAGTACGGATGATTCTGACAGGATAATACTGAAGGAAGAGGACTTTAAAATCTAAATAAATGAAAAGCAGGGTTTTGGCAAGCAAGATTTGTCAAAACCCTTTCTTTTTACCCTTCCGTAAAGTATAATATTAGTAAATTGCAGCAGGAATGTGAGGGGTGAAGATATGGCAGAAAAAAAGTTGAAACCATATGAAATAGGCGAACTGGACCATTATTTATTTGGGCAGGGGAATCATTATGAGATATACAAGAAGCTGGGTGCCCACAAGGTAAAGAATGGGAAAAAGACGGGCGTATATTTTGCAGTCTGGGCTCCGCATGCACGTTCGGTTTCCGTGGTTGGAGAGTTCAATGAGTGGGACATGGAGGCAAACCCTATGGAGAGGCAGGAGCCTCTTGGCATATATACCTGTTTTGTTCCCGGGGTAGAAGAATATGCCATGTATAAGTACTGTATTGAGACGTACACCGGAGAGTATGTTTTTAAGGCAGATCCTTATGCTAATTATGCGGAATTGAGACCGGGCACCGCATCAAAGGTTGTGGACATCACGGATATGAAATGGACCGATAAGGCCTGGATGGATAGAAGGACCCAGTGGAATCACACAGAGGAGCCGGTATCCATATACGAAGTACACATCGGCTCATGGAAAAGGCATCTGGGCAGGGAGGATGAGGGATTCTATAATTACAGGGAATTTGCGAAAGAGATCGCCAAGTATGTAAAGGACATGGGATACACGCATGTTGAACTGATGGGGATTGCGGAACACCCATTTGACGGCTCCTGGGGATATCAGGTGACGGGCTATTTCGCACCGACTTCCCGTTATGGAACGCCGGAAGATTTTGCATGGATGATCAATTACCTTCATAAGAATAAGATTGGCGTGATCCTGGACTGGGTTCCGGCTCATTTTCCCAGAGATATCCACGGACTGTCCAACTTTGACGGTACCCCTACTTATGAATATGCCGACCCGAAGAAGGGGGAGCATCCGGACTGGGGAACCAAGATATTTGATTATGGGAAGAATGAAGTCAGAAACTTTCTGATTTCTAATGCGCTGTTCTGGATCGAGCAGTTCCATGTGGACGGCCTGCGAGTAGATGCGGTAGCGTCCA
>OGXS01001996.1_pt1 | contig 11422 bp, 11 predicted proteins | sample 1576371 | NCBI WGS metagenome assembly OGXS01 (sample SAMEA3541475, study PRJEB24748) | human gut metagenome | biome: human gut; feature: human-associated habitat; material: faeces | place: China | collected 2012
TTGTCACCGACCCGAAAAAAGCGGCAGGTGCACTGAACTGGGCAGTGGGAGAGATGTCCAGACGTTATCAGGCATTTGCCAAATATAACGTCCGCGATATGAAGGGATATAATGAGAAGATCAAAAGCCTCGGCGTGCAGACAGAAGAGGGGGAAATGCTGGATCTGATGCCGCAGATCATTATCATCGTCGACGAGCTTGCCGATCTGATGATGGTTGCTCCGGGAGATGTGGAAGAAGCCATCTGCCGTCTGGCACAGCTTGCCAGAGCAGCCGGAATCCATCTGGTGCTCGCAACACAGAGACCATCTGTGAATGTCATCACCGGATTGATCAAAGCAAATATGCCTTCCAGAATCGCATTTTCCGTATCATCGGGAGTCGATTCCAGAACGATCATTGATATGAACGGGGCAGAAAAGCTTCTCGGAAAAGGTGATATGCTGTTCTATCCATCCGGATATCAGAAACCGGCCAGGGTGCAGGGTTCCTTTGTGACGGATAAGGAAGTACAGCAGGTTGTGGAATATCTGTGTGAACACAACGGAGATGTTACATATAATCAGGAAATAGAGACTCACATGAATACGGTTCCGACCGGCAATCCACTTGGCGGAGCAGGCGGAAATGATGATAATGAAAATGATGCATATTTTGCAGATGCAGGAAGACTGATTATCGAAAAAGAAAAAGCATCCATCGGAATGTTACAACGGGCTTTTAAGATAGGATTTAACCGTGCGGCAAGAATTATGGATCAGTTATGTGAGGCAGGGGCTGTCGGACCAGAAGAGGGGACAAAACCTCGGAAAGTTCTGATGTCTTCTGAAGAATTTGAACAATATTTGAATGAGAAAAATGGATAAAAGATAGTATTCACAGTAGGAGGATGGCATAAGATGAGATGTAGGTATTGTGGTCAGAGAATACCTGAAGGGAAATTGTATTGCAGACATTGCGGAAAAGAGGTCCGCATTGTTCCGTCCTACACCCCCTTAGATGATATGCTTACAGCACAGATCAAAGGTGCAATAGATGGTGATGAAGATATATACAATGACTCATATACGACACGTTCAACCCGAAATAGAAATAATAGAAATGAGGGAAGAACTGCAGGAGCAGCAAGAAATGCTTCCGGCCGCAATCGGAACACCAGCCATAGTGGCGGCCGGCAGATGAGCGAAGAAGAACGCAGGCGTAGAAACCGTGAACGTGCAAGACAGAAAGCAAGACGTAAGAAAAAGAAAAAATGCGCTTTATTACTTGCCCTGTTTTTGCTTCTGATCATAGCTGTGGTCGGCGTATTTGCTTACCTGACATCGTATATCGGTGCAGTTAACAAAGGAAATCGGGCGCTTGGCCGGAATGACTATACGACCGCCGAGGACAGTTTCCGCAACGCACTGGCAAAAGATGATACCAGACCGGAAGCCTATACCGGCCTTTCCAAGGTATATCAGGCACAGGACAATGCAGATAAAGCAGAACGTTTATTTACATCTGCACTGAAAAAGCAGGGGGAGAATATAGAATTATACCGTGCATGTATCAAATTCTATATTCGTTCTGATCAGAAAGAGAAGATTCCGGAACTTCTGGATGAAGCCGATTCTTCGATATCAGACGCACTTCCGGAATATATAGTAAAAACTCCGAAATTCAGTCTGGATGACGGAGAAGATTATGATGATGTCCAGCAGTTAAAGCTGACGGCAGCATCCGGATGTAAAATTTATTACACAAAGAATAAGAAAAAACCAACAACAGGAAGTCGCAAGTATACCGGACCGATCCAGATTGAAGAAGGTGACACAACTATCTATGCAATTGCGGTAAATAAAGCCGGCATTCCAAGTCTCCCTGTAAGGAAATCATATACCGTAGAACTCCCAATTGAGGATGCACCGGCAGTATCTCCGTCAACCGGACAGTACAGCAGTGCCCAGGAGATTGAGATTAAAGTACCGGATGGATATACGGCATATTATACAACCGATAAGTCAGAACCGACAACTTCATCCACGAAATACACCGGACCGGTAGAGATGCCGGAAGGCGAAACTATCTTTAAGGCAGTGCTTGTCAATGCCAAGGGAAGAGTCAGTGGAATTACGACCAGAAATTATGTATTGAATTAGTGTCATACAGAAAGATGACAAGAGAGGCATATATATGGAACCTGGATTAGCTTTCACATTATGCGGGTTGGGAATTTGTTTTCTGATACCGGCCTTTATCTTAGGATTTATTAACAGGAGTAAAACAACGAGATGCACAGTTACAACAGTTGCAACAGTGAAGGATATTTTGGCTAAAAATTCCGGGGACAGTCTGAGTTTCTATCCATTATACGAGTACGAAGTTAACAATGTCCTATATACGAATACTGGTGCATATCTATCACATCATGTCCCACAGAAGGGGGCAAAAATCGAGATACGATATAATCCAGACAATCCAAAGAAGTCGTATATTCCGGGCTACGATACCAAAGTATATAAGTTATTAAGCATTATATTCAGTGTGATTGGTATGATTCCAATACTTGTTTGTGCCATCATATTCTTTGCAATTAATTAAGTTATTGCAGTCGGTTGATTTTATTAAAAGATGGAGTGATACTGGAGGATTTTTCTAAATTACATATTGAAAACAGATATCAGGCATGTTATTCTATCAACACGCAGATGAATTCTAACATCTGCACCGTATCTATATATAACGATTCATTTATTTCAATCCCAAATTAATCGGGAAAGAATCCAAAGTGAAAACCATAGAAAACAGATAAATACATGCCTGATAAAAGAAGTTATTCATATATACTGGTATATATACAAATCATGTGTTATCATATTTGTAAGGATAAAGGGTTCTTCTTTACAGGAATAGTATCTGTACAAGACAGGAGAACTGCTTATGAAGCAAAAATATTTCTGAATACCAGGGGCAAACATCCGGAGCTGGTGTTACCAGAGTTAATAGAACTTTTGAAATATATGGAACACAGTACGGATGAATATCGGAGGCATGTGAAAGTAAACGGATTCAAGAAATCTCAAAATGAACCATAAGTAGCTATTTACATATTAATCAAACGGAAATACATTATTGATGAACATAAGTATGAAGAACTAATAGTGGAAATTCTCTATGTTAAGAAAGGCTAAAAGGAATGGTTATGGATTATAAACGATTAATGAAAAAATATTTGTATTTATTATTTTGTAGTATTATAATGACACTGATATTTGGATATGTGTATATAAATCATTATTTTAGTTTTATTGTACTCATTGGTTTTACATGTAGCTTTAGTTCAACTATTGAATTAATATCATTAATCATTATAGCTCATAAGGAGAATAAAAAATAGTAGACGTGTTTGCATAAAGTTTATTATAATAATACCAACAGACAACTTGAGTGTCTGTCAAGCGAAGAAGTAAGGTTTGTTGTGCCAGAGGACAGTACCTTACGAGCTTTATAAGGGTTTGGCATTTACCACAATCTGGCTAGAGAATGCAGACTCTCAAAAGAAAATGCCAGAGGCTCTGTTTTATACAGGGCTTTCTTTTTGACTAAATTGCACGAAAGCAATTCGCGAGGACTTGCCCAGCAGGAAAAGAGAGAAACTGATCATAATCTTTGATAAAAAAGTCAGGTTGATTATATTTAATCTTCCTGACTTTTCTACATATAATTAGGTATTACTATAGCTCATTTAAAACGTACTCTCGTGGCAGATTCCTCTTCGCACCGATAATATACAGAATTGCCGGCATATAACAGGAGAAAAAGATAATAACCTGCATAAGAAGCGGAAGCTTATAATTAAAATGTCCTACAGACGCTCCAGCATTAAAAATCATATAAAGAGTAACTACGATATCGAAGATAACTGCAGTTACCAACAAAATCTTCCCATTATTCACGAGCTGTGCAGATTTTTCGGTTGCGCCACAATTGCGTTCGGCGATATTTCCAAATGATAAAGATAGCAAAAAGAAAGTAAGACCAATTGCTGCAACAAATAATACAAGTAATCCGGTTTGTGCAAGTTCAGACGGAATTATAATTGTATAAAATAATGCAAGTAATAGGATTAGTGAAAAAAGTGCTGTTCCAAGAATTCCTGTTAATTGATAATAAATTCCGGCACCTTTTAACAGATAGCGACCACCTGGAGCCTTGCTGCCACCGATAGAGTAAAGCAATTCATCACAAAATTCAGTTGGGGTCATGTCCAAAACATCTTCAAAATCTTCTCCACGTTTTTCAGCTTCAAGAGCCATTCCGGTAAGATCCCGTTCAAGTTGCTTAATTTCAGATTCGGATAAAGGAAATGTACGAATATGGCGTATCATTTGCCGTATGATTTTTTGATCTTTTTTGTTCAACATGATTTTATACCTCCGTATCAAATACCTGGTTTACAGATTGGGATATCTGTTTCCAGTTTGTTTTAAATTCGTTCAAATATTCTACTCCATCTGGTGTAATGGAATAATATTTTCTGCTTGGACCCAGTGGAGAAGGGTGCATCTCAGAGGTAATAATTCCTTTTTTTTCAAGACGAACCAATAATGGATAAATGGTTCCTTCTTTTATATCTTTAAATCCATAACCCAGAAGAGTTGTAACAATTTCATAACCATAAGATGTATTTTGGGATAATATTTTTAAAATACATCCTTCTAATGTTCCACGCATTAATTGAGATTTATCATACATTGCATCACCTGATATTTTCTAATCTATTTATCAATATTATAACATAGCCAGAAAACATGACAATAGATAAGTAATCGAATTGACAATAACTACTATGTGGTGTAAAGTAGAACTATGCTATTATGTGGAGCAAAGTAGCTAGTAGCAGATTACAAAATGGAGAGGGGAATGTAGATGTTAACAAAAATAATCTATAAAAATTTTCGAAGTAATTTAAAGAATTATATTTTGTTTTTCTTGAGTAATATTGTTGCAATTATGGAGCTGTTTGTATTTTATGGAATTCGTTCGATTATTAAAAATTCGATTACAGATAAAGTTACAGCAGAAGCATTAAAAACAGATTTTCAAATTGCAGTAGGTATTATTGCTGTAATTACATTGATGTTAATGTTTTATGCTATGAAATGTTATATCAAACTTAGAATTAAAGATTATAGCATGTTTCTTATATTAGGAATGAAGAAAAAAGCTGTCAGCCTTTTATTATTATTTGAATATTGTATTGGTTGTGTTATTTCTCTTATTTTGGGGATTGGAACAGGAAGAATTCTTCTTTATATCATCCAGAGATTATTAGTAAAGTATTATCCTCAATATATACGGATGTATGTGTTAAGATATCAAATTTATAAAAATGTATGCTTGGGAAGTATCTCAATCATGATATTGGTATTTGTTGTATTACTGATATGGTTAGATGGACGAAGTCTTGGAATGCTCATGGCAGAAGATAAAAAGAATGAGAAAAGACCTATAAGTTATATGTGGATTATATTGGCAGTTATTGGAATTGTCTTGATGATGGCCGGCATAATTTTATATTGCGGTTCAGACACGCAATATTTGTACGCACATGGTGTTTTATTGATGGGATTAATATTGGCAATAGTTTTTGGCCTTGCATTATTCTTGAATTTGCTTAAAAAATGCAAGAATTTTTATTATCGACATATGCTGGATCTGAATCAATTATATAGCAGATATCTAAACCATATGATTATATTGGTACTTCTTATTGTGGTTCATTTCTTCTCATTGTCGTACCTTGTTGTACAAACGGCTGAACTATTGCCGCTTGATCAATATAGAAGCCAATATCCTTATGATGTAATCTGGATAACAGAAAAGGACAATAAAGGATACGCTAAAAAATTAGCTTCTACATATAATGGTACAGTAACTGAAGTACCTATGATACGTGTATCTACATATTATGGGGCAAATCATATTGGAATTTCAGAGAAAACATATAGAAAACTTTCAAAATCACAGGCATTAAATTTAAAAGAGAATCAAATAGCTGTTAGAATAGAAAATTCTGATGCAAAGCAAGAAGACATCAAAGATTCTGCTTATTGGGAAGTATATAGCACATTATATGCAGGAAAATATTTTGGAAAGCAAGATTCAGATACACTAATTGATGTAAAGGAAAATGAAGATATACATTTCAATATACAATCAATTTGTACACAAACGATAGTTGGAAAATATTCAACGGATGGATGGCATGAAAATATTATTGTATTTTCTGATGAGTATTTTAACAAACAATGGAATGCAATAAGTCTGAAGAATGATAATGCTTCTGAATTGGAATTATTTACTTTCCCAACAACCAGACGTGAACCGGTTTGTCAAAAACTAAAACAATATAACCAAAAATCCAGTTATCACAAAATGGGAAAACTGCAGAATAATCTTTATATAACAGATCAATATTTGAATGGGAAAAAAATGCGAGCATTGTTTAGTATGTCCAGTAAAATATTTCTGATAATAGCATCCATTCTAAGTGGCTTCTTTATTATGAGTCTGAAAACGTTGACGGAGTTTCCTGCTCTGCAAAAAAGATTTGAATTCTTCAAGTGTATGGGAATGCGGGAGAATCAATTAAAATGGAATACATTCTTTGAGATTAAAATATTAGGACAAATAGCAGAGAGTGTTAGCTTAGTAACGGGATTTCTTTATGTAGGAGCATTCATTCATAAGCAAAAACTGGCTGGTGGAATATCAAATGTTTTTTTAAAATATTGGATTATATTAGTCGTTAGTTATATTTTACTTAATGAAATTATTCAAGAGGTCTTTGCGAGATATATTTTAAGAAAATTGAAGGAGAACTAAAAGATGAGGACAAATGTATTAGAAGTTGAAAATTTAGTAAGAAATTATAGAAAATCCGCAATAAAAGAAAGTGAAGAAGATGTAAAAGTTTTAAAAGGAATCAGCTTTCAAGTTACAGAAGGTGAATTCGTTGGAATTATGGGTAAATCCGGATGTGGTAAGACAACTTTGCTTAAGACACTTGGAATGATTGATAAACCGACGGATGGAACGATTAAATTTATGGGAGAAGATACCAGTGAACTATACGGGGATAAACTTGCGGATATCCGGAACAGTAAGATAGGATTTATTTTTCAGGATTTTTATCTGATGGACAGCCTCTCAGTGGAAGAGAATATCATGCTGCCGATGATCATAAGCAAACAGAATATTAATAAGATGATTGCCGAAGCAAAGAAATATGCAGAACAGTTTCAGATAGAGCATCTGTTAAAGAAGAACCCCTATGAATTATCCGGTGGTGAAAAGCAGAGAGTTGCCATATGTCGCGCACTGATTAATAATCCAGATCTGATACTTGCTGATGAGCCGACCGGAAATTTGGACTCAAAATCAGGAAAGATTGTAATTGATGCATTGAATAAGATTTCATCGGAATATAAAAAGACAATTGTCATGGTAACACACGATCCGCAGATGGCAAGTTATTGTGACCGGATTATTCTGCTGAAAGACGGCAAGATTTTGGAAGAATTAAAGAAGGGGAGTAACAGAGAAACATTCTATCAAACAATTCTTTCCAAAATGGCGGAATTATAAAAAGACCAATGCCAGTATCAGCTATATTTGAATTCAAGATTATTGTAAGGGGTGGAAAGGTATATGCTGCATAAAATAATTTACAAAAATTTTAAAAGCAATATACGGAAATATATTTTATTTTTTGCCAGTAACATTATAGCCGTAGCAGAATTATTTATCTTTTGGGGATTGAATGATGTTGTAGTGCGGGCAGTTACAGAACCTTCGATTATGATGGGAATAAAAAGTGATTTTATGATAGCGGTTGGATTAATAACTGTTGTTACAATACTTTTGATGGTATTTTCTATGCGCTATTATATTAAACTCCGGGCAAAAGATTATGGAACTTTTATTATGCTTGGGATGAAAAAGAAGATGTCTTATATGCTTCTTTTTGCGGAATATATTATAGGATGTATAGGTTCACTTTTAATTGGTATTTTGTCAGGAAATCTGCTCCTATATGGAATTTTATATTGCTTAAATCAATACAATCCTCAGATTATTACATTACAAAAAGTGGATCCGGTCGTATATAAAAATACAATTCTTTTGTGTCTGGGAGTTATGCTTGGAATCTTTATAATTCTCCTGGTGTGGATGGACGGAAGAAATTTAAGCTCTTTAATGATGAAAGAGGAAATAAAGGAAAAACGCCCCGTCAGTTCAAAATGGCTGTTGCTTACAGTGTTAGGGATTGTATTTATAATACTTGCAATTAAACAATATAAGCCCGGAACATGGGGATATTATTTTGCACATATATATTTTCTGATAGGCGGAATTCTTATTATTACTTTCAGTGGGGCATTTATTCTTGAACAGGCGAAAAAAGGACCTTTTTACTTTCGGTATGCATTGAAAATCAATCAACTTGATAGTAAATATCAAAGTAATATATTAATTATTCTGATGTTATTTGTAATACATTTTTTTGCTCTTTCTTATATCGGTACACAAATAGTAGAGATTCTGCCTCTTGACAAGACAAATAGTAATTATCCTTATGATATAATCTGGATGGCACGCCAGAACGATGAAAAATACAGTGAAAAAATAGCCGAAAAATATAATGGGACAGTTAAACATATTCCGATGATCCGGGCAACAATGTTTTATTCACAGGAAGAAATTGGAATATCCGAATCCACATATAAAGAACTAACAGGGAAGGCTTATGGTTTGTCTGGGAAAGAAATTGTTATAGGAATTGAGGACCAGAATTATCAAAGGGAAGAAAAAGTAACTGATAAGGTTCTTTATGATTTATTTGGATGGCTGTATATTGGTAAATTTAATCCGAATAAAAAGGAATTTGAATCTTCCAATATTTTAAAAGATGCGAATTATCAGTATAGGATAAAAGAAATTCATACACAAAACGTATTTGGAAAATTCGTACCAGAAGATGCCGGTGAAGGGTGTGAAGATACAGTTATATTTTCGGATGAATATTTTGATAAACAATGGAAAAAACAGGCAGCAGATGATGAAGAAGTTTCAATGTTAGAGGTATTTTCTTTTCCAAAAACAAAAGAGCAGATGGCATGGAAAGAGATAAAAGATCACGCAGATAAAGAAGGAATTACTGTATTCCAACCAGATGACAGTCATTCTCCACATGCTATATGTTATAATAAGACTGTGTTTTTAAAAGAACAGAAAATAAGTAACATATTTTTGCTTTTTAGCAAGCTGTTTATTCTGATAACCCTTTTAATCAGTGGTGTTTTTATTATGGTTGTTAAAAATCTGGCCGAAATGTCTTCTTACCAAAGACGTTATGAATTTTTTCATTCTATGGGTATGAAACAAAAAGAACAAAAGAAGAATTTAAGTTTTGAGATTTGCAGCGTGGGGAATATAGCATTAGGTACAGGTATTTGTTTGGCTCTTTTATATGTAATGACCTATTCACATTGGTATGAGGCAATGGGTGAAAAGATCTCAACTGCTTTTTGGAGTTACTGGCTTAAGCTTGTTGGAATTTATATAATTATTCAGATAGTTGTGCAGAAATTATTTGTAAGGTATGTGAACAAAAGAATTTAGAAGAAAGGCTTATAGATGTTGTTTGTTAGAGTAAGTTTTGAATGCGGTATAAAAATACGCATATAATATTTTACTGACAAATGTTTGCAAAAATCACTTGCCTTTTGCAAAGGTTCGTGATAAAATTTTTGTCAGTGATCAGGTTGCAGAAACTTGCGATGCCTGCGACCGGACGGAGGACCTGAGGGCCCTCCGTTTTTCTATATATGCAGATTTTTATAGAAGGTGAAAAATGACAGAAAAAGCGTTAAAACCGATAAAACCGTTTTTGAATTATGAAGAACAAATCAATAATCTCATCGAGCAAAAAGGAATGATTGTTAATGATCATAAATTTGCTGTGTCCAAATTAGAAGATATCAGTTATTTTGCTTTAATAGATGGATATAAAAATCTGTTTTATAATCCTATGACAAGAAAATATAAGGAAGGCACAACCTTTGAGGATCTTGTTGCTTTATATGAATTTGATGAAAAACTTCGTACATTGATCTTCCGGTATCTTTGTCATTTTGAGCAAAAAATGAGATCGCTGATTTCTTATCATTTTTGTGATACTTATTCAGAAAAACAGGAAGATTATCTGAATGCTATACATTATAATAACTCTGGAGCAAATAAAAAGAAAATTGCTGCTTTAATAGCTATACTGGATAGAGAAGCAAAGAAAAGCACAGATCACGCTTATGTAGTTTATCAAAGAAAAACATATGGAAATGTTCCTATGTGGGTCATTATGAAAACTTTAACATTTGGACAGATGTCAAAGATGTATTCATTTCTGACGACCAGTATGAAAACGAAAATTAGCCGACATTTTGATTATGTAAGTGAAAAAGAACTAATTCAGTACATGAAAGTGCTTACCTTATATAGAAACGTCTGTGCTCATAATGAAAGGTTATTTTCATATAAGAGCAGGTTTGATATCCCTGATACAATATTACATAGAAAAATGAAACTTCCGCAAAATGGAAATAAATACAAATGTGGAAAAAACGATTTGTTTTCTGTTGTGATTGCTTTTCGAATGTTGCTGGCAAAAGAAGATTTTGCTGAATTTAAAAAATCTTTGAATCAGATAATTAACCAGTATATGAAAAAGACGGGCAATCTAAACCAGGATTTATTTTTCAAAGCAATGGGATTCCCGGAAAACTGGAAGAAAATTGCAGTCGAAAAATACGAGAATCATAAAGAAACTTTATGACACGGTGTCGTAAAGAGGAAACGGCAGACTCTGATAGGGTGGGCTGTTTTTATTTGGAAAAAGTGAATCTGTCGAAGAATAAAAAATTCTAAAAAGTAAGAACCATAACAACGAGAGGAGATTCTTATGCAAAGTAATGTAAGTAAGAATGAATTTGTAAGATATGAAGAAGGGGCTAAAAGATATTCTATGTGTAAGCACACTTTCATGAAGTTAGCTCAAGAGGCTCATGCTGTATATAAAATCAATCGATTGACACTTGTAAATACCAGAGTATTTGAAGAATATTTAGAATTGTTCAGAGTATAGCAAGAATTTAAAACTGTGGGAAAGATAGAGAAAGTGTATATCAAAAAAATAATTGAATTTTTGATATACATTATGTATAATGGAAATAGATTATGAAACGGAGGTGATGCGGTTGGCAAGAACCGGGAGACCAAGGTTAGAAAATCCTAGGAGTGAGGGCGTTTTTATGCGACTGACGAAGGAGGAGCATGCAGAGATAGTAGAGTATGCGAAGAAACATAATCTAACCATAAC
>OGXS01001999.1_pt1 | contig 11416 bp, 8 predicted proteins | sample 1576371 | NCBI WGS metagenome assembly OGXS01 (sample SAMEA3541475, study PRJEB24748) | human gut metagenome | biome: human gut; feature: human-associated habitat; material: faeces | place: China | collected 2012
GGCGGGCCACCGCTTCTGCCACCTTCTCCTCCTCCAGGCCGGAGTAGTTCATCACCAGCACATGGGGCAGGCGGTTGGGGGCAGAGAAATAGTACTGGGAGACAAAGGAGATGCGCAGATCCAACCCCTCGGCCGCCTGGAGGATGGCCTCCTCGCTGCGGGGGGTGTCCAGGGCCATGAGGAAATGCAGGCCCGCCTGCTCCCCGCTGATCTTCACCTTCCCCGCCAGGGGGGACTGGCGGAGGGCCGCCAAGAGCTTGTCCCGCAAGGCCCGGTAGTGGTTGCGCATTCGGTTGATGTGTTTTTCAAAGTAGCCCTGGGCCAGGAACCGGGCCAGGGTCATCTGCTCCAGGCAGGAGACGGTCCCCGAATAGAACCCCAAGGTCTCATAGAACCGGGTGACCAGATGGCGAGGCAGCACCAGGTAGCTGATCCGGAAGGCCGGCGCCAGGCTCTTGGAGAAGGTGTTGATGTAGATGACCTTCTCCATCACGTCGATGCTCTGCAGGGTGGGGATGGGCCGGCCGGCCAGGCGGAACTCACAGTCGTAGTCGTCCTCGATGATGTACCGGTTCTCCCCCTTGGAGGCCCAGCTGAGCAGTTCATACCGGCGGCTCACCGGCATGACGATGCCTGTGGGGAAGTGGTGGGAGGGGGTGATGTGGAGGATCTCCGCCCCGCTCTCCTCCAGCTTTTCGGGGATGACCCCCCCTTGGTCCATGGGGATGTGGTGGATGGCCACGTCGTTCTTCTCATAGATCTTGCTCAGCCGCTGGTAGCCGGGGTCCTCCACGGCGTATCCCCGGTGCCGGCCCAGGAGCTGGATGAGCACCCCATAGAGATACTCCGTCCCCGCCCCCACCACGATCTGCTCCGGGGAGATGGTCATCCCCCGGAACTGGTAGAGATGGTCGGCAATGGCCTGACGGAGCTGGCGGATGCCCCCGGCGGAGGTGTCGGTGAGCAGGGTGGCCTCGTCCTCGGAGGCGGTCACGTCCCGCAGGAGCTTCACCCAGACGGAGAAGGGGAACATGTCCCGGGCCACGGAACTGCCCACAAAGTCTGCCCAGTAGGTCCGCTGTTCCGGGGCCTTCCCCTCGCTTCGCTTTGGGGGGGCAGGGGGCGCCGGCGCCGGGACGGGGGCCTCCTGCTCCAGCTCACAGACGTAGTACCCCCGCTTGGGCAGGGTATAGAGGAACCCCTCCGCCACCAGTTGGGCATAGGCACTCTCCACAGTGATGGTGCTCACCCCCAGGTTTTTGGCAAAACTCCGTTTGGAGGGCAGCTTCTCCCCTGCCCGGAGTTTTTTCTGGAGGATATCCTGCTTGATGCACCGGTAGAGGTGCTCGTACATGCTCTCCGATGCGATATTTTCAAAGGAGTAGGTAAGCAAACCAGCCCCCTCCTTTCCTCAGGGTTGTAAGAATGGCCAATCTGGCCATGTCCGTCCCCGGGAATTGGTCAAATTCAGCACGTTCAGACCTATTATAGACGCTGGGTGCCGCCCTGTAAAGACCGGGTTTTCCGGGAGGGTCTTCGTCATTCTACCCGATTTTTTCCCCCTGCCCCTCAAAATGTTTGGTGCGCTCTTCTCGGCGCGGCCCCGCCCGGGAAGGCGCCCGGGTTTTCTTGTGAATTTTGATGGAAAAGGCCCCGTTTCCCTCCCCAAAAATTGACGGGATTTGTGGGAACCGCCTGATTTCCCTCCCTGCACCGCCTCTAAGTGTTGGGCAGTCCATGGTCTTTGACAGCCCTCCCCTCCGCGCTTTCATCCTGCGGGTACTTGCAAGGTTTTTTCTTTTCGTGTATAATAAAATCCGAATAGAAACACATTTGTTCTTGCAAAGCGAACACCGGCAGACCCTCTGCCCGGGAAACTACCCCTGCTTTCTATCTCAATACATTGTAAGAAGGAGTTTGCTTATGAGTGAAGTACGCATCAAGAACTTCAAGCGAGTTCTGGTGGCAAACCGTGGAGAGATCGCCATCCGGGTGTTCCGTGCCCTGAATGAGCTGGGAATCACCTCCGTGGCCATCTACTCCAAGGAAGACAAGTACGCCATGTTCCGTACCCTGGCAGACGAGGCCTATCCCCTCAACCCCGAGAAGGGCCCCATCGATGCCTATCTGGACATCCCCACCATCATCAAGATCGCCAAGGACCACAACATTGACGCCATTCACCCCGGGTATGGCTTCCTGGCAGAGAACCCTGTCCTGGTGGAGGAGTGCGAGAAGAACGGCCTGGTCTTCATCGGCCCCACCGTGGAGAGCATGAACGCCATGGGCGACAAGATCTCCTCCAAGCAGATCGCCATCGCCTCTGAGGTGCCCATCATCCCCGGCGTGGACCACGCCATGAAGACCACCGAGGAGGCCATAGAAGTGGCCCGCAAGGTGGGTTACCCCGTAATGCTGAAGGCCTCCAATGGCGGCGGCGGCCGCGGGATGCGCATCGTCAACAGCGAGGAGGAGATGGCCAAGGAGTTCAAGGAGGCCATCGACGAGTCCAAGAAGGCCTTCGGCGACGACCAGGTCTTCATCGAGAAATACCTGAAGGGCCCCAAGCACGTGGAGGTCCAGGTCCTGGCGGACAACTACGGCAATGTGGTCCACCTCTTCGACCGTGACTGCTCCGTCCAGCGCCGCCACCAGAAGGTGGTGGAGTACGCCCCCGCCTTCTCCGTGCCCCAGGAGGCCCGGCAGAAGATCTTTGACAGCGCCATCCGCCTGTGCAAGACCGTGGGCTACCGCAACGCCGGCACCTGTGAGTTCCTGGTGGACCGGGACGGCAACCCCTACTTCATTGAGATGAACCCCCGGATCCAGGTGGAGCACACCGTCACCGAGCTGGTCACCGACGTGGACATCGTCCGCTCCCAGATCCTCATCGCCGAGGGCTATCCCCTCAACTCCCCGGAGATCAACATCTCCTCCCAGGAGGCCATCCAGTGCCACGGCTATGCCATCCAGACCCGTGTCACCTCCGAGGACCCCTCCAACAACTTCATGCCCGACACCGGCAAGGTCAGCGTCTACCACTCCGGCTCCGGCAACGGCATCCGTCTGGACGGCGGCAACATCTACACCGGCGCGGAGATCCTGCCCTACTACGACTCCCTGCTGGTGAAGATCTCCGCCTTTGACCGCACCTTCAAGGGGGCAGCCGTCAAGTCCCTCCGGGCCCTGCGGGAGATGCGCATCCAGGGCATCAAGACCAACATCTCCTTCCTGATCAACGTGGTGAACAACCCCACCTTCCAGGCCGGCGAGTGCTACACCACCTTCATCGAGGAGACCCCCGAGCTCTTCGACCTGACCCAGCGGACGGACCGCGCCTCCAAGATCCTGGACTTCCTGGGGGACAAGATTGTCAACGTATCCAAGGGGGAAAAGCCCTATTTCGAGGACCGCGTCCTGCCCAAGTACGACGAGACCGCCCTGGTCTACGGCGCCAAGGACGAGTTTAAGAAGCTGGGCGCCAAGGGCTTCACCCAGAAGATCCTGGGCGAGAAGCGGCTGTACGTCACCGACACCTCTATGCGTGACGCCCAGCAATCCCTCATCGCCACCCGGATGCGGACCAAGGATATCGTGGGCGCTGCCAAGGCCTCCAACGTCATCTTCCAGAACGCCTTCTCCGTGGAAGCCTGGGGCGGCGCTACCTATGACACCGCCTACCGCTTCCTGAAGGAATCCCCCTGGAAGCGGCTGGAGATCCTCAGCGAGCGGATGCCCAACACCCTGATCCAGATGCTCCTCCGGGCCTCCAACGCCGTGGGCTACAGCAACTACCCCGACAACCTGGTCAAGGAGTTCATCCGCATCTCCGCCATCAAGGGCATTGACGTCTTCCGTATCTTCGACAGCCTGAACTGGATCGAGAACATGAAGATGCCCATCGAGGAAGCCCTGAAGACCGGCAAGATCGTCGAGGGTTCCCTGTGCTACACCGGCGACATCCTCAGCCCCAACGAGGTCAAGTACACCCTGGACTACTATGTGGAAAAGGCCAAGGAGCTGGAATCCCTGGGCGTGCACATCCTGGCCATCAAGGACATGGCCGGCCTGCTGAAGCCCTACGCCGCCCAGAAGCTGGTGGAGACCCTCAAGTCCGAGCTCCACATCCCCATCCACCTGCACACCCACGACACCACCGGCGCCGGTGTGGCCACCGTGCTGAAGGCCGCCGAGGCCGGCGTGGACATCGCCGACCTGGCCATCGAGTCCATGAGTTCCTGCACCAGCCAGCCCTCTCTGAACGTGGTGGTGGAAGCCCTCCGGGGCACCGAGCGGGACACCGGCCTGGACTTCGAAGGCCTGGATGAGCTCAGCCGGTACTATGAGCACGTCCGCAAGGTCTACAAGGCCAACGAGAGCGGCATGGTCTCCCCCAACGCCCAGATCTACAAGTACGAGATCCCCGGCGGCCAGTACTCCAACCTCCTGGCCCAGGTCACCGAGATGGGCTCCAAGGACGAGTTCGAGAAGATCAAGGAGCTCTATCGCCAGGCCAACGACCTGCTGGGCAACCTCATCAAGGTGACCCCCACCTCCAAGGTGGTGGGCGACCTGGCCATCTTCATGCTGAAGAACGGCCTGAACAAGGACAACATCCTCACCGAGGGCGCCTCCCTGTCCTACCCCGACTCTGTCATCGACTTCTTCAAGGGCATGATCGGCCAGCCCGAGGGCGGCTTCCCCAAGGAACTGCAGAAGATCGTCCTGAAGGACATCGAGCCCATCACCGTCCGCCCCGGCACCCTGCTGCCTGACGTGGACTTTGAGGAGATCAAGCAGCACCTGCGGGAGAAGTTCAATATGGAAGGCTTCTCCGACTTCGAGATGGAGCAGAAGGCCGTCAGCTACGCCCTCTATCCCAAAGTCTATGAGGACTACTGCACCCACTTCGAGGCCTACAACGACGTCACCACCCTGGAGAGCCACGTCTACTTCTACGGCCTGCGGAAAGGGGAGGAGACCGTCCTCAAGGTCAGCGAAGGCCGCAGCATTCTCATCAAGTTCGTGGGCATGTCCGACCCCGACAAGGACGGCTACCGCACCCTCACCTTCGAGGTCAACGGCATCCTGCGGGAGCAGAAGGTCCTGGACAAGACCCTGGAGGTCCTGGAAGACCGCAAGCTGAAGGCCGACAAGAACAACCCCTGCCACCTGGGCTCCACCATCCCCGGCACCGTGGAGACCGTCCTGGTGAAGGAAGGGGACGAGGTCAAGGTCAACCAGCCCCTGATGATCGTGGAGGCCATGAAGATGGAGACCACCTTCGTCTCCAAGGTCAACGGCAAGGTGGACAAACTCTACGTTGCCCCCGGCGACCGGGTGAACACCGAGGATCTGCTGATCTCCTTCGTCCTGGACGAGGAAGAGGAGAAGTAAGTTCTCACCCACGCCCATCTACACAGGAACAAACAGCGCCCCGCCTCGAAAGAGGCGGGGCGCTTTGCGTTGGGAAAGGATTTTTGACGGGCGCAATCATGGGCTGGCCTTGGACACACGCCTGGGGAACTGCCGGCCAAGGCTGCACAGGAGGAGCGCCAGCGCGGCGATCAGCTGAACCCAGAGCAGCCCCCAGTGCAAGGAACTGCCGCACACCAGGGCCGGGGCCATGCCCTGCCGGTGGCAGAAGAGCAGCAGGGTCCCCAGCAGCCGCAGGGAGATCCCCAGGTTGACCACGCTGAGTACCATCACCACCCGAACCAGGGGCAACCGGAACAGCAGGCCAAGCCCGCCCAGAAGCAGGAGTAGCGCAGCCAAGAGCCGCAGCCACAGCAGACCCAGGTCCAGACCGCTGCCGCAAACCGCTGCCGGGCTGAAATTGTACTCGTCACAGAAGACGAAAAGATTCCAGGCCAGCCGGAGCAGGATGCCCAGCGTGAGAACGCCCAGGGCGAAAATCCCCGCGCCTCGCCAAATCGAGGGGTTCCGATCCATGGAGAAGCCCTCCTTTCAGAGGATGTCTCATCTTACGCTGCCAAGAAAATCGTACCATGGGAACCAGGGCCTGTCCATTCCCCCTTTCCCCAAAGATCGCCACGCTTTTTTTGCGGGGCTGCATAAAGGTTCCACTGGTCCTGCCTTTTGGCGCGGGACCGGTTTGGGGAAAAACCATAAAACAACCCCCCGCCAGAGTAGATGGCGGGGGGTTGTCGTACTGGCATGAGTTAGCCTATCAGAAGTATCAAAGTTCCGATGGGTTAAATTACTTGCCCTCAGCGACCTCGTTGATGGACTTGGACAGGATCTCAACGGCCTTGTCGCAGTCAACACCGCGGACGATCAGAGGAGGCACCATACGGATGACGCTGGAGCCGATGGCGGTGACCAGGAAGTGGTTCTTGATGCAGTGACGCTTAACTTCCACAGCATTGATGCCCTCTTCCAGCTGCACGCCGACGAACAGGCCGCGATGACGGACCTCGACAACGTGAGGCATCTTAGCCAGCTCAGCAGCGAAGTAGTCGCCGACCTTCTTGGCGTTGGCGGGAGCGTCGATTCTCTTCATCTCGCGCAGGACGGCCAGAGAAGCAGCGCAGGTCACGGGGTGGCCAGCATAGGTGGAGCCGTGGGTGCCGGGGCCGAAAGCGGTGGCAACCTTGTCGGTGCAGGCGATGCCGCCGATGGGCATGCCGCCGCCCATAGCCTTAGCCATGGACACGCAGTCAGGCTGCACGCCATAGCTCTGATAGCTCATGAAGCTGCCGCAACGGCCCCAACCAGCCTGGACCTCGTCCAGCAGGAACAGGATGCCCTTCTCGTCGCAGAACTTACGGATGCCCTGGATGAACTCGTCGGTAGCGGGGAACACGCCGCCCTCGCCCTGAACAGGCTCGAACATGATGGCGCAGGTCTTGCCCTCGACATAAGCATCCTTGAAGGACTGCAGGTTGTTGTAGTCAGCATACACGAAGCCGGGAACCAGGTCGCCGAAGCCCTTCTGGATGGCGGAGTCGGGCTGGCCGGTAGCGGTCATGGCACCGAAGGTACGGCCGTGGAAGGAGGACTTAGCGGTGATGATGGTCCAAGCGTCGGGACCGATGTTCTCGATGCCCCACTTACGGGCGATCTTGATCATAGCCTCGTTGGCCTCAGCGCCGGAGTTCTGATAGAAGACCTTATCCATACCGGTGGCCTCGCAGATCTCCTTGGACAGGAGGACCTGAGGAACGGTGTAGGGATAGTTGAAGGTCTGCATCAGGGTAGCGCACTGCTCCTGAACGGCAGCGACAACCTTGGGGTTGCAGTTGCCCAGGGAGTTAACGGCGATACCAGCATAGAAGTCCAGGTAGGGCTGGTCGTTCTCGTCATACATATAGACGCCCTCGGCCCAGTCAGCCAGGAAGTCCATACGCTCATAGGTCTCGATCTGATACTTCTGGGCCATTGCCTTCACGTCGGCAACAGTCAGGCCAGTGTCTTTCAGTCTCATGATGAAATTCCTCCCATTCAAAAATTGAGATGTAAAATAGGGATTTCCAAGCCCGCCCACAGGTGGGGCTTGGTATTCTCAACAGCCGGCTACTCAACCCGCCTGTTTTGAATCAGATGCCAGAGAACTTGTTTTTCAACGCATCCCCTGTAACTTGTGACTATAATAACACCAATTTCCCAAAAATGAAATGCACCTTTTGCACAAATTATTCCCGGCTATTTCTGGCGAAAACGCCTCCTCGGGCGCAGGATTTCATGCATTCTTGACCGCGTTTTTTCCCCTTCTTTTCGTTTCCTTGGATTTTTCCTGGTTTTTATTCCTCGGAACGAATTTTTTTGCCCTTTTCCTTCCGTTTTTTTTCGAATTTTTTACGGAAGATCCGCCCTTTTTAACTTCGTCGTTTTGCACAAGCGGCATTTTTCTACTCTTGTCGCTCTTTGTTCTTTTTTTCTCTGCAGTTTTTGGACACCCCCGGGCCTGCGCGTTGCTTTTCCCCCAGGTTCTTGTTACAATGGGGGAGATTGTAAAAAAGGAAGTGAACCACGGATGGATCTGAAACAAATTACCCACGCGGACAACGTCCGCCTCTCCGACGACGGCCACGCCGTCCGCATCCTGGACCAGAGCCGCCTGCCCAACGAGACGGTCTACCTGGAGCTCTCCTCCCCGGAGGAACTCTACGAGGCCATCGCCTCCCTCCGGGTGCGGGGGGCCCCGGCCATCGGCATCTTTGCCGGGTATGCCCTCTACGTCCTGGCTCTCCAGAGCCGGGAAACCCAAGTGGGCCCCTTCGTGGCCGAGTGCCGGAAGCACCGGGACTATCTCAACGCCTCCCGCCCCACGGCGGTGAACCTCAAGCACATGCTGGACCGGGTGCTGGCGGTGGCCGAGTCCATGCCCTGCGCCGACGTGGCCTCCATCCAGGACGCCATGGGGCAGGCCGCCCGGGCCATCCACCAGGAGGACATCGCCATGTGCACCGCCATCTCCGAGTATGGCCTGTCCCTGGTAAAGGCGGGGGACGGCATCCTCACCCACTGCAACGCCGGCCCCCTGGCCACCTCCCGGTATGGCACCGGGCTGGGCCCCCTCTTCCTGGCCAAGGAGCGGGGCATCCCCCTCCACGCCTGGTGCGACGAGACCCGCCCCCTCCTCCAGGGCGCCCGGCTGACCACCTATGAACTCCAGCGGGCGGGGATCGACTGCACCCTCATCTGCGACAACATGGCCAGCCTGGTGATGAAGGAGGGGAAGATCAACGCCTGCTTTGTGGGCTGCGACCGGGTGGCCCGGAACGGGGACACCGCCAACAAGATCGGCACCTCCGGGGTGGCCATCCTGGCAAAGTACTACGGCATCCCTTTCTACGTCCTGGGCCCCTCCTCCACCATCGACTTCACCTGCCCCGACGGGGCCCACATCCCCATCGAAGAACGGGCCGGAGCGGAGATCAAGGAGATGTTCTTCGAAAAGCCCTCCGCCCTGCCGGAGGTGAAGTGCTATAACCCCGCCTTCGACGTCACTGACCACAGCCTCATTACCGCCATCGTCACGGAGAAGGGGATCTGCTATCCGCCGTTTGAGGATAGTTTCGCGAAGGTGTTTGGGAAGGGGGCGGGCCTATGATCCCCTACCCCACCGACGCCCAAGCCAAGGCGGACATTCTGGCCGCCGGGCGGAAGATCTACCAGCGGGGGCTGGTGGCCGCCAACGACGGCAACCTCTCTGTCCGGGTGGGGGAGAATGCCCTCTGGGTCACCCCCACCGGGGTGTGTAAGGGGGACATGACCGAGGACATGCTGGTAAAGATGACCCTGGACGGAACCGTCCTGGAAGGTACCCGCAAACCCTCCTCGGAGACCAAGATGCACCTGCGGATCTATCAGGAGAACCCCACCGTCCGGGCCGTGGTCCACGCCCATCCCCCGGTGGCCACCACTTTTGCCGCCGCCGGCATCCCCCTGGACAAACCGGTGCTCCAGGAGGCGGTGGTCCAACTGGGCACCGTGCCGGTGGCCCCCTTTGCCCTCCCCGGCTCCCAGGGGGTGGCAGACAGCGTGGCCCCCTTCTGCCGGGACTACCGGGCCCTGCTGCTGGAATACCACGGCGCCGTCACCTGGGGCACCAGCATGGAGCAGGCCCACTACCGGTTGGAGTGCCTGGAACAGGTGGCCACCGTCACCCTGCACCTGCACACCTTGGGGTGTCACCGGGTCATCCCCCCTGACGTGGTGGCGGAACTGGAGGGGCTCCGCCCGGCGTGGGGGATTCTATAAGATAAGACCCGCCCCTGCCTCTTTTTGGCAGGGGCGGAAAAACGAATTTTTTATGAATTTACGCAAAAGATGATAGACATGGGATACAATCTATAGTAATATTATAGGTGAAAATGACGATTCCTTCGGCACAGATCCCTTTCGTCGGAAGAAGGCCCTCCTTCGGAAAGTTCCTGTCGAATATTTATTTGATCTGCACATCTGCCAAGGTAAAATGTCATTGACATTTCATTGTTTTTGAAATACCATATTTTCGAGCTCAAGAAAGGATTTTAGCCATGGCTGGACGTAAACGTACAAAAACCAGCGGGACTCCCGCAAGCATTCGCGAAGCGCTGAAGAAGGCCACCACCGAAATGTTGGTGCTCTATGTTCTGCGCCGCAAATCCATGTACACCTATGAAATGATGCAGGAGATTGACCGGATGAGCGAAGGGAAAATCACCTTCAACACCCTCTATCAGGCCATCTACCGCCTGCAGAGTTTCCACTATATTGAGGAAGAGGGGAAGGTGGTATCGGAAGACAATCGGATTCGGATCTACTTCGCCATCAACGAGGCCGGGGAGGATTACCTCCAGAAGCTGATCGCGGAATACCGCAGCTTCACCGCCGCCGTAGACCAGATTCTGAGCCAAGACGAAGTCAAGCAAGTGGAGGAGTGTTCCTAAGATGCTGGCAGTGCCGCTGACCGATTACTACGAAGAGGTCCGTCGTTATCTGACTTGTCCGGAGGAGGTCAAGGACGATCTCCTTTTCGATGTGAACCGGCAAGTGATGGATTTAAATGCAGATCTTCCTGACTTAGATTACGATGACCTTGTTGAGTTTTTAGGCGAGCCGGAAGATTTGGCTCGCCAGTTTATGGATAGTCTAGGTCTTGATTCTTCCCCAAACCATCAGGAAGAAAAACTGCGGCCTCATTTAGTCCATCGCATATTTGCTATTGCTCTAGTTGCAGCACTATCTGTCACATTCATTTGCCTTGCTTGTTTTAAGTCTTCTGTCCAAATTGTCAGAAATGATACTCCTATCACTTATTATTACATGACAGCTGAAAAATAAAACTTGTTGTAGACCTTTGAGAAGGAGAGAGCTACTGGTGAAATTTATGACAAAGAAATGCTCTGCTATTGCCCTGGCATTATTGCTTGTTTTTTGTGTTTCGTCTACTCCGTTTGCCTTAGCAGCAGAAGTCGACTCCGGAGTAACCCAGGAAACCCACGTAGAAGATCTTGGAAACGGTATTGTTGTAACAACTACCTATTTTACGTATCCTTCTACTGCTCGTTATACTAACAAAACCGCAGGTCTCAAGAGCGACTTTACCGCCAATGGAAAATGGATTGCTACAATTACCTTAACTGGCAACTTTAAGTACAACGGGATTACTGCTGGTGTAAACAGTGCCTCTTATACGAAAAGTTTAGCTAGCGGCTGGTCTTACACCAACCATAGTATCACAAAATCCACTGTTTCTTCCAGCAACGGCGGAACCGTTCACCTGACTGCAAACCTGAAAGATTTTCCTTTAGTTGTTCCGGTCGATATGACGATACATTGTTCTCCCAAAGGAGTCATTACCTACCCCTAACAACGTTGGATAAAAACAGCTTGAACTAAAAGTTCAAGCTGTTTTTTCTTGCTGCCTTTAGGCTAAAGAAAACCCCTGGTTCAACCAGGGGTAAAT
>OGXS01002007.1_pt1 | contig 11391 bp, 11 predicted proteins | sample 1576371 | NCBI WGS metagenome assembly OGXS01 (sample SAMEA3541475, study PRJEB24748) | human gut metagenome | biome: human gut; feature: human-associated habitat; material: faeces | place: China | collected 2012
GGTGGAGCTGCTGCTCTCATCGGTCACCTTCGCCGTGGGGCTTATCGTGTTCGCGGTGCTCGTTCCGCTTTCGTGCTTGGTGCCCTGCTGGTTGGCATGGCGCGGGCGTTTGATTGCGGTCAGGGAAGCAGGGGAGGCGGAATCGAGGTCGGCGCCGACGCTCGGTGCCATGGCCCAGCTGAGGCAGATGGCGCAGGTGGTGGCCATGCCGTTTGTGGGCCTTATGGTGTTCGCCTTCATGATGGGGGCGCGCAAGTTCGTCCTGTTCGACGTGGTGCATATGGAGGTGCTCGGCTGCGTGCTGGGCGCCGTGGTGGTGCTTCCCATCTGCCTCATGCGCACGCGCGTGCCGCTCATGCCGCTCATCTACCGGGTGCTGGTACTCCTGTTCGCGCTGCTGCTCATCTTCCTGAACTGTTTTCCCGCATCGACCGGCCCCATGTGGTTCGCCGCCTGGATGAGCTATGTGTTTTACGGCGCCGTGGCCATTTTGGCTCTGGCGGGTCTCGTGGCGGCCGCCCACGCCTCGGAGTTCTCTTCGGGCCTCATCTTCGGCACGGCGGTGGCCGGGTTTTCGGGCTGCTCCTTGCTCGGCGTGATAGCGGCCCAGACGGCCCTGTTCCAGATTGAGGGCGGCGGCCCGGCGCTGCTTGTGGTGAGCACCTTGTACTTCGTGTACCTGCTTGCCTCGGCCCTCCTGGCCCCATGGAAGCGCGATAGGGGCGATATCGTTCTTGAAGAGGGCGCCGATGCTGCCAAGGCCGTGCCCGTGCGCGATGTGGCCGCCCGCTGCGAGGAGCTGGCCCGCGCCTGTGGCCTCACCCCGCGCGAGGGCGAGATCCTGGGGTATCTGGGCCGCGGCCACGGCATCGCGTTCGTAGCCGACACTCTCGTGATATCGGAGAGCACCGTGCGCACCCATGTGAAGAGCATCTACAAGAAGCTCGGCGTGAACTCCCGTGAGGAGCTCGTGTCGAAGGTGAGCGAAGAGTAGCTGCGCAACCTGCGCGTGGGACGCCCCGCTGCCCGCTCGCTTTTGTCCCCCGTAGAAAAAACGTGCAGGGGAAATGGGCGGGTATTTCCCGCGTTTATCCCTTGTGGTACCATAAGCCGCTGTTGTATTCGTGTTTCGAAGGGACGTATTCATGTCAGGGCATTCTAAGTGGGCTACAACGAAACATCGCAAGGCGGCGCAGGACGCGAAGCGCTCGGCCTACGCAACCCCAGGGGAGTGCGCGCTGCACGTATGAGCTAGTTAAGCTCCTGACGCCACTGGGGCATGACGGGATCGCGATAGTACTTCGCGGCGCCGACGCAGTTGAAGAGCTCCATCTTCTGCTTGATGACTGCCTTGCCAGCCTCGATGCACTCGGGGAAGAGGTTGTTCGGATCCCAGCCGGAGCCCTCCTGGGAGAGGATCTCGCGAGCCTTGGTGAAGAACGCGCTCTTGTAGTCGGAGGAGATGTTCACCTTCTGGATGCCCAGACGCACGGCCTCGGCGATCTCGCTGTCGGGGTTGCCCGAACCACCGTGGAGCACGAGCGGGATGTCAACGACCTTGGTGATCTCCTCGAGCACGTCCATGCGCAGCTTCGGGGTGACACCCTTGGGATACAGGCCGTGGCAGGTGCCGATGGCAACGGCGAGCGTGTCGACGCCGGTCTGCTCGACGAACTTCTTGGCGTCGGCAGGGTTGGTGTAGATGACCTCGGTCATGCCGCCCTCGATGGAAGTGCCGGTGTCACCGATGGTGCCCAGCTCGCCCTCGACCGAGACGCCGACCATGTGGCAGTAGTTCACGACCTCAGCCGTCTTGGCGATGTTCTCCTCGAACGGAAGAGCAGAGCCGTCGATCATGACGGAGGTGAAGCCCACGTGCACGGCGCGCATGATGCTCTCGATGCTGTCGCCATGGTCCATGTGGATGACGAACGGAACCGGGCTGTTGCCAGCGCGGGCGATCATGTACTTGACGAAATCGTCCTTGCAGTAGGCGAGCTCGGTGGGGTGCACCGCGATGATCGCGGGGGCGTCGTTGGCCTCAGCGGCCTCGACCACGGTGCGGAACAGATTGCTCTCGGACACGTTGTAGGCGCCCACTGCGAAGTGCTTCTCCTTCGCGACGCTGAGCATCTGGTTCATGTTGATGAGCATAGTCTCATGTCTCCTTTTACTTGTCGTACTCGTTGACTACCAACCATATGTGCTGTTCACCGTGTGCGAGACGAGGCACATGTCCTTTATCTCGGCCTCTGCCTCACGCGGCAAACGTAACACCGCTGCTTACGAGCGAGCCTTTCCAGCAGAACCGGAAATCTCGATGTAGCGCTTGATAACCTCGATACCAGCAGCCCAGCTATCCTCGACGAGCGTCGGGTAATCGTAGCCGGGGTTCTCGGCGAGCGCCTTCGCGACGAACTCGCGCTGGGCAATCATGTAGTCCGTGCCCACGTTGATCTTGTTGATACCGGCCTCGACGGAGCGACGCATGTTCTCCTCGCCAGCGCCGGAGCCGCCGTGAAGCACGAGCGGAGCGCCCGTAGCGGCCTTGATCTTCTCCACGATATCGAAGTGGAACGTGGGAACGTACCCCTCGGGATAGTCGCCATGCGTGGAACCGTACGAAACAGCAAGCGCATCCACGCCGGTCTCCTGGATGAACTTGATTGCCACATCGGGGTTCGTGTACATCTCGTCATCGGTTAGCACCGCCCCGCTCTCGTCGATGCGGCCCATGTTGCCCACCTCGGCCTCAACAGAGGCGCCGTAGGTCTGGGCGAGCTCGACGATGCCGCGCGTCACGCGAGCGTTCTCCTCGGGCGAAAGCGCGCTCGCGTCGCACATGACGCTTGAGAACCCCTCGTGCAGGCAGCGCTTGAGGTGCGCGATATCGTGACCGTGATCGAGGTTGATGGCCACGGGCACACTCGCCGCCTGCGCCATCTTGATGATGGGCTGGGTGAGGATATCGCAATCGAAGAACGATTTCACATGATCCTGAAGCAGGTCGATGATGATGGGGGCGTTCATCTCTTCGGCCGCCGTGATGACGCCACGCGCCGTCTCGAGGTTGAAGGCGTTGATTGCCATGACGGCATAGCCCTCGGCATTGGCCTTAGCGAGCATGCCCTTCATCGATTCATACATGGAATGGGTCCTTCCTTGACCGTACGTACATCATGCCGAGTGCGTTCGGCGGATGCGGGCGAACGTTCGAGCTCTTCTCGGGTGCTGCGGGTGGTGCCGGGAACAGAAGCCGCACCAAGCGCCGGGAGAATGGCGGCGGAGCCGAAGCCCCGCCGCGTGTAAACCTTAGGAGAGGCTGAAGCCAGAAAGGTCAATCTCTTCCTCGGTGTCGTCCTCGGCCATGCCGAGATCGTCAACCTGCTCGGGGGTAAGGCGCTTCTTGATGAGCACCAGGAGCACGGCGGTGACGCAGGAGCCCACGAGGAGCGCGACAACGGCCATGAGCGGGTTGGTCATAGCGGGGATCACGAAGACGCCGCCGGAGGGAACCATGGACTCAACACCAGCGGAGAAGCTGATCGCGCCGCACACGCCGCAGCCGATGGAGGTGCAGATCACGGTACGGATGAGGTCGTTCATGGCGATGGGAATGACGCCCTCGGAGATCATGCAGATGCCCATGGGGAAGGCGACCTTGATGTTCTCCTCCTCGGAGTACTTGAAGATCGGCTTCTTGATGGCCTTGGAAAGCAGCCAGCCGAGCGTCACGCCGATGGGCGGGACCATCGCGGCGAGCACCTTGATACCCTCGGGGCCATAGATGCCGTCGGCCATGAGGCCGTCGCAGATCAGGTTCGGGACCTTGGAGATGGCTCCACCGTAATCCAGGCAGCCGATCCAGCCGATGATGAAGCCGTAGAGGGCCTTCTGGCTCTGGTCAAGACCGGTGATGAAGTTGGTCAGCGCACCGGTGAGCATCGTGATCGGGGTGCCGAGCACGAAGAACATGATGAGGCCGCCGAGCGCAGAGGACAGCAGCGGGACGATCATCATGGGCATGAGCGCCTGCGCCCACTTGGGAACCTTGAGATAGGTCTCGATGACGAGCGCGATGTAGCCCACGAGCAGGCCGCCGATGAGGCCGCCGAGGAAGCCGGAGTTCAGGAACGAGGCGATCATGCCCATGAGGAAGCCGGGCGCGATGCCGGGACGGTCGGCAACGGAGTAGGCGATGTAGCCGCCGATGAATGCCGGGATGAGGCCCATGCCCATGCCGCCGAGCGTGGTGAGCGCCGAGGGCGCCGTCATCGCGTCGAGTTCGTCGATCGAAGCGATGGTAACGCCACCGGTAAGGTTACCGATAGCGATGAGCAGGCCGGAGGCCACGATGAGCGGAAGCAGGTAGCTAATGGCGGTAAGCACGTGCTTCTTAATCTCGGAGGGAGCGAACTTTCCCTTCAGTTTTCCTGCCATGAGGAAATCCCCCTTTCACACGGGATATAGCCGGTTGACTACTTGCCGATGGACTCGGCAACCTTCTGGATGACCTGCTTGGGGGCCTTCACCACGAGCGAGGTCGGGATCTCGAGCGTGGGCTTGCCCTCGAAGCGGCCCTTCCCGACCTTGATGTCGACAGCCAGGATGACGGCATCAGCCTCGGCGATCTCCTCCGGAGTGAGCGGGTCCTCAACGCCGATGGTGCCCTGCGTCTCCACGTGGATCTCGTGGCCGAGTGCCTGGGCGGCTTTGACGAGCTTCTCCTTTGCCATGTAGGTGTGCGCGATGCCAGACGTGCATGCGCATACGCCGACGAGCTTCATGAGCTCCTCCTTCTCTATCGCCTCTCCCCAATTTCCAACTGCGGTGCGCGGGCGATGGCGCAGCGCCGCAGAGGTTTGCAAACGATAACGCGTTGGACCGTGTGCCACGCGCTCATTGCCTGCAGTGAATGCGCAGGACCATTCGCAGGGCAGCTGCCTCAGCTGACGAACGGCTGAGCCTGCCAGCTCGGCCCCTAGTCGTCGTAGTCGTCCGGGCTCGACTCGAGCAACGCCAGCATCTCCTGCGCACTCGTGACCGCATGCAGCTTCTCAACGAAACTCTCATGCGCGAGCAGCATGGCCACATGCTGGAGTAGCTTAAGATGCACGACGTCGGAATCGCCCTCGGTAACGGCGAACAGGATGACAACCGTAACCGGCTCATCGTCGAGCGATTCCCACGCAAGCGGGTTCTTCGACGTGCCGATGGCGAGCGCGGTCTCGTTCACACCCGCGGACTTGCCGTGCGGGATGGCGACACCCATACCGATGCCGGTCTGGCCCTCGCCCTCGCGCCACATGACATCCTTGAAGAAGCCCTCACGATCGTTGAGCTTTCCCTGCTCCTCGAACAGGTCGGTCAGAGCGTTGAGCATCTCCTCCTTGGTGTTCACGTCGAGGTCAAGCGCGATGAGCTTCTCGTCGATCACGTTGGAGATGTTGAACCCCTGGGTTCCCTCTGCCATGACATTCCTCCTCCCAAATGTCTTTCTCCCTCGTTGTTTCACAACTATACAATCTTGTGAAACAATTTTGTGATTCACGGAGCGTTTTAGGGTGAACGGTAGGTTTTTTCAGGTGAACGGTTTCAGCATTTCCCATTTGATGAAACAGAATTAATTCAGCAGCATTTTATTGACAGCCATTATTATTCTCAGCTTCAACCTGCACGTATCTGCATAATGCATGCTCGCGGCATACATGGGGCTTTATGTAAACAAGGTCCCCTGTTTCATCCCGTTCACGCCGAACAGAGCCCCGCTCGCCCAATATCATGCCCTTCTGCGTTTCATCAAACTATAATAGTTGAAACGGCAAGGTTATCTGGCTGAAAGGAGCCCTATGATGGATAAGGTCTTGCTCGGCGCGCTGGAAGCCGGCGGCACCAAGATGGTCTGCGCCACGGGCTATGCCGACGGCACCGTCGTCGAGTCCGAGTCGTTCCCCACCACCACCCCGGAGGAAACAACCGCGACGTGCGCTGCTTGGTTCAAGGACAAGGGCATCGCCGCGCTGGGCATTGGCGCATTCGGCCCCACCGCGGTGAACCCCTCTTCGCCTCGTTACGGCCAGATTCTCGAAACTCCCAAGACCGCATGGCGCTATTTTGATCTGCTGGGCAATCTGCAGGGGCCCCTCGGCATTCCATGCGGATACGACACCGACGTGAACGTTGCGTGCCTGGGCGAGGTAACCTTCGGCTGCGCGCAGGGGCTCACCGACGTGGTGTACCTCACCATCGGTACGGGCGTGGGCGCCGGCGTGCTCTCGGGCGGGAAGCTCCTCCATGGCATGATGCACCCTGAGGCAGGCCATATCCCGCTGGTTCCTAATCCGGATGACCCCATCGCGGGCGATGGCGCGTGCCCGTACCACAAGAACTGCCTTGAAGGCCTCATCGCCGGCCCGGCAATCGCCAAGCGCTGGAACGGCAAGAAGGGCAGCCAGATGGCGGACGATCCGGAAGCCATGGACTTGCTCGCCGGATACCTGGGGCAGGCGCTCGCCACGTATATCCTCTGCTACTCGCCGCAGCGCATCATCATTGGCGGCGGCGTGGGCGACCACACCCCCATCGTGCAGCTCGCGCGCGCCAAGACGGCCGAGGCGCTCAACAACTACATCGTCACGCCCGAGGTGGCAGACCTCGACACCTACATCGTGAACAACAGCCTTGAGGGCAAGCAGGGCGTCATGGGCTGCCTCGAGCTGGCCCGCCAGGCGCTGGAGGGATAACGCCGCCGGGGCGGTGTCGCGCCGCAACGTGACGCCGCCTTTCCGCTCTCCCCCTATTTACATTCTCCCTCTATTCATTCTTGGGCAAGATTGTGCCGTTACAGCCACATTTTTCGGCCAAGTTCGACACATTCTTGCCCGAGAATGAAAGGCGCGAGTCATGAGCGTGCGGATGCGCATCCGTGTGGCTACACACTCACGCAGCCCCGAAATCAGGCTCCATCGGACGCGACGCGCGGTACACCGTATGCATCCAAAAGCCGCGCTAGCGCTCCGGGCGTCATCAGGGTACGGTAATCAAAACGAATCACGGCATCACAGACCGCCGTCAGGCGAGATTCGCGCTGACGCTCATGCATCATGCGCGCCACGGCGTCGCCGTGTTCTCCCGCGAAACGCGTATATTTGTCTTTGCCGTCAAACTCCCATACTAGCTTTGTCCCATCTTCCAAAATCCACGCACCGTCGACGTAGAACGTTCTCCACGGCTCCAGAACATCTGGGAACGCCACCTGAAGCTCGGGGACGACGAAGCCCTCTTGGATCATAACGCCGCGCGCGATGGACTCTCCCCCGCTTTGGCTGCGCGCGTCTGCATACGACGCCACGCGCAGCGCGCTCCTGATACCTCGCTTGCGACCGCCATATCGTCTCACAAGCTGCACAAGCTCTTCGCTCGATATGTCGAGAAGGCGCAACGCAGCGTCCGCAATGGCCAGTGCCTGAGGAAACGGCGCTGCACAAAGGCAGTCGACAACCGTTTGCTCAGGTGAGGTCACGTGGATCCCGTTCACGACGCCGCGCGCAAACGTTGGTATTCCTGGTGTAGCGCGCACGCCGCATCGCACAAATCGGCCCGTCTTCCCAGTATGGGAACCGGGCGACACTGCGAGGTACACATCTTCTAGTAGCTCGAGCGACACGGGCAGGCCAAACACGCACGCCGCGGAAAACGAGGCAAAAATCAATTGTTCATCGTAGCGCGCAAGAGATTGGATGATGATGTACGGCTTGCGCCACGATTCCAGCCCTGCCCAAAATATACAGCGCCCAAACAGCTGAGGAAATGGCTCGACCAACTCGCCCACATCCACACGTCGGCGAAACGCACGGATTTCTTTTCGCGGCGGACGAAATAGAATCCCGTCCTGCTCCGCCTGCGCGACGTGACGGGCGATTCGCTCCGAAACGCTTGAGCGCACGGCTTTTGCCCCCTAGGTAAACGTAGCCCGCATGCGTAGGCATGCAGACGGTGCATCTTCTTGCTAAAGCGTAGGCCCTCTCTCATTTTTGGGCAAGATTGTACCGTTACAGGCCTCTGTAGAAGCCGTTAACGGCACATTTTTGCCCAAGAATGAACGGGCGCGGTCAGACGGTCAGGCGGTCAAGCCGTCCTGCGTACGGCCGATGATCGCCTACTCGCTTGCACGGGCCCCCTTCATGGCGCGAAGCACGGCAGAACGCAGCTCGGGAATGCGACCCTTGTCCATTTGTGGAACGCCTTCGAGCTTGTAGGGGATGCCGAGTTGCTCGTACTTCACCACTCCCATGGTGTGATATGGCAGCATCTCGAGGCCGACAACGTTATGCCAGGGTGCAATCAGCCGACCGAGTTTTTCGCACTCCTCAACCGAATCGGTATAGCCCGGCACCACAACATGCCGGATCACCGTCTTGATGTCGCGGCGAGCAAGCTCGTCGCCAAAGGCGAGGATTCGGTCCATGCTACGCTCCGTGAGCACACGATGGCCCTCGGGATCCGCGTGCTTGATGTCGAGCAACACGAGGTCGGTTGCGCGAAGCAGCGCGTCGAAGCGCTCAGGAGAATCGGGCGTATACGCGTACCCGCAGGTATCAAGACAGGTGTGCACCCTTCCGGCCGGACGGGCGTGGGCCTGGCCGAAGAGGGCGGCCACGAACTCGGGTTGGAGCAGCGGCTCTCCACCAGAAACCGTGATGCCGCCGTTGCGATAAAACTGCCAATTGCTCTCGAACGTGCCCATGACGTGCTCAACGGAGATGGGCGTGCCCGCCTGAACCGCCCAGGTATCGGGGTTGTGGCAGTATGCGCAACGCATAGGGCAGCCCTGGACGAACACCACAAGACGCGTACCCGGTCCATCGACCGTGCCCATGGTCTCGATGGAATGAACGCGCCCCAACGGGAACTGCGATTGGTCTTCTATCTGCGCCTCGAGCTCAACCTTTGCCACCGCGCCCACGCTCCTTGCTCACGTTGCTTGTCCGTCACCGCTATTGTACGTCCTCCATCTGCGCCCGGCGCGCACAGAACAACGGGTGAAGTCAGTGCAGAAGAGAGATGACTTCCCAAGGAAGGGGCGGGGCGGGCGCCGCACAGACAAAAAGCGCCCGCGCGCCGCAATCGATGCGGGCACGCGGGCTCGATGAGTCAAAACGACCCCGTCCCAAAATGACTGCACCAAAATGATTGCATGAACCTCACTGCGGCAGGGCTATACTGGCAGGCGCGACCACGGAACCAAACGAGCATAGGGAGCAAGCATGGCAATCGAACGCATGGCAATAGTAGGCAAGGGCGCGGTAGGGCTGCTCTACGGCAGCATTGCCGCAGCGCATCTCGATGCCGGAGCGGTTACCTATGTAATGGATGATGCACGGTTCGAACGGCATCGACACGACCGAACGCTCATCAATGGCGTGCAATGCGATATCGAAACTTTGCCCGTGAGCGCCTTGGCAAGCGAGCGTCCGTTCGACTTGGTCGTGCTCGCCACTAAGGCAACGGGCCTCGACCAAGCGCTCGACACCATGGAAGCCCTGGTAGGCCCGAACACATGCATCATTTCGCTTCTTAACGGCATTCGAAGCGAGCGCATCATAGCCGAACGATTTGGCTGGCAACATACGGTGCTCAGCGTTGCGCAGGGCATGGACGCCGTGTTTCTAAATGACGAGCTCACCTATACGCATCCGGGCGAAATCCGGTTTGGCGCGTCGAAGGAAACCAATCCGGGCGTCGTCGACAGCATTGCCGCGTTCTTCCGTCGAGCAGGCATCCCCCATACGGTCGAGGCGAACATCGAACATCGCCTATGGACGAAATTCATGCTCAACGTGGGGATAAACCAAACCTGCATGGCATATGGAGGCACCTATGGCACTGCAACCGCACCTGGCGAACAGAATCGCTGCTTCATCGCCGCTATGCGCGAGGCCATGGCCGTAGCACGGGCGGAAGGAATCGAGCTCACCGAGCAGGATCTGGGCGATATGGTGGACCTCATCGCCTCGATTGATCCGGCAGGCATACCCTCGATGGCACAAGACCGTGTCGCGCACCGCCGAACCGAGGTCGAGGAATTCGCTGGGACCGTCATTCACTTTGCCGAGCAGCACGGCATCCTCGTCCCGCAGAATCGATGGCTCTACGACCGCATTCGCGAGATTGAGACAAGCTGGTAACCAGCGCAGCGGGGAAAACTAACTGCAGATACAAACCTATCAATCGCGCATCGGGGAGCGAGTCGGGGACCACCCCCGCCGCGGAAACCGCCGTGCCACAAAGGTCGTTTCTCAACGTATTGAGCAAAAATTGGCTAACTTTGTCGATTTTCTGCTCTCGGATGGTGGCCAACGTTCTTACAGAGGCCAAAACAGCTCATGAGTGACTCGATTTTCTTTATAACAAGGCGTTTCGCGCGGAAATGAGCCGGCCTGCGCGTCATCCGAGAGCAGAAAATCGACAAAGTTATCCATTTTTGCTGTTCACATTCAAATTTCTGCACCCCGCACGCAAAGAGCCGGCTGCGAGGCGCATCTCGCAGCCGGCCCTTAAGCTCAGCTCTGTTGGAATCTCAGGAGCGTTGCCGCATTCTAGCAGGCAGAACGCGTGAGTTACATCCCCTGGTGGAAGGTACGGGAGATGACCTCGTCCTGCTGCTCCTTGGTGAGGTTGTGGAAGTTCACCGCATAGCCAGACACGCGGATGGTGAGCTGCGGGTACTTCTCGGGATGCTGCTGCGCATCGAGCAGCGTGTCACGGTTGAACACGTTAACGTTCAGGTGATGGCCACCCTTCTCGGCATACGCGTCGATCATGTTAACGAGGTTGTCGGCCTGCGCCTGGGGGACGTCGGTGACGTTCATGTGCTTCTCCTTTTCGAAGGGGCGCGGCAACCCGTCGCGCCGCCACATTAGGAATCGTTACTAGTATAACGCCAAATTGCCTCTAGTACACTAGCAGTTGGCAATGGGGCTGACAATTTCCCGCCCCATTGCCAACGTTGCCGGCGTTGTTAGCACTCGGCGCAGTCCGGGTTCTCCGCAGAGATCTCGGCCGTGGAAAAGTCGAGGCTGTCCAGATCGATATCGCCAAAGAACACCTGGTCCTCCTTGCCGAGCGCGCCCGGGATGATGGAGAAGGTGTTGGAGATGCCGTCCTGGGCATCGCGGAACGGCAGCTTGGACACGGAGCTCAAGCTCGCGATGGCGCCGTGCGTATCGCGACGGTGCATGGGGTTCGCGCCCGGGGCGAACGGCACGCCCTTCTTGCGGCCGTCCGGCGTGGCACCGGTGTTCTTGCCATACACCACGTTGGAGGTAATGGTGAGCACCGAGGTCGTGGGCACGGAGTTGCGGTAGGTGTCGTTCATGCGGATGTACTCCA
>OGXS01002008.1_pt1 | contig 11387 bp, 10 predicted proteins | sample 1576371 | NCBI WGS metagenome assembly OGXS01 (sample SAMEA3541475, study PRJEB24748) | human gut metagenome | biome: human gut; feature: human-associated habitat; material: faeces | place: China | collected 2012
AATACAAATAATTGTCGTGTTGTTTACTAGTAGGTGGGTATTAAAAGAATTAGGAATAACAGATTATGGTATATTTAATCTGATAGGTTCAGTATTGGTTATTATATCTTTTATTAATACGGTGATTTCAAATGGAAATGCCCGTTTTTTATCGATTGAAATAGGGAAAGGAGAGAGTCAAGGTTTATGTGAATTGTTTAAATCAATTTTGTGTATTCATTTATTAATACCTACACTATTGCTATTGGTCGGATATTTTGTTGGCATATACTGCATTGAAAATGTTTTATCAATACCTTCAGAGCGGATGTATGCTTCTCTCATGATATTTAGAATTTCCATAACTACAGGTATATTTACTTTCATATCAGCACCTTATTTTGCTTTATTTATTGCTAATCAAAATATTGTGACTTTATCACTTTTGAATTTGTTGCAAACAATTTTATTATTTATCTGTGCCTATATTCTCAGGTTTGTGAATGGAGATAAATTGATTATTTATTCATGTTTATATTCGTTGACAAATATAGTGTTAAGCCTATCTTATATTACTGCCGCATATTATAAATATGAATGTTGTAGAATGATATTAGGTTCTAAAATTCAACGTGATAAAATTGTAAGTATCTTGAAATATTCCTTTTGGAATTTGTTTGGTGACTTTGGTCATTTAGTGAGGACTCAAGGAATAGCTATAGTCGTCAATATGTTTTTTGGACCCAATGGAAATGCTGCATTGGGATTTGCTAATCAATTATCAATGCAAGCATGTAATCTAACAAATGCACTATCCAGTGCTACTTCACCAGAGGTAAATCGACGTTTTGGAAAGGGTGATAAGGATTCTGCATATAGGTTATCTCTATTCACATCAAAAATAGGAGTTCTTTTGATGTTAATTTTGTCTGTTCCTTTGGTATTTAATATGGATGCTGTTTTGGAATTATGGTTGCAGACCGTTCCACCTTTTACAGGTGCTTTATGCATTTGTTTAATAATTATGTTTTTAATTGAAAAGTATTCGCTAGGCGAATCTATTTATCTGCGTGCGATTAATAGAATAGCTTTTCCTCAGTCTGTAGTGTTTGTTAGTTATTCACTATCTGTTGTTTTACCCTATTGTGGATTAATTCAGAATTTCGGTATAATTGGTGTTGGTATTTCTTGTATTATAACAATGATATTATCAAGGTTAGGTTTTGTTATAGAAATGAAAAAGTCGATTTCTTATTCTATTAAAAATCTATTATATCAGTTGATCATACCTTCATTATCTATATTGTTTAGTGCTTTATGTCTTTCGTCAATTTTAGATAGCAAAGCATCTTTTAGTATATCATTTATAGTGATTACTTCTGTCATTCTGGTTATAATAACCATGGCTTTTTTCTTTTATCTAGCTTTCAACAAAAATGAGAAACAAATTATAATTTCGGCTGTGAGTAAAATATTAAAAAATGAAGAAAATTAAAATATTCATGATACATCCATATATAAATAGTTTGGATGAGATGATATCTTATTTAAGGATTGATGTGTTAAAAATAAAGTATTATTTTGAATGGTGTCCCAATACACCTGATTATTTAGTCGTTTCTGAACATATTTATATTAATAAGAAGTGTAATATTCTGTTTAAGAAATTGGCATACAATAATCCAGTAACAATATTTTGTGCAGGAGAAGCAGAAACTCCGGATTTCAATATATTTGATTATGCAGTTTCTTTTGATAGTGATTTGAAAAATGGAGATCGTCATACTCAATTACCTCCTCCTTTTGTATTTTTTTCGGGGTTTATGACAATTAATAAAAATATGATTCAAAATACTGTGGAAGCAAAATCTTGTCTTCAAAAGAAAAACAAATTCTGCAACTTTTTATATTCTAATGGAAATGCCCATCCAAATAGAGATAAACTATTCTACTTATTGTCAAAATATAAACGAGTAGATTCTTTGGGTAAACATTTGAATAATATGGGTAATAAACCAACTGGTTATATTGGGCATTGTCATGATTGCATTCCGCTAAAAAGCCCTTCCAAATTCTCTATAGCCTCTGAAAATGCAATATTTAATGGATATACTTCTGAGAAAATATTAACTAGTTTAGCGGCAAATACTGTTCCTGTTTATTGGGGAAATCCCCGAGTCGTATACGATATAAATCCAAAGGCTTTTGTTAACTGCTTTGACTATGACACATTTGATGATGTTATAGAAAGAGTGAGGGAAATAGATAATAATGACGACTTATGGTGCGATATAGTATCTCAACCATGGCAAACTTGTGAACAGAAGAAAAGGTCGGATAAACGAATGGAAAATTATATTTCCTTTTTTGATAACATATTTTTTCAGGATTTGGACGATGCTAAAAGAACTCCTCAAGGTACTCATCCACAATATTATAAAAACTATTTTTTTAAGGCTAATGCGTACCAGAGAAGTAAGTGTTCCATCGTAATGAATAAAATAAAAAAATATTTTGAGTGAATATGTATTTTATTAGTAAATTGATGAAAGTCGTAAGATATCCACGAATTGGATTATTAATGTTGCTCAATAAAGCTAGTTTTTTAATTCCTGATAAACTTTATTTGCAATGGATGTATCGTCTTCACATAAGGAAAAAATTAGATTTGAATCATCCTGTTACTTTTAACGAGAAACTTCAATGGTTGAAGCTATATAATCGTTGCCCTGAATACATTCGGCTAGTAGATAAGGTAGAGGCGAAAAAATATGTGGCTGAAAAAATAGGAGAGGAGTATATCATTCCTACTTTAGGAGTATGGAATGATCCTGATGAAATTGATTTTGATAATTTGCCTGACCAGTTTGTGCTGAAATGTAATCATAATTCGGGATTGGGTATGTGTATCTGCAAGGATAAAAGTAAGTTGGATATCAAAAAAGTAAAAGCTGAACTCAGGCGAGGATTAAATCAGAATTATTTTTTATATGGACGAGAGTGGCCATATAAAGATGTGCCCAGAAAAATATTAGCAGAAAAATTTATGGTAGATGAGAATGGAGACGGTGATTTAGAAGATTACAAGCTGATGTGTTTTGATGGAAAAGTTTATTGTACTTTTGTTTGTTCAGAGCGGTATGATAAGAATGGATTAAAAGTAACATTTTTTGATATCAATTGGAAAAGGCTTCCCTTTGAACGTTGTTATCCTTCGTCTGAAAAAACTGTATCTATACCTAAAAATTATCATAAAATGATTCGTTTTGCAGAAGCATTGTCACAGGAAATACCTTTTATACGAACTGATTTTTATGAAATTAACGGGAAGTTATATTTTGGTGAACTCACATTTTATCCAGGCTCTGGTTGGGAAAGGTTTACTCCTGATGAATGGGACAAACGTTTAGGTGAGCTGATAAAATTACCTTCTCCTACTTTATAAGAATTAAATATTGAAAATGAATGTAACTTGCTTTATATGCTCTCTTTCCAGTGGAGGTGCAGAGCATCAGATGATTGAGTTAACGCATCTGCTTCAAGAAAAAGGATATAAGATAACTCTTGCTACATTTGCAGATATTGATGACCATTACCAAATGCCTGACAAAGTAAAGCGGATTCGCATTGGTCAGGGAAAATCTGGGCTATTGAAGATATTAGATATATTTCTTTTCTTTATTAGTGTCAAAACTGACTGTATCATTAGCTTTGGACAGCGGGAGAATCTTTTAATTCTTGTTCCTCTATTGTTGCGTCCTAAAATAAAAGTAATAGCAGGCGAAAGAAATCTCACTTATGGTAAACCTACATTTATAGAATGGTTATTGATGAAGATTCTTTATCGAAGAGCTAATTTTATTGTTTCAAATAGCTATGCGCAGGCAAACTATATTAAAAATACTGTACCACATTATGCAGATAAAGTAGTTACTATAACAAACTACACAGATTTAAGTCTTTATAAGTGTAATGCATATACTTTACATGATATACTTCGGATTGGTATTTTTAGTCGATATAATTCCCAAAAAAATTGCAAACGTTTTGTTGAAGCAGTTAGGCTTATAAAAGAAAAAGATAAGAGACCATTTATTATAGAATGGTATGGAAATCAGTATCTTAAAGATAAGACTTCTAATAGAGATTTTTTGAGTATGCAAGAACTTGTATATCATTACGGCCTAGAGGATGTATTGCTTTTGAAGGATCATATAAAGGATGTATGTAGTGTAATGGAGGGGTTGGATGCTGTTTGTCTGCCATCTTTATTTGAAGGGTTCTCAAATGCTATATCAGAGGCTATTTGTTGTGCTCGTCCTATGCTGGTTAGTGATGTAAGCGATAACGGTTTGATGGTAAAAGATGGAATAAATGGTTATCTATTTAATCCTTTAGATATTGATAATATTGCATCAGCTTTTATTAAATTTTTTGCTTTAAAAGAGAAGGACTGTCGACAGATGTCTATCAATAGTAGAAAGATAGCGGAAGAGTTGTTTGACGCTGAAACTTTTGTAAATAAATATGTTGATTTATTGGACAGATAAATATTAAATCCTTAAAAACGATATTTCTATTTCATGAGCTAATGATATGGAAATAATTATATGCATACTAAGATATATTATTGACATGAAATATCTCCTATATCTTTTCTATTTCTTTTGTTTTTTTCCATATATTCAACTTTTTCCATTTAATACGGATAGTCAGCCTAACGCTTTGTTGGTTGCTGCTATTTTATTCTGCTTGCATAAGGGAAAAGGTAAAATGAATAAATACTTATTCTTCCTACTGCTGGCTTTTATGGCAGCTTTAATTATTCTTATTATAAATCGTCCTATAACCTCGTTAGGTATTCGATTAGTAGGAGGGTATATAAGTCTTTTTCTTATTCCGTATGCTACTTATATTAGCCTAAAAATTACCAATGGAATTCCATATAAACTCTTCATCTTTGTGGTTCTTATATGGTTATTGGTAGGAGTTGTACAATTGTTCGTAGATTTAAATTTTTTTCAATTTCTTTTATATAGAGAAGCTCATAGCGATTTAATAGAGAGCGGTCGAGGGGTTAATTCTTTAGCGCCGGAACCTACGTTCTATGGGGTTATTTGTGTTCTTTTGGCTATTATCAATCAATTATGTTTTCGGAAGGAAAAATATTATAAATGGATTCTATTTGCATGTATAACTCAAATATTTGTAATTTCTCGTTCATCTGCATGTATATTTATGATCATTCTTTCACTTTTTACTTATATCATCTATCAAGTATTTTGTTCCAGTGAATCTCGGAATAGATATATTTTATTTTTTCTAGGCATTATATGTGGCACCTTCCTTTTTTTTATAATAGATTTCTCATCCCTAGAGTCTTATAGAATAGCTCGATTATTATCTCTTTTGCAGAGTAATCCATCGATGTTTTTAGTAATAGATGCAAGTGTAAATGAGCGCTTTAATCATACATTCTTTTCTTTATATGGCTTTTTGACTGATTGGGGATTCCCTCATGGTTTTGATGCATTTACTCAAAAAGTGCTGGATATTCGTTCAAGTGGTACATTTTCTACTCTTTTTATTGATTATTTTGATCCTAGGGCTTATCAGCGTATTATGAGTGGAATAGGTGCGTTGTTTTTTGAATTAGGGGTCTTTGCATTTCTGCCGCTATATGTAATAGTGAAAATATTTTATTGCCTTCAGCCTAAAAATCCAGGCTCAATGTTTTGCTTATTTTTATATTTATCTGTGATGCTTAATGCAGTTCCTTTCATGACTGCACTTGCACCCTTTATAATAGGTATTGTCATCTATTTGAATGATGAACTAACTTCTCGGACAATATTATAATTATTACGCAAGTAAAAAGTATTATGCCTACTCTTTTTCAGATTAATGTGGTTGCCAATTGGGGATCGACAGGTCGAATTGCGGAAGAAATCGGTCAGATGGCTATAAAATGCGGATGGAAAAGCTATATTGCTTATGGTCGTGGAAAACCCAAGAGTCAGTCGAAACTTATTCGTATAGGAAATAAGGTAGATATGTATCGGCATGCTCTAATATCTAGACTGTTGGATAACCATGGACTTAATTCGAACAAAGCGACGAGAAAATTAATAGATCGTATTAGGGATATAAAACCGGATATTGTTCATCTGCATAATATTCATGGATATTTCTTGAATTATGCACTACTATTTGACTTCTTAAAAGATGCTGGTATTCCGATAGTATGGACATTACATGATTGCTGGACTTTTACTGGACATTGCGCACATTTTATCTTTATAGGCTGTGATAAATGGAAGGTCGGTTGCAAGCATTGTCCACAGAAATTAAGTTATCCGACGTCATGGTTATGTGACAGGAGCCATAGGAATTATAAGATAAAAAAAATGGTATATACGTCTATTCCGAACTTAATACTGGTTCCTGTTTCTGATTGGCTTGCCGGGTTACTTCGTTTTTCTTTCATGAAAGAGTATTCAATACGCCGAATTTACAATGGTGTGGATCTAATGACGTTTTCTCCACAAGGTAATACATTGCAACTAAGGAGACGCATTGGGGTTATACAACGCTATATGTTGATAGGAGTGGCCAGTGTATGGAGTGCCAGAAAAGGATTAGCTGATTTTGTAGCCTTACGGAGGAAGCTATCTATTCAAGAGTATGCTATGGTACTGATCGGGTTAACGCAAAAACAGATTCAGGAACTGCCACAAGGTATCGTTGGTATATCAAGAACAAATAGTGTGAAAGAATTGGCGGAATATTATTCAGTGGCAAATGTGTTTGTCAATCCTACATGGGAAGATAATTTTCCTACAACGAATCTGGAAGCGCTCGCTTGTGATACTCCGGTAATCACATATCAGACTGGGGGTAGTATAGAAGCTATAGATGAAAAGACAGGTATAATTGTTCCAACTGGAGATGTAGAAATATTAACCCAATCAGTGAGACAAATTTGTGAAGATAGGATAATAGAGGAGGGGCAATGTAGAAAAAGAGCAATTGAATTGTACAATAAAAATGACCGCTACAAGGAATATATGAGTTTATATAATGAGCTTATGAATTCATTACATAAATAAATTTTATACATGAAAATCTCAATTATAACTGTAACCTTCAATAGTGAGAAGACATTGAGATATACTATTGAAAGTGTTCTCAATCAAAATTATGATGACATAGAATATTTAATTATCGACGGAGGATCAACAGATAGTACACTTGATATCATCAAATGCTATGAGCCTAAATTTGAAGGAAAACTCCATTATATAAGTGAACCGGACAAAGGTATATATGATGCGATGAACAAAGGGATTCTAATGGCTACCGGAAATGTTGTCGGCTTTCTGAATTCGGATGATTTATTTATAGACAAAAAGGTAGCTGAAGATATAGTTTCAGCATTCGATACGAATACAGATGCAATTTATGCTAATCTTTATTTCGTTCAATCAACCGATGTAAACCAAATTGTCCGTATTTGGAAAGGAAGTCCTTATGTAAGTTTTAAATATGGCTGGTGTCCTGCTCATCCTACCTTTTATGTGCGACGTGAAATTTATCAACAGTATGGAGGGTTTGATCTTTCTTTTGATGTATCTGCTGATTTTGAATTGATGTTGCGATTGATAGAAAAAGTACACATACGAACTAAATATCTGGACCGATATATGATAAGAATGCGTATGGGTGGGGAGAGTACAGGCAATATAAAAAATATTCTGAAGGGAAATAAGAATATCTATAAAGCTTTCTGTAAACATGGACTGAGTGTGTCTATTTTTTATCCTGTATATCGTTTGCTGCCTAAAGCAATTGATTTGATAAAATGCAAATTGGGGTTAAATAATTGGGAGAGTAATAAAAAGTAAATTGTATTTTATGGAAAAAGATGAAGGATTCATTTCTGATGGGATGAACGCATTTGAACGTAATGTGAAACGAATAGTTGATTGTTTGCTGGCAGGAATAGCGTTAATTATTTTTTCTCCTTTGTTTTTAGTTTGTTACATTGCAGTCAAACATGAGGATGGGGGACCGGCATTATTTAAACAAGAGAGAATCGGTCGTTTCGGTCGACCTTTTTACATTTACAAATTTCGGAGTATGAGATTGGATGCGGAGAAAATGGGACCGGCTTTGTATAAAGGAGGAAAAGATAGCCGATTGACTAAGATCGGTAAATTCTTACGAGAGCATCATTTAGATGAATTACCGCAGTTGTACAATGTATTTATTGGAGATATGGCATTTATAGGTCCCCGTCCGGAACGTAAATTTTATATTGACCAAATCATGGAACATGATCCTCGTTATCGGTTTCTTTATCAGATTCGTCCGGGAGTAACTTCTTATGCAACTCTGTACAATGGCTATACAGATAGTCTTGATAAAATGTTACGTCGACTGAGATATGATTTGTTCTATTTGGAACGACGTTCTTGGTATTTTGATTTTAAAATATTGATACAGACATTTTTTTCTGTAGCTTTTGGAAAAAAGTTTTAGAATAGTCAATATGTTTAGGTTGGCATAAAGGGGATATATCAAATTTGGATGATTAAAATAACTTGGTATCAATCAGATAATAATTCATTAAAAAATTATGAATATAGCAATTGTAGGAACTGGCTACGTAGGTTTAGTTTCGGGAGCTTGTTTTGCCGAAATGGGAATTAATGTGACTTGTGTAGATGTCAATAAAGATAAGATCGTTTCTCTCCAGAACGGGTATATCCCTATCTATGAACCAGGATTGGAAGAAATGGTCCTCCGTAATTATAGAGAGGGGCGTTTGCGTTTTACTACTGACCTGATATCTGTATTGGATGATGTAGAAGTAGTGTTTAGCGCTGTAGGTACACCACCCGATGAAGACGGCAGTGCTGATTTGAAATATGTACTTCAAGTAGCAAGAACTATCGGTGAGAATATGAAGAGATATGTACTTGTTGTAACCAAAAGCACAGTCCCGGTGGGTACGGCTAATAAGGTAAAAGCTGCCATACAGGAACAGTTGGATAAACGGAAAGTGAATGTTGAATTTGAAGTAGCATCAAACCCTGAATTTTTGAAAGAGGGAGCGGCTATTAAAGATTTTATGAGTCCAGATCGTGTGGTAGTGGGCGTAGAATCGGAAAAGGCACGTTCTATTATGGAGCGATTGTATAAACCTTTTATGATGAATAATTATCGTCTGATTTTTACCGATGTGCCAAGTGCAGAGATGATAAAATATGCAGCTAATTCGATGCTTGCTACTCGCATTAGTTTCATGAATGATATAGCTAATCTATGCGAATTGGTGGGAGCGGATGTGAATATGGTGCGTAAAGGTATTGGGGCGGATAGCCGTATTGGTAATAAGTTTCTTTATTCCGGGTGTGGATATGGAGGTTCTTGTTTTCCTAAAGATGTGAAGGCGCTGATAAAAACAGCGGAAAAAAAGGGATATTCCATGAGAGTATTGCAGGCTGTGGAAGAAGTGAATGAGAATCAAAAGACAGTTCTTTTTGGAAAGTTGAATAACTACTATAACAGTTCTTTGAAGGGGAAAACAGTTGCTCTTTGGGGGCTTGCCTTTAAGCCGGAAACGGATGATATGCGTGAAGCAACCGCATTGGTTATTATTGATTTACTATTGGAAGCAGGTTGTAAAGTGAAGGTTTTTGATCCGGTTGCTATGGATGAATGTCGTCGCAGAATAGGCGATAGGGTGGAATATGCTACTGATATGTATGATGCGGTTCTTAATGCTGACGCTTTATTGTTACTGACTGAGTGGAAGCAGTTCCGCTTGCCTTGTTGGGGTGTTTTAAAAAAATCAATGAATCATGCATTAGTTATTGATGGACGTAATATCTATGATGCTCAAGAAATAAAAAAAATGGGATTTAATTATTTATGTATTGGTAGTCTACCAATATTGTCATCTGAGAATGTAATATAGTCAAAATAAAATGAACAAATTCTTTTTAATTGTATTGCTGGCTTTTGCTATGGCCGGTTGTCAGTCTTATAAAAAAGTACCCTATCTGCAGGATGCAGAGGCCGTATCGCATGGAGTTCAGAACGAACAGCTGTATGATGCGAAGATAATGCCTAAAGACTTGTTGACCATTGTGGTGTCATGAACCAGTCCTGAATTGGCAGCTCCTTTCAATCTGACAGTTGCTACACAGGGTAATGTTGCTTCGAACTATACAACCACTCAGCCGGTTCTGCAGCAATATCTGGTGGATAATGAAGGAAAGATAAACTTCCCGGTATTGGGTGAACTCCATGTGGGAGGGTTGACAAAGAAGGCAACGGAACAAATGATTGTAGAAAAGTTGAAGCCTTATATAAAGGAAATTCCTATCGTGACTGTCCGCATGATGAATTATAAGATTTCAGTGATCGGCGAAGTTGCCCGTCCCGGCACTTTTACTATCTCGAATGAAAAAGTAAACTTATTGGAAGCATTGGCCATGGCAGGAGATATGACCGTATATGGACTGCGTGATGACATTAAATTAATAAGGGAGGACGCCAACGGCAGACAAGAGATTGTAACCTTGGATTTGAACAAGGCAGAGACGATTCTTTCACCTTACTACTGGTTACAACAGAATGATATTATTTATGTCACTCCCAACAAGGCCAAGGCCCGTAATTCGGACATCGGAAGCAGTACCAGCCTGTGGTTCTCCGCCACTTCTATCCTGATTTCCATTGCCAGTCTATTGTATAACATTTTAAGATAATACCGGAACAATGAAAGAGGAACTACCAAACGAGAAATTGCGCGAAGTGGAGGATATGGAAATAGATTTTCGTGAGTGGCTTTTCAAATACCTGATCCACTGGCCTTGGTTCGTAGGAACGGTGGTGGCTTGTTTGATCGCTGCCTATGTTTATTTATATGTTGCTACTCCTGTATATAACATTTCGGCTACGGTTCTGATAAAGGATGACAAGAAAGGAGGAAGTTCAAATAATGTGGGCGGATTGGATGAACTGGGCCTTAACGGATTAATCACTTCTTCGCAAAGTATAGATAACGAAATAGAGGTGCTGCGTTCCAAGACGCTTGTAAAAGAAGTTGTCAGCTATCTGAATCTCTATGTAACTTATCAGGATGAGGACCTCATCCCTTCGAAAGAGTTGTATAAGACCTCTCCGGTGCAGGTAAACATGACTCCGCAAGAAGCGGAAAAGCTGAAAAAAAATATCGTTGTTGAAATGGTGGTACAGCCACAGGGCAGTTTGGATGTGAACGTGAAAATGGATGATAGGGAAATTCAGAAACATTTTGAAAAGCTGCCTGCCATTCTTCCTACTGACCGGGGAACGATTTCTTTCTTTCAGGCTACTGATTCTATTCCTGTGGAAGG
>OGXS01002014.1_pt1 | contig 11369 bp, 9 predicted proteins | sample 1576371 | NCBI WGS metagenome assembly OGXS01 (sample SAMEA3541475, study PRJEB24748) | human gut metagenome | biome: human gut; feature: human-associated habitat; material: faeces | place: China | collected 2012
ATCTGGCACTCGAGCGCCGGGCCGCACACGCGCACCATAGGCTCGCGCGGGAACACGAGCTCGCCCTCGGGCACGGCGTCGATATCCACATGCATGCGGAAGTCGCGCAGGTAGTCGAGGAAGCCCGGCTTGAACAGCGCGCCGCCCGCCGGCGCTTCGAGCGACCCAAGGTAGGCGATATCCTCGTCGGTGAAGCGAAGGTTCTCCACCAGATCGGGCAGGTCAGAGGTGCCGCACATCACCGCGTACGCGCTCCCAAAGGGATGATCGCGGTAGAATGCGCAGAAGCAATCCTCCTCGTCCACCTTGCCGCTCTCCCAGAGCCCCTGGGCCATGGTGAGCTCGTAGAGGTCCGTGAGGAGCGCTACGTCCGTGGGGCGCGATTCGTCCGTCAAAGCCATGTTGATCCGCTTCCTTTCCTATCGCGCGGTGCGGCACGGACCACTTCGGCTCGGCCGCAGGCAGAATGTGCTATCCGAGCATGCCGAGGTTACTTAGGGCGATATAGGCGACGACGCACAAGGCGACAACAAGACAGATGCCGATGGTGATTTTCTGGGCGGGCGGCATCGAGGGCACGCCGTCATCGTCCTCGCCTTCCGAAAGCACCATACGCTCGCCGAATGTTCGCTCATGGGTCTTTTTCCCGGTGGACCCGGAAGGAGCACCGTGGGCGGCCTCGCTGGCAGCAGGCTTCGGCGCTGGAGACGCCGGCGACGCGGCGGGCCCGGCCACAGGCGCTTCCTCAACCTCGCGCCGCTCGGCACGGAGCGCCTCGAGCTCGGCGCGCTCACGACGTGCACGCTCCTGCTCTTCGCGATGCGCCTTCTCGGCGCGAAGCGCTTCGAGCTCGGCGCGTTCCTCATCGGTAAGCGGACGAGCATCTCCATCTGCCATGAGTGGTCCTCTCAAAATGGCGGCACCGTGCCGCACGGGCAATCATCGGGTTGAAGTATACCCCGCTGCGTCGCATCAAATGAGGAGCAGCCCCCAATTTGACATTCCCGGGCAATGTGCAACTTTTGGGCACTCCAGAAGCGACCCCTTGGATATACGAAGACAATACGCCAAAGAAATAGCAGGTAGATGAATTGCCGGTCTTCCGTATACTTTGCAGATGCCCCGCGAAGTGCCCAAAACTTGCATTCAGCCAAATCCGTGAAAGACGAAAGGCCCCCGATCGGCACCCTATCGCGCATCCGCGCGCTCAAGCACGCCCGTGGTATCGAAGGGCGGGGTGAAGCTCTCGTCCACCGCTCCCCCTTCTTGCCAGAACATCTGCGTGAACCCGAGGTCGTCGGCATGATCGAGCACGCACTCGTACTCCTCCCGGGTAATCGCGCGGGCGAGCTCGCCTCCCGCCGCGCGCATCGCAGCGTTCGGCGTGTATTGGTTCATGACGGAAATGGGAACGTCACCAACCGCGTCCCAGATCAAATCGAGCACACGGCAAGAATCCTCGGCATGCCCCGGCAGCACCAGATGGCGCACGATGATCCCGCGCGTCCAGGTGCCATCTGCGCGAGCGGCTCCTCCCCCATGGCGCTCAAGCTGCCGCGCCATCTCAACGAGCGCGCCCCGAGCAACCGAAGGGTAGTCGGGCACATGCGAAAGAGCACGGCCCAGCCCGGCATCGGCATACTTGAAGTCGGTGAGCCAGATGTCAACGAGATCGTCCAGCTCGCGCACTGCCTCCACGCGCTCGTACCCGCTCGTGTTGTAGACGATGGGGATAGCGAGCCCCCTCGCACGGGCGGCAACGATTGCCTCCGGCAGCAGGTGCGCATAGTGAGTCGCGGTCACGAGGTTGATGTTGAGGGCGCCCTGATCCTGGAGCTCCAGCATAATCTGGGCGAGTCGCTCGGGCGGAACATCGATGCCGAAGTTTCCCGTCGAAATCTCGTGATTCTGGCAATAGACGCATTTGAGCGGACATCCGCTGAAGAACACGGTGCCCGAACCCGCCTCGCCCGAGATGGGCGGCTCCTCCCAAAAGTGCAGCGCCGCGCGAGCAAGCCGCAGCGTATCGGTTGCCCCGCAAACGCCACGCTCACCCGCCGCTCGATCTGCACGACACCTGCGCGGGCAGAGTTCGCAAGCGCTAAGGGTCGAGGGGAGCAATAGGGAGCGCGTCATCACTTCTCATCCGTCTCGCGCAGGTCGAGCTCCATGAGATGCGAGGGGTGCCGCAATCCGCCCCCGACCTCGATATCGAAGATGCCAAGATCGGCAAATCCCGCACGGCGATATGCCGAAATCGCAGGGGCGTTGTTGTCGAATACATCGAGGCGGAGAGACCATGCACCGCGCGAGCGCGCCTCCCTAACGGCAGCGCGCAACAGGGCCCGGCCGACGCCGCGCCCGCGGGCCCCTGGCGCCACGGCGAGCAGGTGAATGACGGCCACGCGGCCAGAGGGGGCGTCAACGAGCCAGGGCGCGAGGCTGTAGTCGGCCCCTTGCCGCGCATCGAGCACAAACGCGCCGAGTACCGACGGCTTGCAGCCGAGGCCTGCGACCGGCCGGCCCGCTTCGCACTCGGGCCCATCGTCAAAAAGCTGTTCTTCTGGAGCCTGCGCTGTGGCAACGAACAGATTGCCCGAGTGGGCCGCTTCGAGCAGCCCCTCGTGGGTCGGATGCACGCCGAAGTCCCACCAGACGTCATGGGGAGCACCGTTCATCTCGTCGGCGACATCCCGATAGAGCCGCTCGACAGCCGGAAGGTCGTGCTCCGTTGCAGCAACGATATCCATGGCGCCCCCGCCCCGCGCCCCGCCGCGCCATCCGAGGCAGGATGCAAAAAACGATTAAAACAAACGAACCCGCAGGCACTCCTACGGGTTCGATTAAATTGCTTGTGGTGGAGACGAAGGGAATCGAACCCTCGGCCTCTGCCATGCGACGGCAGCGCTCTCCCAGCTGAGCTACGTCCCCAAGCAGAGAAATATTCTACCAAGCCGCGGGCGAGTGTCAACAGACAATTTGGATCTCTCCCGCGGGAGCGTGTGAACCTCGAACGATGATGCCCTTAACGCAGCGACGGTGCCCAGCCCGAGCACCGCACCGGCCCGAGCACCGCACCGGCCCGAGCACCGCACCAGCCCAAGCGGCCACGCCATTCAGCCTGGAACCGCAGGGGCTCCCAGCCCAAAGCGCCTGCCGTACACAGGCTTGATCGAGCACGGTATATATGGAATTACGAGTGGTCGCGTTTTTCCGAATGCGGCAGATTTGGAGTTGCGCGGACCCTGGGTTTGGTGAGCGTAGCAAATCTAGAGCTAATCGATACCGAGATTTGCCGAGCACAGTAAACACGGAGTCATTGGAATCCGCCTCGCGCCCAGCGCAGCAGATCTGGAGTTATGAGAGATGTTCCGACGCCCAGTGCGGCAAACCGGGAGCCAAGACATGGCGAGCGCTGCAAATCTGGAGTTACGCTCCTGAGTGCAGCAAATATGGAGTTTTCGGCCGCGCCCCCTTCGCCCAGCGCTGCAAAAATGGAGTTATTAGCAGCGAGCGCAGCAGAACAGGAGTTAAGGCCACCTGCGGAGGCTGCTAACTCCATTTTTGCTGCATCGGTTGCGGATAACTCCATTTTTGCAGCGCTGAGCGAATCTCGGCTACGCGTAACTCCATATCTGCAGCGCTGAGCGAGAGGGCGGCCCCGGGCAAAGGGACAAGCCCTGGAAAGTGCGGAAACGGCACAATGGCGGATTCGACAAACGAAGGATAGCCCTGTATTCGCAGCGCTCCACTTTCCCATCAAGCGCCGCCCCCCGCCGTTCCCGCCGGCATCGCCCTCGCCGGCCGCCGCATCTACCGCTGCACGAACACCACGGCCTCGAAGGGCCGGAGCTCAACCGACCCGGCAGCACCAGCGGCGCATCATGGTAGTTGCCCAGCACGCGCTCGAGCCCTGCGAGCTCAACCGCCGCTCCATCCGAGCCGCGCAGCACCGCCTCACACGGCTCGGCGTCGAACGAGCAGAGCACAACCGCCCGCACCGGCTCGCCCGCCGCACGCGCGGCATCGGCCGCCTCGCCCGAAAGCTCTCGCTCGTAGGCAATCACGCGTCTCGCTCCCGCACCGGCATCATAGAACCGCACGCTCCCTTCGCTCACTACGGAAAGCTCCTTGCGGAGCCGCACGAGCTCGCGATAGAACTCGAGCATCGACCCCGGCGCGTCCTCTTCGGCGGCAACGTTCACCCGCTCGTAATTTGGCGCCACCCCAATCCACGGTTCGCCGGTCGTAAAGCCGGCGTGCTCATCGGCGCTCCACTGCATGGGTGTGCGTCCGTCGTCGCGCGAGCGCTCGCCCACGATGCGCAGCGCCTCAGCCGGGCTCTTTCCCTCGTCCAGCATGATGCGGTAGTAGTTCTTGCTCTCCACATCCCGGTACTCCTCAATCGAGGCGTAGCCGGGATTGGTCATGCCGATTTCCTCTCCCTGATAGATATAGGGCGTACCCTGCATCAAGTGGGTGCAGATGCCGAGCATCTTGCCCACCTTCTCCCAACTGCTGCCCTCATAGCCCGCGCCGCCGCGGCCTCCGAAGCGCGATATCGCACGGGGCTGGTCATGGTTGTTCCAAAAGAGCGCGTTCCAACCTCCGCCGGCCTGCATGCCCTCGCCCCACGTCTGGAACACCTCGCGTAGCCGCGCGATATCTGGATCCATGAGCTCCCACTTGTTGCCGCCCCGGTAATCCACTTTCAGATGATGGAAGTTGAAGACCATGTTGAGCTCGCGCGAAGCCGGAGCGGTGTATCGCACGCAGTCTTCGAGCGTGGTGGAGGCCATCTCGCCCACGGTAAGCATGTCGCCAATGCCTGCTCGCTCCACAAGCTCCTGCAGGTACTCGTGCACATGCGGGCCGTCGGCCACCACGCGCCGGCCGTTCCCGCCGGGAGCATCCTCAAAGACCTCCGGCTTGGAGATAAGGTTCACCACATCGAAGCGGAAGCCCGCCACGCCGCGGTCGCGCCAGGAGCGCACCACATCCACGAGCGCATCGCGCACCTCGGGGTTTGTCCAATCGAGGTCCGGCTGGCTCACATCGTGCATGTGCAGGTACCATTTGCCCAGGCGCGGCTCCCACTGCCAGGCGCTCCCGCCAAAGGCACATTGCCAGTTGCTGGGCGGCTCCCCAGGGTCGCCGGGGCCCGCGCTTCCCCGCCCGTCGCGCAGGATGTAGAAGCGCTGGTAGCGCTCATCGCCAGCAAGCGCCCGCTGGAACCAGGCGTGCTCCACGGAGGTATGGCAGAGCACCATGTCGAGCATGATGCCGAGGCCTCGCGCTCGGGCCTCGCGCACAAGCTCGTCGAAATCGTCCATCGTTCCGTAGACCGGATCTACCGCGCAGTAATCCGAGACGTCATAGCCGTTGTCGCGCTGCGGGGAGGGGAAGAACGGCGTGATCCACACATAGTCGATTCCCAGCGAGGCCAGGTAGTCGAGCTTCGAGGTGATGCCCGGCAGGTCGCCGATGCCATCGCCATCGCTGTCGCAAAAGCTCTTGATGTAGATCTGATAGGCCACGATCTTGCCCAGATCGCGCGTGCTTCGTGCCATTGGGCGAACGACCCCCTTCGATTCGTTGCCGGGCATGCCGCCATGACAACAGCGGCGGCATACCCGGCTTACTCTTGCACCGCCTCACGGGGCGCCCGGGCACGTGCGCCCCCAGCGCCCCGATTGCGCGTCTACGCCTGATAGCTCACCACGGAGGTCTCGCCCGCTTGGGCCTCGACGCCCGTCGTGAACGCGATAGCCTTCGCCGAGCCCGGCGCCGAGATCACGAAGGCTACATCCGTCGGATGCCCCGCCGCGCAAATCTTTTCCTGCGAGAACGTGAGGAGTTTCTGCCCGGCGCGCACGCGGTCGCCCTGCTTGACGGAGCAGGTGAACCCGTCGCCACCCATGGCCACCGTATCGATACCCACGTGAATGAGCAGCTCCATGCCGTTGTCGAGCGTGAGACCGACCGCATGGTTGGAAGCGGGCATGGTCACGGTCGCCGTGGCATCGGCCGGCGCCACCACGGTATCGGCAGACGGCGCGGGCGTGATGCAGAGGCCGTCACCCATGCACTTGCTGCTAAAGACCGGATCTGCCATCTGCTCGATAGAGGCGACCGAACCTGTCACGGGGCACACGAGCTCACCAGGGCCCGAGGCCGCTGCAGCAGAAGCCTTAGCCTGACCAGGCGCCTCAGCCGCTTCGGCGGAGGAGGCGGGCATCTCGGCCACGGCGGCGGCCGGCGCGGCCGCCTCGCCCGCCACGGCGTTCGCGCTCTCAAGCGCCACGAGCCCACGGTCCTCAGCCGAAAGCTTCTTCAGGCCCACGAAGTACGTCAGCGCAAACGCCACGACGATGGCGATCGCCATGCACACCGCGAAGATTCCCCAGAACTGGAACACGATGGAAAGGATGCCCGGGATGCCGCCCACGCCGATCGAGACCGCCTGCACGCCGAACCCGGTGCAGACCATCGCCGCGAGCGCGGATCCAATCATGCCGCACACCATCGGGAACTTGTACTTGAGGTTCACGCCGAAGAGCGCGGGCTCGGTAACGCCCAGGTAGCACGAGATGCATGCGGGGATGTTGATCTGCTGCGCGCGCTCATTCTCGACCGCAGCTACTTTCTCGCATCGTTCGTGCCGGGACTTACCGCGGAGATCGCCGAAGGATCCATTTATGACTTCCTCGAAGGCGAGCTTGGCGTTGTGGTGAGCACGAGCAAGCGAACGATCACCGTCGAGCGCGCCACGCACCACGATGCGGAGATGCTCGACATCGAGGGCTTCGACTATCTTGCCGTCATGACGAGCCAAACCTTCGATAGCAAGGGCAATATGTTCGAGCACACCGAATCGCGGCATCGCCCGGACACCTTCTGCTTTCACGACACCGCCGTCCGAAGCGCCGTGTAGCGCATCGTGGGGTAAATGGCAGCCACCGTGTTGCCGGGCGGAATCCGGACACTGCAAGCTTTTCGGGCTGGTCCGGGACATCGCAGGCGTTTTCGGGCGACATTTCGCCATTCTAGATGGCTGGAGCGTCCGAATGTCGCCCAAAGGCGCTGGCAGTGTCCGAATGTCGCCCGAAAACAAAGCATGCGTCCGAAAGACGCCCGAGAACACGGGCCATGTCCGAACATAGCCCGACAACACCACGCGCGACAATCGACCGATTGTGTTAGTAGAGGACAAAACCCCAAGCGGCAATCGACTGATTCTGTTGATAGAGAGCGGTGAAGAAAGCCCGGCCATCGCAAGCCGACACAAAAGGACCGCACCCCGTTTATGCGTAAATGAACCCACCTCTACAAGGTGGGTGCCCTCATCGCCCGTTCCAGCTTCCTTAACAACGAAGGATGCCTGTACTGAGTACGACTGTGTGGGCTCCCTGAAAAAACGTGACGGTTCACCCAGTTGCTCCACGGGGTGCGGAACACCATCATCATATCGTGCCGAATACCGATTACCAGTCTTGACTTATCTCCCTTCGTGTTAGATGATGGGCGTGGTAACGCGCGTCGTCGCGTACCGCTATTTTCGCAGGTCATAACCTGTATTTAATCATCTCATATCAAATTGTGAATACCTATCGCCCGCTTGCGGGGCGCAGCTTGCGGGGCGCAGCCTCCGTGTCGCAGCCTGCTCGCCCTGCCACCGGACCACGCCGCCAACACCCTCGCGCACAGCAAACGGCATCCCCTGCGCGCCGGTCGCGTATCTGCTGTGACGGTGAGGAATCGCCGCGACTGGCGCCCCGCTTCCGCCTTTCCGGTATGATGTATCGCGTTATGCCCGCACGATGCGGGCGATGGTTATCGGACACGTCTTGGTGGTAGCGCCCTCATGGATTCGTTCTTCCCCTACATCTGCATTGCGGGCGCCGCATGTGCAACCACCTACGCCCTCGTGCCGCTGGCCAAGCGGCTCGCAATCCGGGTCGACGCCGTCGACTACCCCTCCAAACGCCGCATCAACAAGGCTCCCACGCCGCGTATGGGCGGCGTCGCCGTGTTCTTCGGCCTCGTCGTTGCCCTCATCCTGCAGGTGATCGGAACATGGTGCTGGGGCTGGCCCTCTGCGCTCGTCTCGCACCCAAGCATGCCCGTGAACTACTACATGCTCGCCGCGGCCTTTTGCATCATCTTTATCACCGGCGTCGTGGACGACATCGTAACCCTCAAGCCGTACGCTAAACTAGCAGGCCAAATCGTCGCTGCAGGCGTCGCCGCCGCGGGCGGGCTGCTCATCGGGAGCATCGTCAATCCCTTCGTCGCGGGCGCCTTCATCGATCTCGGCTGGCTCTCCTACCCCATCACGATCATCTACCTCGTGGCGTTCGCGAACATCATCAACCTCATCGATGGCCTCGACGGGCTCGCCACGGGCATCTCGGCAATCGCAAGCATCACGATGTTCAGCTTCTCCATCTTGGCCGGACGCACCGACGCCGCCGCGCTCTCGATCGCGCTCTTCGGCTCCTGCCTTGCCTTCCTGCGCTTCAACTTCCACCCGGCGAGCATCTTTCTCGGAGATTCGGGCGCCCTCACGTTGGGCTTTGCGCTCGGTACGGTGTCGCTGCTCTCGGTGAGCAGGACCGCTGCGCTCACATCGCTGCTCATCCCGCTCATCGTGGCCGGGGTACCCATCATCGACACCCTCGCCGCCATCGTGCGGCGCAAGCGCGCGCACGTGAGCATCGGACAAGCCGACAAGGGCCACATTCAGCACCGTCTCATTCAAGAGGGCTTCGATCAACGGCAGGCAGTGCTTCTCATCTACGCATGGTCCATCATGCTCTCAATCGGTGCGTCCATCATCAACCAAGTTCGCATCGAGCTGCGCATCGTCATCTTCATCGTGCTGCTCGTCTGCTCGGCTGCCTTTGCGCTGCGCCTCCATCTTTTCGAGCCGGTACTGCGCCACCACTACAACCCCAAAACCCATGAGGACGAGATCGTCACCCCCGATGACCCGGCCTTCACCGAAGCGAAGCTTGCCGAGGAGCGCGAGCACGAGCGCCGCCGTGTGGAGCGCCGCGAAGAACTCGAGCGCCTTCAGAGCCATCTGCGCGATAATGATGCCTCTGAAAAGTAAAGCCTTTTCCTGAGCGCGTTCGCCTACCTTACGAAGACGCAATGTGCCGGAACGAAGATGAACGAACGGAGTCGACCATGCCCAACGAACGCAGCTACGAGACCGCATGCAAGCGCAGTGACGAGATTCGCGCCGACCTTCCGCTTCACCCTGAGAAGTACACGATGCTCACGGGCGACCGCCCCACGGGCCGCCTGCATCTGGGCCATTACTTCGGCACGCTTAAGGGGCGCGTCGAGCTGCAGGACATGGGCGTCAAGACCAGCGTGCTCATCGCCGACTACCAAGTCATCACCGATCGCGACACCACCGAGCACATCCAAGACAACGTCTACAACATGGTCATGGACTACCTGGCCTGCGGCATCGATCCGGGAAAGACCATGATCTACACGCATTCCGCGGTGCCGGCGGCCAACCAGCTCATGCTGCCGTTCCTCTCGCTGGTGAGCGAGGCGGAGCTGCAGCGCAACCCCACCGTGAAGGCCGAGATGGAGGCCTCGGGCCACGAGCTCACCGGGCTCCTCCTCACCTATCCGGTGCACCAGGCGTGCGACATCCTCTTTTGCAAGGGCAACGTGGTGCCCGTGGGGCGCGACCAGCTGCCGCATATCGAGCTCACCCGCCTCATCGCGCGCAAGTTCAACAACCGTTACGGCAAGGTATTCCCCGAAGTCGATGCGTTGCTTTCCGATACGCCGCTCCTGCCGGGCCTCGACGGCCGCAAGATGAGCAAGAGTTACGGCAACGCCATCTCCATCTCTATGACCGCGGAGGAAACGGCGAAACGCATCAAGAAGAGCCAGACCGATTCCGAGCGCATGATCACCTTCGATCCCGAGGGGCGCCCGGGCGTGAGCGGCTTGCTTTCGACCGCTGCCATCTGCACGGGCCGCGCGCCGGAGGAGATTGCCGAAGAAATTGGCATGGGCGGGTCTGGCCAGCTCAAGAAGTATGTAACCGAAGCTGTGAACAGCTACTTCGAACCTATCCGCGAGCGCCGGCACGCCTTTGAGCAGGATCTCGACTACGTGAAGGACGTGCTCCATGAGGGCAACCGCCGCGCGAACGAGATTGCCGAAGCAACCCTCGCCGAGGTCCGCGAGGCCATGGGAATGGTGTACTAGCTAGTTGACGCTGCGCGCCCCGGGCGGAGAATCTTGCCGCTCACTCGTTGGGCGCGACCCCTAGGCCTACGCCCTCCTCGTTCACGGCAACCTTCCCCGCCCGGGGCGCGCTCGCTGTCGTGAACTGGACCTAAAGCCCCTTTCATGCTGGTAACCTATAACAGAGAATCCCATTCCCAAATCGTCTCTGGACCTAAAGGAGCGCCGATGTACAAGCTGATCGCAAGCGATATGGACGAGACCTTTCTCGACGGCGCGCACCGCATCCCCGCGGCAAACGTGGATGCGCTCCGCCGCCTTCGCGAGCTCGGCGTGCTCTTCGTGCCGAGCTCCGGCAGACCCTATCAATCTATCATGGACAACTTCGCCGATGTCGATCAGTCTCTCATGGAAGGGTCCTACATCATCTCGTACAACGGCGGCTTCATCAACCGCTACGGCGATCCCGAGCCGCTGCTCGCCACCACCGGGGACCGTGCCTCGATCGAGCGCCTCTACGCATGGGGCGTCGAGCATCGCCAAGCGCTGCACCTCAATACCGCGAGCGGCGAGACCTATGTGCAGTTTCTCCCGCCAGAAGAGCGAGAGTACCTGAGAGGCTTTCCGGGATGCATCGAACTCGACGAGTCGGTGAGCAGCCTCGATGATTTCGTCGGTGATGAGGAGCTCATGAAGATTATCTTCATGGATATCGATTTCAATCGCTGCCGTCGGATAGGCGAGGAGCTTGCGCCCACCCTCGATCCCGGCAACGTCGCTATCACATACTCATCGAATCGCTATGTCGAATTTGTCCCCGCCGGCGTGAACAAGGGCACGGGCCTTGCGCACCTAGCCGAGCTCTTGGGCATCGACATCTCCGAAACGATTGGCTTTGGAGACGCCGCGAACGACCTCGACATGCTAAAGCGCGCGGGCCTCGGCGTTGGCGTTGCGAACGTCTCCGATGACGCCCGCCCCTTCTGCGACGTCGTACTGAATACCCGCGCTGAGGACGGTGCCCTTGCCGAGCTCGTCACGCGCATCATCGAGCCGGAGCATCGGTAACAGAACCTACCCGGTCCGCCGGCGGAGCAAAATGCTCGGCTGATTGCGCGCACAGGAAGAGGCCCCTGCATCCCACGTGG
>OGXS01002015.1_pt1 | contig 11360 bp, 8 predicted proteins | sample 1576371 | NCBI WGS metagenome assembly OGXS01 (sample SAMEA3541475, study PRJEB24748) | human gut metagenome | biome: human gut; feature: human-associated habitat; material: faeces | place: China | collected 2012
TGGCGAACAGGTCGTAAATCTCCTCGAACGGAATCTGCTTGCGCTGCATCTTGCTCCAGATCGAGTAGATGCTCTTCACGCGGCCCGAAATCTCGTAATTGATGTTGTCGCGGTTCAGCGCGGCGATGATCGGGGCGTTGAATTTGTCGATGAACTCCCGGCGCGACGCCTCCGTTTCGTTGAGTTTCTGGGTGATCTCGGCGTATTGCTGCGGGAAACGGTACTTCATGCAGAGGTCCTCCAGCTCGCTTTTGTGGTAGAGGTAGTTGGGGTCGTCAAAGTACTTGGCGCCCACGGGGCAGTGCTTCACGCAGCGGTTGCACTTCATGCACTTGCCGGGGACCTGGTGGGCATCCTCCGCATCGATGGCCCCCAGGGGACATTGCTGGGCGCACAGACCGCACTGGGTGCAGGCGTCGCTGGTCTTGGGCTTGACCGGGAGGATGTTGATGGGGTTGCCGTGGCGGTCCCGGGGGGTGTAGTAGGGGCCCACGGGGTCGTTGCCGGGCACGGCCACGGGGACGGCGGCGGCGGGGTCAGTGATGCCCTCCACCTTCTGGAACACGTCGTAGGCGAAGCCTGCGGCGATGGTCAGGTCGCTGATGTCCGGCCGGCCGGCGTTCTGGCTCGGGGAGAAGGCGTGCTGGCAGGAGAAGGCCGCCCCGGCCACGGGATGGAACCCCCCGTCCCGGAGGGTGTTGCGCAGCTCCATCAGGGCATCGTCATAGTGGCGGTTGCCATAACACACCACCGGCACCGCCAGGGCACCGTTGCCCTGGACCGAGGCCACGTACTTGATCAGCAGGTTGGGCACCCGGCCGGCGTACACCGGGGTGCCGAAGACCACCAGATCCCCGGGGCCGAAGGCTTTGGGGGTCTTGCGGGTCTGGGGCAGGGTGAAGTCGAAGGTCTCCAGGGGCCGGCCGGTGTGGCGGGCCAGCTCCTTGGCGATCTGGGTGACCACGGTTTTGGTGGTGTCGGTGGCGCTGAAATAGGCCGCCCACACGGTGTTGATCTTCATTTGGGAAGGTCCCCCTTTCAAAAAAATGACGCGGGAATGGGATACCTTCATTATAAAGCTTTCCCGAAAAAAGTAAATATGGGAACGAAAAAAGGGCGGGAGGAAATAACCCGCCGTCCCGTGTTGATTTTTCCGAGGGAATTCCATATAATATAACCTAACCATATCCCTGTCGAAGGCTGCCGGTTTTTCGGGCAGCCCCGCCCGGCGACGGCTGTTGGGCGGCGCGGCAGCATGATGAAAATACCGAACCACGGCCCACCAGGGCCGGAAAGGGGCGTTCCCATGGAACCCATGGAAAAGAAAGACCAACGGACACTCAACCAGGGCGAGGGCGCAGTGCCCTCCTCTCCCCGGAAGAAACGGATCCTCTTGTGCTGCCTGGCAGCGGCGGTGCTGGTGATCGGCTATACCGCCCTGTGCGCCGGGGCAGGGCGGGAGACCATCTATCCCAACGTCACCGTCAACGGCGTGAACCTAGGCGGCCTGACCCAGGAGGCGGCGCAGACCGCCTTGGAGGAGGCCGGCGGCCCAGGCCGTCCCGCCGGGGACGCGGAGAACCAAGGCGTGGTGTTCACCGCCCAGACGGTGGAAGGGGAGTCCAAGACCTACCAGGTCCCCCTGGCCAGCGTCACACCGGACAGCGTGGCCTCCACCCAGCGGGCCTGGCAGGTGGGGCATGCCGATCCCTTCCCCCTGCGGGGAGGGATCTACCTCCGCTGCCTGCTCAGCGGGGAGGAGGTTCTGCCCGCCTACCAGGGCGGGGAAAGCCTGGACAGCATCCTGGACCAGGTGGAAGCCGACCTGGCCCGGGACCCGGTGGAGCCCACCTGGGAGACCGACGACACCACCCTCCACCTCACCCGGGGCACCCCGGGCAGCCGGCTGGACCGGGAGGCCCTCCAGGGACAGATTTTGGACACCCTGGGCCGCAGCGACATGGTGGAACTGACGGCGGAGGCCCAGCCCCAGTTTACCGTCACCCTCCAGCAGACCCTCCCTGGGGAGTTGGACCTGGCTGACATCCTGTCCCAGGTGGAGACCCCGGTGCAGAATGCCGCCTTTGACAAGGCTGCTAAGATTTTCCAGACCGATCACCCCGGCATCTCCTTCGATGCTGCCGCCGCCCAGACGGCCTATGACGGCCTGGACTGGGGGGCCACCCAGGACTTCCCCCTGGACATCACCCAGCCCACCACCACCGTGGATGACCTCACCCCCAAGCTCTACCAGGATGTGCTGGGCAGTTGCTCCACCAACATCTCCGGCAGCACCAACCGGGTGGAGAACATCCGCCTGGCTGCCCGGTACTTTAACGGCACCGTCCTGATGCCGGGGGAGACCTTCTCCTACAACGGCATCGTGGGCAGCCGGTCGGCGGCCCGGGGCTTCCTGCCCGCCCCCGCCTACGTGGGGGGCGAGACCGTCCAGGAGACCGGCGGCGGGGTGTGCCAAGGCTCCTCCACCGTGTATCTGGCCGCCCTGCGGGCCAACCTGAAGATCGTGGAGCGGTACCCCCACGGGTACATTACCCGCTACGTCCCCGACGGGATGGACGCCACGGTGTACTACGGCGCCAAGGACTTCCGGTTCCAGAACGACACCCCCTTCCCCTTAAAAGTGGTGGCCTCGGTCTCTGGCCGGACCTTGACGGTGAACATTCTGGGCACCAAGAGCGACAACATCACCGTGGAGATGACCAACCAAGTTGTGGGCACCACCCCTTACAAAACCGTCTACCAGGTGGATGAGAGCCTTCCCGCCGGCACCACCAAGGTGAAGACCACCCCCTACACCGGCTACACCGTGAAGGTCTACCGCAACCTCTACGAGAACGGCGCCTTGAAAGACACCAAGCTGGAGAGCACCAGCGTCTACCGCCCCCGGGACCAGGTGATCCTGGTGAGCCCCGACGACGCGGCCCAATACGGCCTGTAACCCATGCAGAAAGGACCCTGACATGCGCAAACAACGACTTGCCTTCTCCCGCCGGGAGCTGAAGATGCTGGCCAAACGCCTGATGTTCCACCCCATCTGTATGCGGGTCACCCTGCTGCTGGTGGGCCTTCAGGTGGCCTTTGTGGGCCTGCGGTACCTCTTGGGGGCCACGCTGACTTACGGCGTGGCCAGCCTAGCCCAGTATGGGGACACGGTGAGCGGCATTTACTTCAACAGCGAAGGCTTCAGCATCCTCTTCCGGATGGACTTGACCCAGATGGTGCTGGCCATCCCCGTCACCTATGCCCAGCTGATCCGCTTCGTGGTGTTCAGCGTGGTGGTTCTGCTCATTCTGGCCCCCATCCGCCTGGGGGTGATGGAGCAGTACTGGAGCATGCTCCGGGGCAGCGGCGAGGCCGGGGTGCGCCCGGTGCTGCGGTGGTTCCGCCAGGGCGGCAAGTTCGGCAAAGCTGTTGTGGTGGAGCTGCTCCTGGGCGCCGGGGTGCGCCTGGCGGGTATCCTGGCCACCGTACCCAGCCTGTACCTCTTCTACCTGTTCTACACCACCACCCCCTCCATGGCGGCCTATACCACCACCAGCTCCCTCCTCCAGATAGGGGCCACGGTGCTGGCCATTGCCGCCCTGGTGTTCACCTTCTGGCTGCACAGCATCTTTTTGCCGGTGCGGTACTGCCTGTGCGCCCACCCGGAATACTCCCTGGGCCAGGTCTTCCGCCGGGGGCTGGACAGTGCCAAGGGCTTCCGGGGCGCCTTCTTTGGGTTCCGGCTGAGCTATATCCTGTGGTTCCTGGTCTCCCAGGTGACCTATGGGGCCATGGACATTTTCGTCACGCCCTACACCTCCCTGGGCGGGATGCTTTTCCTCCAGGAGGCCGCCCGGGCCCGGCAGGGGGAGGCCACGCCCCAGCAGGAGGAACAGGACCCGCCCCAGGGCCTGGAGTGAGGCAGGCAGGCCCCAGCGATAGGCCGGAAGAAAAAATTGAAAAAATCGAAAAAATTTGCTTGACAAATCCGCCGGCCGGGGATATAATAAATCTCGCCCTGTGAGAGAAGCCGAGACAGTCACGGGGTGCCGCACCAGCGGCCCGGCCATATAGCGGGATTGTGTAAGGGTAGCACGACAGACTCTGACTCTGTTTGTGAGGGTTCGAATCCTTCTCCCGCTGCCAAAAAGACACCAGCCAACAGGCTGGTGTCTTTTTTCTATTCTCCCTATTCAAAGAGCAATAGGCTCCCTGCCATCACGGCCATACCGCCGATGAGGCCGTAAATGGCCAGGTGGTGCTCCCCATAGGCCCGGGCGGCGGGGAGAAGCTCGTCCAGGGAGATGAACACCATGATCCCCGCCACACCAGCATAGAGCAGGCCGAAGAGGGTGGGACTCATCACCGGGGCCAGCAGCAGCCAGCCCAGGAGGGCTCCCGCCGGCTCTGCCAGGCCGGAGAGGAAGGACCAGACAAAGGCCTTCCGCCGGGAGCCAGTGGCCTGGTAAAGGGGGACTGAGACGGCGATCCCCTCGGGAATGTTGTGAATGGCAATGGCCACCACGATGGGCCCGGCGATGGCGGGGTCCTGGAGGGCGGAGACGAAGGTGGCCAGCCCCTCCGGGAAATTGTGGATGGCAATGGCCAGGGCCGTCATCCCTCCCAGGCGAAGAAGGGGAGCGGGGGAGAGGGGGGCTTCTGCCTCCAGCGGTTTGGCTTCGTGGGGATTCTCTTGGGCAGGGATGCACCGGTCAATGACGGCGATGAGAAGCATGCCGCCGAAGAAACCGCCGATGGCGGCCCAGCTGCCGCTGCGCCCTCCCAAGTCCTCTTGGAGGGCGGTTCCCGCTTGGGGCAGAAGTTCCACCAGGGAGACATAGAGCATCACCCCGGCGGAAAAGCCTAGGCTCCCGGAGAGGAAGCGCCGGTTGGTGTGCCGGGTGACGAAGGCGATGACACTGCCGATGCCGGTGCTCAGCCCGGCCAGCAGGGTGAGGAGAAAGGCAAGGAGAAGGCTGTGGTCCATGGATGACCTCCCAATTCTTTATTTAGTTAGCTTATGCTAACTAAATAAAGATACCACAGAGTTCCCCTTTTGTCAAAGGGGATGGTGTTCCCTGGCCGAACGTGCAGCGGGACCGCTTACAACTGCGTAGGCACCATGGTTCCCAGCATTTTGGCTAGGAGGGTTCCGGTATTGCCATCCCGGACCTCGGCCTCGGTGATCACCAGGGTGCGGCCAGCCTTGATCACCTGGCCGGTGGCCACAATCTCCTCTGCCAGCACGGGGCGGAGGAGGTTGATTTTAAACTCCGCCGTCAGAACCTCATACCCCTCGGGCATGGTGGTCAGGGCGGTGTAGCCGCAGGTGACGTCGGCGATGGTGGCCACCACACCCCCGTGGAGCAGGCCCTGCTGCTGTCCCAGCTCGGGCCGGCGGCGGCAGGAGATCACCACCTTTCCCGGCGCCACAGACCGCAGCTGGGCCCCCAGCAGGGTGAGAAAAGTTTGGCTGCGGAAGCTCTGGGCAATCCGGTCATAGAGGGGGTCGGGGGAGGTCTTTGGTGCCATAGGGGGCTCCTTTCTCCTCTCCAAGCGGGGAGGGCGCACAAGGGATGGTTTCCTTAACCATAGGGTAGCATAGGCGGCTGCAGTTCGCAACGAGCAGGAAGGAAACCGGAGGAAAAAAGTCCCCAGGGCGGTGAAACCCTGGGGACCAATGCTGTCGTTATAACTTGTGGTACTGCCGCCAGAACAGGGTTCCGGTGGTGGCCACGGCGATGGCGTCTGCCACTGGCTCGGCCAGGAACACCGCCATCACCTGGTTGCCCGGCAAAAGGTGGGGCAGCAGGTAGATCAGGGGGATCAGGAGGATCACCTTCCGCAGCAGGGCCAGGAAGACGGAGGTCTTGGCGTTGCCCAGGGCGATAAAGGTCTGCTGGCAAGCCACCTGAATGCCCATGAGGAAGGCCAGGACCAGGTAGATCCGGATGGCCCACTGGGTGTACTCTGCCAAGGTGGGGTCGTTGGTGAAGATGGCGGTGAACACCTGGGGCAGGAACATGGCCACCGCCCAGATGATCCCCGCGTAGACGATGCAGCAGACCAACAGGCGGCGGAAGGTCTCCTTCACCCGGTCCCGGTTGCCGGCGCCGTAGTTGAAGCCCACGATGGGCTGGGCCCCCTGGGTGAACCCCTGGAGGGGGAGCATGGCAAACTGCATGACGCTGGCAAGGATGGTCATAGCCCCCACCGCCAGGTCCCCGCCGTACTGGAGGAGGCTGGTGTTGAAGCAGACGTTGAGGATGCTCTCCGTGAACTGCATGATAAAGGGGGACACCCCCAGGGCCAGGCAGGGGAGGAGGATCTTCCGCCGCAGCCGCAGCGTCCGCCGCTGCAGGCGGAGGGTGGTCTGCTTTCCCCGGAGGAAGCACAGGATCCACAGGCAGGAGGCCCCTTGGGACAGCACCGTGGCCAGGGCAGCCCCCTGCACCCCCATGTCCAGGGCGAAGATGAAAATGGGGTCCAGCACAATGTTGCACCCCGCTCCCAGGGCCACGGTGAGCATCCCCGTCCGGGCAAAGCCCTGGGCGTTGATGAAGGCATTGAGCCCCAGGGCCAGCTGGACAAAGAGGGTGCCCATGGCATAGATCCTAGTGTAGTCCCAGGCATAGGGAAGGGTGGCCTGGCTGGCCCCAAAGAACAAAAGGAGGTCCGGACCAAAGACCTGGACCACCACCGTGAGGACCAGGGCGGTGATCACCAGCATGGTGGTGCAGTTGCCCAGGACCTGCTCGGCCTGGTCCTTTTCCCCTTTCCCCAGGAGGATGGAGGCCCGGGGGGCGCCGCCCATACTCACCAGGGCGGCAAAGGCGGAGATGCACAGGATCAGCGGCATGGTGACCCCCACGCCGGTGAGGGCGGTGGCGCCCACGTCGGGGATGTGGCCGATGTACATCCGGTCCACCAAGTTGTACAGTAGGTTAATTAGCTGGGCCAGGATGGAGGGCAGGGCCATCTGGAACAGCAGCCGGCGGACGGGATCCTTTCCCAGATCGGCCCCGTTGTGGGTATGGGCGAGTGACAAGACGAAGGACTTCCTTTCTCTGGCAAATGAAGGCGGCCTGGAAGAGCAGGCCGCCCGCTTATCATAGCACACTTTGGAGGAAAAGGGAAGGTCCCGCTTTGGAGCGTGGAGGAAGTAGAAAGCCCTCCCCCGCCCCACTGGAAAGCGGGGCAGGGGAGGGCGGAAGGGGACCCGATGGGTCCTCCGTGGGCGTGATGGGATCAGGCGAAGTTGCCCTTGCCGTCGTTCCACTTCCAGTCGCGGATTTCCGGCAGATCCTCGCCGTACTCGGCGATATACTGCTTGTGCTCCACCAGCTTGTCCTGGAGCTGCTGGACCAGGAAGGCACCCCGGGTGCCCAACTTCTCCGGCAGCAGGTGGATGACGTCCATGGTCAGGTGGAACCGGTCCAGGTTGTTCAGCACCCGCATGTCGAAGGGGGTAGTGATGGTGCCCTCTTCGATGTACCCCCGGACGTGAAGGTTCTTGTTCTTCCGGCGGTAGGTGAGCTCGTGGATCAGGGAGGGGTAGCCGTGGAAAGCGAAGAGGATGGGCTTATCTTCGGTGAACAGGAGGTTGTAGTTCTGGTCCGACAGGCCGTGGGGGTGCTGGCTGTCCGACTGCAGGCGCATCAGGTCCACCACGTTCACCACCCGGATCTTCAGATCGGGGAAGTAGTGGCGGAGGATGGTGACGGTGGCCAGGGTCTCCAGGGTGGGGGTCTCCCCGCAGCAGGCCAGGACGATGTCTGGCTCAGCACCTTGGTCGTTGGAGGCCCACTGCCAGATGCCGATGCCCTGGGTGCAGTGCTTCACCGCCTGCTCCATGGTCAGCCACTGGGGCCGGGGGTGCTTGGAGGTCACCAGGACGTTGACATAGTTCCGGCTGGAGATGCAGTGGTTGAAGCAGGAGAGCAGGCAGTTGGCATCCGGGGGCAGGTACATCCGCACCACGTCGGCCTTCTTGTTGGCCACATGGTCCAGGAAGCCGGGGTCCTGGTGGGTGAAGCCGTTGTGGTCCTGCTGCCAGACGTTGGAGGAGAGGATATAGTTCAGGGAGGCGATATCCTGCCGCCAGGGCAGCTCGTTGCAGGTTTTCAGCCACTTGGCGTGCTGGGCGAACATGGAGTCCACAATGCGGATGAAGGCCTCATAGCTGTTGAAGAAGCCGTGGCGGCCGGTGAGGAGGTACCCCTCCAGCCAGCCCTCGCACATGTGCTCGGAGAGCATGGAGTCCATCACCCGGCCGCTGTGGGCCAGGTACTCGTCCCCGTCGGCGCTCTCGGCGTTCCACACCCGGGTGGTGGCCTCGAACATGGGGGTCAGGCGGTTGGACTTGCTCTCGTCGGGGCCGAAGACCCGGAAGTTCTTGGCATCCTCGTTCTCCCGGATCACATCCCGGACGAAGGTGCCCAGCACCAGCATGTCCTGGGCCTCCACGGCGCCGGGGGCGGGCAGGTCGATGCCGTAGTTGCGGAAGTCGGGGAGTTTCAGGTCCCGCAGCAGCTTGCCGCCGTTGGCGTGGGGGTTGGCCCCCATCCGCCGGTCCCCCTTGGGGGCCAGGGCCTGGAGTTCGGGGCGGAGCTTGCCCTCCTCGGTGAAGAGCTCCTCGGGGTGGTAGCTGCGCAGCCAGTCCTCCACCAGCTTCAGGTGGTGGGGCTGGGACATGTCGATGGGCACCTGGTGGGCCCGGAAGGAGCCCTCAATGATCTGCCCGTCCACCTCCTTGGGGCCGGTCCAGCCCTTGGGGGTGCGCAGGACGATCATGGGCCAGGCGGGGCGGCTGTCGTCCCCGGTGGTGCGGGCGTGGGCCTGGATGCGCTGGATCTCCCGAATGGCCCAGTCCAGGGCGGCGGCCATGGTCTGGTGCATCTGCTCCGGGTCGCTGCCCTCGACGAAGCGGGGTTCCCAGCCGCAGCCCCGGAAGAAGCTCTCCAGCTCGCTGTGGGGGATGCGGGAGAGGATGGTGGGGTTGTGGATCTTAAACCCATTGAGGTGGAGGATGGGGAGCACGGCCCCGTCCCCGATGGGGTTTAAGAACTTGTTGCCCTGCCAGGCGGTGGCCAGGGGGCCGGTTTCAGCCTCCCCGTCCCCCACCACGCAGGCGGCGATAAGGTCGGGGTTGTCCAGCACCGCGCCGAAGGCGTGGGCCAGGGAGTAGCCCAGCTCGCCCCCCTCGTGGATGGAGCCGGGGGTCTCCGGAGCCACGTGGCTGGGGATGCCGCCGGGGAAGGAGAACTGCTTAAAGAGCTTCTTCAGCCCTGCCTCGTCCTGGCTGATGTTGGGGTAGACCTCGCTGTAGGTCCCCTCCAGGTAGGTCTGGGCTACCATAGCGTTGCCCCCGTGGCCGGGGCCGGAGAGGTAGATCATGTTCAGGTCGTACCGGTTGATGACGCGGTTGAGGTGTGTATAAATGAAGTTCTGGCCAGGGACGGTACCCCAGTGGCCGACGATTTTCTTTTTGATGTGGGCCGGTTCCAGAGGCTCCTTGAGCAGAGGGTTGTCCAGCAGGTACAGCTGGCAGGCGGCCAAATAGTTGGAGGCCCGCCAGTAGGCGTCCAGCTTTTTCAGCTGATCGGGGGTCAGGGCAGCTCTCCGGGACATCCGGGCAGCCGTTTTTGCAATGGGTTTGGGTGATCCCTTCGGTCTTCTCGGCATGGAAAAAACCTCCTTTTCGTAATCTAAATTCTATTATAAACACTTTTGCAAAATAATCAACATGGCGGGGAAAGAAAACGCCAGAGAAATCCCCGGGAAGGGGGACGTCCTCTGGCGTTAGGAAACGGATGGGAGGGGAACCCTTAGAACCGGGCGTGGCCGGTCCGCCGGGCCTCGGCGGCCACGGCGTTGGCCACAGCGTCTGCCGCGGCCCGGTTCAGGGGAGAGGGCAGGATGCAGGTGGGGGAGAGGTCCTCCGGGGCCACCATGTCCGCCAGGGCCTGGGCGGCGGCGTACTTCATGCCCTCGGTGATCTGCACGGCCCCGCAGGACAAGGCACCCTTGAACAGGCCGGGAAAGACCAGCACGTTGTTGATCTGGTTGGGGAAGTCCGAGCGGCCGGTGCCCACCACGGCGGCCCCATGGGCCAGGGCCTCGTCGGGCATGATCTCCGGCACCGGGTTGGCCATGGCCAGGATCACGGAGTCCTTGGCCATAGTCTCCACCATGGCCCCGGTGACCAGGCCAGGGCGGGAGACCCCGATGAACACGTCTGCCCCCACCAAAGCCTCGGCCAGGGTGCCGGTGCGTTTTTCCGGGTTGGTCCGGGCGGCCAGTTCCTCGTGGTGGCTGGGCTGGCCGGGGGTGCCGGGGACCAGGATGCCGTCCTTGTCGCACAGGGTGAGGTGGCAGTACCCCAGGTCCAGCAACAGCTTGGCGGCGGCCCCGCCGGCGGCCCCGATGCCGTTGAGGACGATCTTCACGTCCTCTTTCTTCTTGCCTACCACCTTCAGGGCGTTGGTGAGGGCGGCGGTGATCACCACGGCGGTGCCGTGCTGGTCGTCGTGAAAGACGGGGATGTCGCAGACCTCTTTCAGCCGGCGCTCCACCTCGAAGCACCGGGGGGCGGAGATGTCCTCCAGGTTGATGCCCCCGAAGCTTTTGGAGATCCGGGCGATGGTTTCCACCATCTCGTCCACATCCTGGGTGTCCACGCACAGGGGGAAAGCGTCTACCCCGGCGAACTCCTTGAAGAGGACGCACTTGCCCTCCATCACCGGCATCCCCGCCAGGGGGCCGATGTTCCCCAGGCCCAGCACCGCCGAGCCGTCGGTGATGACAGCCACCAGGTTCTGCCGCCGGGTGAGCTGGAAGGACTTGGCGGGGTCCTTCTGGATCTCCAGGCAGGGGGCGGCCACCCCGGGGGTGTAGGCCAGGGAGAGGTCCTTCTGGGTCTGGATGGGATAGCGGGAGACCACCTCCAGCTTTCCCCGGAGCTTGTAGTGCAGGGCCAAAGATTCTTCGCTGATGTCCATGGGAAGTCAGATCCTTTCTGGGTAAAAAGTGAGGGGTGGGTCAGGCCATCTCCTCGGGGTGGAAGGCCGCGTCAAAGGCCTCGGGGGTGAAGAGGCCCAGGGCCACAGCGGCCTCCTTCAGGGAGATGTTCTCCCGGTGGGCCTTCTTGGCGATCTTGGCCCCGTTCTCATACCCCACGATGGGGGTGAGGGCGGTGACGGTCATCAGGGAGCGGTGGAGGTTTTCATCCATCTTCTCACGGTTGGCACGGATGCCGCTGACACAGCGGTCATTGAAGGAATTTAATGAGTCGGTAAGCAGGCGTACAGACTGCAGGAAATTGTAAATGCATTTCATTATTCATATTATCCAATCCC
>OGXS01002017.1_pt1 | contig 11342 bp, 9 predicted proteins | sample 1576371 | NCBI WGS metagenome assembly OGXS01 (sample SAMEA3541475, study PRJEB24748) | human gut metagenome | biome: human gut; feature: human-associated habitat; material: faeces | place: China | collected 2012
CCTTCCGGCGTGGGCAAGTCATCGACTCTCAACGCTATCGAACCCGGTATGCAGCTGGTGACAGGCAGTGTCAGCGAAAAAATAGGGCGGGGCAAACACACCACGCGCTTTGCACACCTGCTGCCTTTTGCCGGCGGTTATCTGGCAGACACTCCCGGTTTTGGCAATTTGAATTTAGAAGAACTGGACGATAAAAAACTGGCGGCATGTTTCCGCGAATTTGCAGGCTTTGAAGATGGATGTAAATTTACGCCCTGCACACATACGCACGAACCGATATGCGGCGTCAAAGATGCGCTGGCAGCCGGAGAGATAGCGCAGTCGCGTTACGAATCGTACCTGACTATTTTAGAAGAAATAAAATCCAAAAAGGAAAAGGACGGAAGAAAATGATCAAAGTAGCGCCTTCAATCTTATCTGCCGATTTTGCTTATCTGGCAGACGAAATCAAAAAAATCGAAACTGCCGGGGCTGACTGGGTGCATATCGACGTGATGGACGGTGCCTTTGTACCGAACCTGACCTTTGGCGCGCCGGTCGTTAAAAAGATCCGTAAGGTCACCGATCTCTTTTTTGACTGTCACCTGATGGTCAACAATCCCGAGCAATATATCGATGATTTTGCCGATGCCGGCGCGGATATGGTAGTAGTACACGCCGAAGCTACCAAACATCTGCACCGCTGTGTGCAATACATCAAAAACAAAGGTATGCAGGCCGGCGTCGCTTTGAATCCGGCTTCGCCACTATGCCTGGTGGAAGAGATTCTGCCGGATGTGGATATGGTGCTTTTGATGAGCGTCAACCCCGGTTTTGGCGGTCAAAGCTTCATTAAAACCACAGTACCAAAGATCGCCCGGCTGCGGAAGATGATCAACGATGCAGGCCTGAACATAGAGATACAGGTAGACGGCGGCATCAACGATAAAAACTCCAAACTGGTACGTGAAGCAGGTGCGACTGTACTGGTTGCAGGTTCGTATGTTTATGGCGCTGCTGATACCAAAGCGGCGATTGCCAGTTTAAAAGCATAATTAAAAAGCTAAAAACAAAAACACTGCAAATTTTGCAGTGTTTTTGTTTTTAGTAAAGTTTTTCCTCCTTTAAAGCAGGAAAAACTGTTTCTGTAAAATAAAATACCCCTAAAGCAGCTTAGAAACCTTACTTTAGGGGTATTAGCTGCTGCCTATAACATATTTAAGGGCGGCAAACCTTGCAGGGAGCCATACCCATATCGATTGCTTCCTGGCGACTGGAAAAATAAATACGGTTACTTTCGTTCATTTTACGTTCCCAGCGACAGCCCTGATAATGAAACTTCCAGCTGTTGCGGTTACCAATATAAGTTGCAGCGTAGGCTGCCAGAGGAATAGATAAAGCAATGATAAATGCGAGGGTGACAGTTATAAATTTCTTCATAAGAGATCACTTCCGAATTGTGGATTTTATTTGCTTTTATTACAGATATTATAACATATGTTCAATTTATTAAATATAATTACAAATAAATTGAAATGAAATTATTTTCCAATCGTCTGCTTTAGCAGGCGGTTTTTTTATGCCTTTGGGAGGATATAAAAGGAGTGTTGAGAGCAAAGTGAGGAGTAGCTTAAAAGCCATGTCAAAACTTAGTAACAGTGTTTAGGTGGCAGGTAGGCAGCTGTGTTGGCAGTGGTAGAGCTGTACCGGCAAAATATGCGGATTAGAAACTTAAAAAGGCGCAGACGCCGATAGTTTTAAAGCCGCTGGCGTAATGCGCCCCAAGACTCGAAAAAGTATTACACAGACTCAAAGTAAGTGTCTTGCGGGGGGGTACAAGTGTGCTATAATTGCTATAAATATAATAATTACAAATATTTTTGAATTTAAACAAAAGAAACAATGCTTTTGCTGAGAATTTTAAAGAGAAATCAAACGTTGGGAAAGGCTGGAATGAAGTATGTACGGTGAAAGCTGCCTTCCGTATATTGGCAGCAATATCCGTCTGCAGCTGGGCAAGAACAGCAAAGACGATCGTAATTTTAGTGTTAGTTTGTATAAATAATCTCAATATCAGTTCCGCAGTAATACTGCGAGGATATAAGTAAGTTCTTCTAAGGAGGCAAAATAACAGGATAAAGATAAAAATAACATGAGGTTGAGTTTATAATAGGTTGCTGTCTGTGATTCTGCCTGTTATAAACGTATATTTGCTGCAGCGGTGGATAACCAACAGTCACTGGAATTTATTTAGATAAGCTTGGGAAACTGGATGGCAGGTGCTGCAGGGGACTGCAAAAACAAGTGAAAAATTATGAGGAGCGATGAAAATGACAGGAAAAGAAAAACTTTTGAGTAAAAGGATTTTAGCAACATTACTGGCTGGGGCAGTGCTGGGAGTCTGTAATCTGATGCCAGTATATGCAGCCAACAGCGGCGGAACCTGGAGCGGTGAAAGCTGGACTAAAGATGATGAATATATAGGCGACAAGAATCCAACTGGTTCTACAGTTGTGATTGCTGAAGATAATAGTGGGAAAAGAGTTTATGGTGGTAAAGATAATAAGGCGGCTGTTACAAATAATACAGTAACAATAACTGGTACGATTGCAAATGCTTATGGCGGTGCTGGCAGTGATTATGATGTTAGTAATAATCATATTATTGTTGATGGCGGGACAGTGACAAATACTCTGCAAGGTGGGGTATTGACCGCTAATGGAGATACAGAGCTGGGCAATGCTGTAAATAATAAAGTGACTATTAAGAACGGCACAATAGATGCTTCCGTTTACGGCGGAGCTGTCAATGGTGAGGGAAATGCTACCGGTAATGAAGTTATTATAGATAGTGGTACAATAACAGGTATGGTTTTTGGTGGCAGTGCTGTTTCAGAAAATGGATATACAGAAGGTAATAAAGTAACAATAGCAGAAGGTACATTCAGTAATAAGATTTATGGCGGAAATAGTGCTCTAAACGAAAGCAATAATAATATTGTTACAATAAACGGCGGAACTTTTACAAATACAAACACGATGACTGATGGCATTTATGGTGGCTACAGCGCACAACGTACTGATGATTATGTAGCAACAGGTAATAAAGTAATTGTCAATGGTGGCAGTTTCACAAGTAAAATTTATGGAGCTTACTCTCAATGGGGGAAAGTTAAAGAAAATGGAGTTGCAGTCGGCGGCAGTACTACGGAAATGAAAAATGTTTATGGTGGCTATGTCAATGATGCCAATACAGCCGAAAAGAACTGGGTAACTGTAACAGACGGAAAAATTGATAACGTTGTCGGTGGCTATAGTTGGTCAGGTGATGCGATAGAAAACTGTGTTATAATCAGCGGCGGAACGATAAGTAAAGGCGTTAAAGGTGGACAGACGGCAGATGGCAGTGCTAATGGTAATAAGGTTATTATCAGCGGCGGCGAAATAAACAGTAAGATCTATGGCGGATATTGTACAAGTGAGCCGGCAGATGGCAATGAAATAACTATCAGTGGTGGTAAGATAAACAGTGAGGTTATTGCAGGTGGTAGAAGTGGCAATGGAACTGCGATAAATAATGTTATCACAATAAACGCCGCCAGCGGAGAAAAGCCTGTCTTTAGCGCTGATACAATAATTTATGGTGGCGATAATACAACTTCTTCTAAGGATAAACGTACAGGAAATACATTGAACCTCCAAACTAAAGGGTTAGAAATGAAAAATATAGCAAATTTTGAGAATTTAAATTTTTATCTACAGGAGGATACCATTAATGGAGATACGATACTGACCTTGACTGATGATAAAGGTACTGATATTTCCGGCAGCAATGTCAACGTAGGTATGGCAGGTTCGACCAGTACCTTGCAGGTCGGTGATATGGTAAATCTGCTGACCAACAGCAACGGTATAACAGCTGATAACGTTACTTATGGCAGACTGCAGCAGGGCGTCAGCATCGAGTACGAATTTACAACTGATCTGAGCGGTAATAGTATCGTTGCTACAGTGGATAAAGCTCCTGCCAAAACAACGGAACAGAGCAAATCTTCGGTAGAGACGCAGATTGCCAGTGCCGCGTTTGTCAACAGTGGTGCAGATACGGTGGCCGGCAGCGGTATTGCCAACGCTGTACAGACAGCTGGCAGCAGCAGCGCGGAAATGTTCGGAGCTTCTGGAGGAGGCAATATGCGTTATAAAAGCGGTTCTTACAGCGATATGCGGGGTTATAATCTGGCGTTGGGGTTTGCCAAAGCCATACAAAATAATGCCGGTAAACTGACCTATGGCCCGCTGCTGGAATACGGCTGGGGCAATTACACCAGTCAGCTTGACAGCGGCATCCGCGCTGACGGTAATACTAAATATTATGGTATTGGTATGATAGTGCGTCAGGATAATAACAGCGGTTTATATTATGAAGGCAGTTTGCGTTACGGTCGTATGGATGCTGATTACGCCAGCGGCGATCTGATAGGTGCCGGCGGCGAAAAAGTATATGCCAGCTATGACAGCAGCAGCAGTTACTACGGAGCTCATATTGGTATTGGCAGGGTCAGCAAACTGAACGATACTGTAAAAGCAGATATTTATGCCAAGCTTTTGTATACGCACCAAAGCGGTGACAGTGTAACTTTAGGCGGTGCCGGTAATGGAGAAGTTTATGACTTTGACGCAGTTAACAGCACTCGTGCCAGACTGGGAGCACGTCTGAGCAAAGAAAACGGTGAGCGTGGTACTTATTATGCAGGTTTGGCGTATGAATACGAATTTGACGGCGAAGCAAAAGCAACGGTCAAAGGTCTGAGCACGCCGGCACCCAGTATCAAAGGCAGCAGCGGTATGTTGGAGCTGGGTTATATCATTCAAAATAAAGATGTGAACGCGCCTGCTGTCGACATTGGCTTTCAGGGCTGGAGCGGCAAAAAGCAGGGCTTCAGCGGTAATATCAATTTTATCTGGAAGTTTTGATTAGGGAATGCATTTGTGTCTTTCAATTTTTATAATTTAAAACGGCTGTAAAAATGTGCTGATAATAGTTATTAAAACTTCGACAGAATACATAAAAACAATGGTGGTATGGATATTATTTCCGTATCGCCATTGTTTTTTCTGTTGACAGCAAATCTGGAGGGATGGTGCTGGTGGCACTGCAATGCCCACTGGTGAGCGGTGGAAAATGCGGTATGAAAGCAGGGCAGTCACGGGTAAAAAGCAGACGTCCGTCAGCAAGTGAAAAGCGGCATGAATAGCTGGTTATTGCCTATTCCCAAACTGAATGGCAGCGATAGTTTTTTGGAAATTCCGAAAACGCATATCCTTGCGAAGTAACTGAATTGCTATTAGGAGCAGTCAGTTCTAGTATATAGACAAGGGGTAAACCTTACCAAGTAAACGATGACAAAGGAGGTCAAAAACATGGCAAAAGTTTACAAAGATTTGAGAGAGTTTTTAAAAACATTAGAAGAAGAGGGTCAGCTGATCCGCGTTAAAGATGAGGTCGATCCGGAACCTGATATTGGCGCTGCCGGACGTGCCTGTGCTAATATGGATAAAAAACCGGCTGTTTTGTTTGAGAAGGTGAAAGGTTATAAATATTCTGTTGTAACCAACGTTCACGGTTCCTGGGCTAATCATGCTTTGATGATGGGTATGCCTAAAGACACTCCTGTAAAGGAACAATTTTTTGAATTGAACCGCCGCTGGGATAAATTCCCGGTGCCGCCGGTAATCGTTCCTCGTGAAAAAGCTCTGTGTAAGGAAAATACCATCAGCGAAAATATCAATTTGTTTGAGATTCTGCCGCTTTACAGGATCAATGATCAGGATGGCGGTTTCTTCCTTTCGAAAGCCTGTGTCGTTACCGGTGATCCGGCTGAACCTGATAATCTGGATAAGCAGAATGTCGGCACTTACCGCATCCAGGTCAAGGATATCGACCGTATCGGCATCCAGGCTTTGCCTTTCCATGATATCGCTATCCAGCTTGCTAAGGCTGAAGAAGTCAACGAGCCTTTACCGGTAGCTATTGCACTGGGCAATACTCCGCTGGTCACCTTTATGGCAAGCACTCCTGTCAACTATGACCAGAACGAATACGAATTCGTCGGCGCGTTGCAGGACGGTGTTCCTACTGAAATCACTAAAGCCGATACTGCTGAGCATTTGTATGTTCCTGCTCATGCTGAGGTTATCCTTGAAGGCTATATCATTCCTCGCGTTCGTACCTGCGAAGGTCCGTTCGGCGAATTCCCGGGCTCTTATTCCGGCGCCAGAAACCAGTGCGAGATCAAGATCACTCATATCACATACCGCACAAATCCGATATTTGAAAACCTGTATTTGGGTATGCCCTGGACTGAGATCGATTATCTGATGGCTCTTAATACCAGTGTGCCTCTGTATAAACAGCTGAAAGCTACTATGCCTGAAGTGCAGGCAGTCAATGCTATGTATACTCATGGTATCGGCGTTATCATTTCAACTAAAGTCCGTTACGGCGGCTTCGGCAAGGGTGTTGCTTTCCGTCTGCTGTCTACTCCGCATGGTATGCCTTATTCCAAGGTCATTATCGTCGTCGATGAGTTTGTCGATCCGTTTAACCTGGAGCAGGTTATGTGGGCGCTTACTACCCGCGTCAAACCAAGCAAGGACGTTGCGATCATCCCGAATTGCGCAGGTATGCCGCTTGATCCGTCTTCGGTACCGGCAGGCATGCATGACAAGCTGATCATAGACGCAACTACTCCGGTCGCTCCAGAACCGAATCCGCGTTCTGTTGAATTGTTGAAACCGTCTCCGGCTACTCCGAAATGGGAAGCTATTTTCAGAGACTTTATGGCTGCACAAAAAAATCAATGATAATTTGAGGTATAAAGGAGGCAGATTTTTATGAAATGTCCGCGTTGTGATGCTGATACAGTAAGAGTTATGACTAAATCCCCGGTTGGCGATGTTTGGGAAGTTTATGTCTGCGATACCTGCAGTTATTCCTGGCGTTCTACCGAAGAAATTCATGTACATGATGTATTTAAACTAAAACCGGAAGATATTCCTAATTTACAGCAAATTCCGCCGGTTCCACCTTTAAAGAAATAAATGGCTGCTTGGGGCTTGGACAAGTCCTTGGTTGGCGGGGGAGTTAGCTCCCCCGCTTTTTTTATATAATTGCGGGGTGAAAAATTATGGCAGAGCTGAAAACACAGCTTGATCTGCAGCAGATACCAAAAATAGTAGGCGAGGATGGGACGCAGCTTTTGGCACGCTGCTACGCGGTGCTTGAGCATACCAGGTGGCCGCTTTATATCGTGGGACCTTCGGGCAGCGGCAAAAGTATTATCGCGATGAACCTGGCCAGGCAGTATGCGCTGGCTAAAAATGTGCCAGCCTATTATGTGCAGCTGAGTCCAGAACAGACGAAAACAAGCCTGATTTTGGGACTGAGGCTGGAAAACGGCAGTCTGGCAGTTAAGAACGGAGTTGTGGCAGATTGTATGGAGCGTGGCGGCATTATCATCGTCGATGAGGCGACACATTCGGTACAGGAGATTTTGCTGATGTTCAACAGTATACTGGACCGGACTTCGGTAACGGCGATCGGCGATAAGATGATTTATGCACACGAGGATTTTCGGATCGTGTTCTGCTCGAATGACAGCAGATATTCTGGCAACGTTAAGCTGCCGCAGAGCTTTGCTCAGCGTCTGGTTTCATTTTATTTCGATTATCCGACGGCGGAAGATGAGCTTTTGATAGTTGAACAGATAGTAGCGGAGGAGTGCCGTGCCAACGATGTTGTACCGGTAAGCCTAAAGCGTTATATTATTGAGTTGATGCGCGAGGTACGCAGCAATACTTATCCACTGTCGGTACGCAATGCGGCTATTGCCGTAGTTCTGTGCAATTTGGAGCTTTTGCGGCGCCCAGAGTGGCGGCAGACGATGATAGATTCTTATTTTTATGATAATCGGAATGTTGAAAGCATCAAGAGGTATCTGGCAAAAAGGGTGTTGGGCTGTGAGGCGGCAAGCGTTACTGATTTGACAGACAGGCGGATCATGGAGCTGGAGCAGGCCTTGAGCGCGATCGGAATCGTAACTTTTAAAGAGATCATTTTGCAGAGCTTTATGTATTATCTGGATGTAGACCTTGGTTTTTATGATTTGCAGATGGTGAAGGAGAAGCTTGAGTCTTCAATTATTTAAGGTGGCTGTTATGGAAAATTTTGCGGTATTATGCCCGGAACTGGCTTTTAAAATAGAATATTATGCTGATGCGGCTGCATATCAAGGCTCTGTTGGCACAGAGTGCGGACAGCTGTGCTGCTGTACTGGAAGTCGTGAGGACGGGTATGTGCTGGCTGTCAACTGCGAATGGTTGCTGGAGGCATGGCAGCATTCAGCTTTGCATGGGCTACTGTCGTCAGAAAGTTTTACTGATGCGTTTGTTGTAAGTGAACTGAGTGTTTTGCGGTATGAAAAGACGGCGTTGTTTACGGGGGCGGAGGGGTACAGGCACTTGGAGCGACTTAAGAAGGATATTTTATACCGATGCATCTATAGAAGTATGTTTAGGACCTTCTGTGAGTATAAGCTGGCGCGTGAGCTGCCTGAGTTTGGCAAGCTGCTGACACTACTGAATATGACGACACAGGATGTGGAGTTGGAGCAGCTTGTGAAGTATTTGCCTCAGCGTGGTCAGCTGGAAGCTTTACAGGTGTTTTTGAAGTACGGTATCATCGAGCCGCAGGGGGACAGTAGTTTTTATGATTTTATGGTACCTCTGGCCTTGACTGCGGTACGGACGGAGCTGCAGAATTTGATCGTGGTGACGGATTTGCTGACAGAATGGCTGCAGGGATTGCGGATGACGTCAGAAATCACACCTGTGTGGGAGCAGAAAGTTGCTGCGGCAGGAACTGCCGGTTCTATGTCGATGCTGAAGGTGCTCAGCGAAGAAGAATTATGCGAGATTGTACGGAAAGAGCATATCCGTGAACTGAAAGCAAAAATGCAGAATGCCGCATCACAGACAGGTAAGCTGGCAGGCGTAGGGCGTATGGTAAGCAGGTCGGGCGACACTTCACAGTTCTTTTTGGATACAGTACGGAAATACAGGCGCGAGATCGGCGAGCTGGAATATATTTTTAAGCAGAGCTTTACGTCGATGAAGATCATTGGTGCTTATGACGGCGACGTTAACCTGAAAAAGCAGCAGGAAGCGTATCTGGCCTCTAAAACAGCGGAGGAAAGCAGGGGTTATCAGTATTACTTGCGGCGTAAGGTATCGGTAGATATTATGATCATACGCGATGTTTCGGGCAGTACGTACCGATTTGAACGTGAATATGCAGAAGCGCTGATCGAGATTTTAGCGGCAGTTAATAATTTTGACGGTATCAGAACACTGGTAATAGATTTTGAGGGCGGTGCCAAAGTACGTAAAAGTTTTATTGATAAAGCCGAGCAGACTTCGATCGTACCGTTGTCTGGAGGGGGGACTAATCTGCTGCCGGCGGTGCGGTTGCTGCAGGAACAGGTGCTGAAGGGGAAGCGGAGATTGTTGTTTCTATTATCGGATGGAGAGATCAACGACCGTGAGCAGGCCGAAAGGGAGTTGAACGATTATTGCCGCAGGAATCAGATTGAGATGGTGAAGATAACTTTTGACGAAGAGGATAAATATGGCTATGAGCATACGACAATCATAAATCTGCACAGGTTTCTTGCCTGCAGGATTATCGAAAAGGGGGCGGCATACTGATATGGAAGGTTTGTTGAAGTGCCCGCATGGCCTGGTTACAGGCTGCGAGGAGCGGCAGGGGTTGAAAATCTATCGACATCTGCAGGACGGTGAGGCGTGTGGATTGCTGAATGGGTTACAGCTGACGCCGGAGGAAATTTTGCTGGAAATGGGTCAGACTTTTGTGAGCAGCGGTAATTTCACAGCTTTAGCACCATATGTGCGTGGTGGTGAACTTGCTGAGGGATATGTACCGCCGCAGGCCGGCACAGCGCTGAACGAATTTCTTTTGTTTTTTCACGCCAGTGCAGCGGTACGGAGTTTGATTTATGAAACAGTACTGACGGCTGCCGTAAGCGGCGACGATATTACTTTTAAGGAGCTGCTGGAGCTGGCGCTGTTTGCTTTGTGTTATGCTCGCTTTCAGGAGGAGACCAGGACGTATAAACGGAAAGTAAAAGAGTTGCTGCCATATTTTGGTGCCGGTTTGTTGGACGTTTTAGCAGCGTTAAAAATAGACTATTCGCGGCAATCGGCTGTCAGCTGTTTTTATGAGGAGTATTTCTTCCAGTTGAAGTATGAATTTTGGGACAGGGAAGTAAGTCCGGAGAGACACAAACAGTGGCAGGCAGTGAAGCTGCTTGCATTTATGCTTCAGGTATTTTTCTTTTACTATTATTTTTTGAATAATTCAGGAACCCATTTGGCTGGATCGACTTCTTTAAATTTGCTGCGCTGGAAGTGCTCTTTAAGCCCGAAAGGTACGGTGCAGTCAAAAATAGTTTTGCAGGATATACCTACATCGCGGATCGAAGGCGAAAATTCGGGGGATTGGGAAGGATCGAGCGGATGGCAGCGAACGCCTGGGATAGTGATAACGTCGACATCGCCCTGGAAACGGGTATTCAAAGCCCACAGTACGTCGTCGGTATCAAACAGATCAACATCGTCGTCTACCAGGATAACGTGTTTCAGTTCCGAGAAAGCAGAGAAGGCTAGCAGAGCAGCCTGTCTTTGACGGCCTTCATCAGGCGGAGCTTTTTTGACGAATTGGATAACGGCCATATATTTGCCGCCGCCGGAGCAGTGGGCATATACGTTTTTGACATTGCCTGGCAGTGCTTTTTCCGTCATGCCGAGGATAGATGCTTCAGTCGGTATACCTGCCATATTGACGTGTTCTTCGGAAGGACCGATGCAGGATTGCATGATCGGGTCGCGGCGGTGGGTAACTGCTTTGACTTTGATCAGCGGGATTGCTGGTTTCATAGCGCCGGTATAGCCAGGAAATTCCGGCATTGCTTTACCGGTATTGCTGTTTTGGTCTTCGCGGACGCGGACATCAGGCAGCAGTTCGCCTTCGATAACATATTCTGCACGGGCGATAGCCTTTTCGTTGATAGTTTTGCACTGTACCATTTGCACGCCTTCGCCCCGTATACTGCCGGCTATGCTCAATTCATTGAAGCCGAGTGGAGTTGTAGGTGGTTCGAAGCAGGCGGCGATCTCGATGGCCGGGTCAACGCCGATACTGATGGAGATCGGCATCGGTTTGCCGGCTTTTTCGTATTTTTGACGGAATACGTCTAAGTGACGGCCTGGAACGAAATACATGGATAT
>OGXS01002021.1_pt1 | contig 11317 bp, 14 predicted proteins | sample 1576371 | NCBI WGS metagenome assembly OGXS01 (sample SAMEA3541475, study PRJEB24748) | human gut metagenome | biome: human gut; feature: human-associated habitat; material: faeces | place: China | collected 2012
CTCTCCCGCCTCTGTCCAGGGGAGGTGTCCCGTCTCCGCCAGCAGGGCCACCCCCACGCACACCAGGACCAGGGCGGCGTCAAAGGCGGTGACCCACCGCAGGGGTTTCCATTTGGGGCTGTCTGCCGGCAGGTCGGTGAGGTCCTCCAAATGGCGGGCCAAGTCCCACACTACCCCCAACAGAACGGCCCCCAGCAGCACCAGCCCCGCTAGGCCGCCCAGCACCTGGGCCAGCAGGGCGGCCCCCAGGGTCAGAAGGGTGAGGGCCAGGAGCCGGCCCCTGGGTTCATTCCGTCTCATGGCAGGTCTCCTCCTTTCGGCCCAGCAGGTCGGTGAGCTGGACCACCATCTCCTGAACCACGGAGAGGTTCAGGGTGTAGAGGATCTGGTTCCCCCGGCGCTCCGCGGTGATAATCTCCGCCCGCTTCAGCACGTCCAAATGCCGGGAAATGGAGGGTTGGGAGATGGAAAAGTGGGCGGCAATCTCCCCGGCGGTGCGGCTGCGCCATTTCAGCAGCCGGATGATCTCCCGCCGGTAGGGGTTGGCCAGGGCCTGGAAAAAGTCGTCTCCCATATCGTTGCCTCCCTTCACGTATCTATTTTCTATTATAGCTAAATTGCGAAATAAGTCAAGCAAAACCGGGCAGGGTTCAGAGGACCCTGCCCGGTGCGTTCTCCTGGGGGATTGTGTGGGGCATTAGCCCTGGGTGGGGGTGCCGGTGAAGATCATCTTGGCCGCCACCTTGTCACTGCCCTCGTTGAAAGCCTCCACGTCCATCACCAGCAGCTGCTTGCCCCGCTTGATAACCTTGGCCACAGCATAGGCTTTGTCCGTCGTGATGGCCCGGAGGAAGTTGATCTTATATTCCACGCCGATGACGGAGTATCCCTCCGGCAGGACGGTGAGGCCGGCATACCCGGCGGCTGCCTCACACAGGGCCCCAGTGACGCCGCCATGGAGGAGCCCGGTCTGCTGGAGCAGATCGTCCCGCTTCTGGCAGGAGATCACCACCCGGCCCTCCTCCGCTTCTTCCACCTGCAGGCCCAGAAGTTTGCCGAAACTCTGGTTCTGGATACCTGCCGCCACTCTGCGCATCATCTCGTTGTCGTTCATGGGAAATCACCGTTCCGGCCGGGGCGCCTGTGCCTCCGGCCGCCTTTCTCGTTGTTGCTCATAAAATCCCTCCTGGGGGGAGGGGGATGGCCTCAGGCCGGGGCCCGTCAGGGGGTTTGGCTGCCGGAGAGAAAGCCGCCGCGGAAAAAGTTTGCTTCCCCCGTCGGGGTGGCCGTCAGACGGAAGATCACGCAGCCGTCGGGGCAGACCACGTCCTTGGTGTACTTCCCGCTGCCCCCCACGTTCCGCAGGTCGCCGCCGCTGCGGACCGCTTCCATCAGAGGGAACAGGGTTCCCATGACCTTGGAGCAGATCCCCTGGCCGGCCTGGTTCACCGGGCAGCCGTAGGTGCAGGTGTACCGGTCGCCGATCTCCTCCCCGTTGCGGCAATACCCCTCTGGGGTGTTCCCCCGGAGATAGCCGATGACCTCTACCGTCCAGGTGTACTCCTCCTGGTACCATTTTTCCATGGCCATTCCGCCTTTCTCCCTGGGCCTGCCCAAAGGGCCCGGGCCTGTTTGCCCTATGGTACCACATCCCGTGCCGGGGGACAAGATGGAATTTCCCTGGCATATTCCCCCAACCCGGCGCATATCTTTCCCTAGCTGATGACGGGAGGTGTATCCATGACGGCTTTGGACAAGGCCCTGCCCCAATTCCTGGGGGCCATGCTGGACTGCCTGCCCCCCAAGGAGCGGGAGGGGGTGGAGGAGCTCCGCCTCCGGGAGGGGTTCCCCCTCTCCGCCGTCCAGGCGGGGGAGGAGTGGACCCACCCCGCCTGGCGGAACCGCCCCCTCACCGAGGAGGACGCCCCCTTCGCCTTTTACTTCGCCCTCTCCTTTCCCATGCTCATCGCCGCCTGCTGGGAGATTGCCGACTACGCCTGCGACTTTGTCTTTCACACCGACCCCCGGCGGGGTACGCCTGGGGATCTGCGGGGAGGGGGCGGTCCGGGACGGGGCCCTCCTGTCCTTCCGGCGCATCACCTCCCTGGCCCTCCGGGTACCCCACACCATGGAGGGGATTGCCCGCCCCCTTCTGCCCCGGCTCAACCAGGGGGGGCAGGTGCCCAGCACCCTCATCCTCTCCCCGCCGGGGCTGGGAAAGACCACCTTGCTGCGGGACCTCATCCGCTGCCTCTCCCTGGGGGAGGGGACGGCGCCCCGCCGGGTGGGGGTGGCCGACGAGCGGGGGGAGCTGGGGGCAGGGGAGCTCCGCTACGCCCTGGGCCCCCGGGCCGACGTGCTGGAAAACTGCCCCAAGGACCAGGCCCTGCTGATGCTCCTGCGGGGGATGGCCCCCCAGGTTCTGGCCGCCGACGAGATCACCCACCCGGCGGACCTGCGGGCCATGGAGACCGCCGCCGGCTGCGGGGTCACCCTGCTGGCCACCGCCCACGGGGGCAGCTGGGAGGAACTCTCCCTCCGCCCCCTCTACCGGGAACTGCTGGGGGCGGGGATCTTTCAAAAGTTTGTCTTCATCTCCCTGGCGGCAGGGAAGCGGGTGTACACCGTCCAGGACGGGGGAGGGCCCCTATGACCGCCGCCCTGGCAGGGAAGGCCCTGCTGTTTCTGGGGTGCACCGCCCTGGGGGTGCTCCGGGGGCAGGGCCTGCGGCAGCGGGCAGCTTGCCTGCAGGCCTTCCGCCGGGCTTTGGCGGCCCTGGCCCGGGAGCTGGCCTTCTCCCTGCGCCCTCTGGACCAGTTGATGGCCAGGGCCCAGGAGGGAAGCCAGGGGGCGGTGGCGGACTTCTTCCAGGCCTGCTGCCAGGCCTTTACCGCCGGAGGGCGGGAGAGCTGGGCCGACAGCTGGGCAACCGCCCTGGAGGCAACGCCCCTCCCCCTGACCCCAGAGGACCGCCGTCTGCTGCGAGAGGGAGGGGACGTGCTGGGCCGTTACGACGGGGAGAGCCAGCGGGCCGCCCTGGAGGCTCTCCTGGCACGCTTGGAGGACCAGGGGGCCCAGGCCCAGGCCGAGGCCCACCGGCTGTTCCGGGTCTACCTGGCCCTGGGGGTGGCGGCGGGGCTCTTCTGCCTCATCCTCCTGTGAGGCATGATCCCAGCGGGAGGTGCATAGAGTGGGAGCAACGAAAGAAACCGGGACGAGACCCTCGTTCCGCGGAAAGGAAGGCGGCAATGGACGTAGATCTGGTGTTCAAAATCGCGGCGGTGGGGATCCTGGTCTCGGTGCTCAACCAGGTGCTCACCCGGTCCGGCCGGGAGGAGCAGGCCACCATGACCACCCTGGCCGGGCTTATCGTGGTCCTCATGATGGTGGTGCAGAAGATCAGCGAGCTCTTCGAGCTGGTCAAGACCCTCTTCGGGCTGTGATGGGCCATGGATATGCTGGCTTTGGGCGCGGTGGGGGTGGCGGCCGCCCTGTTCGCCGTGATGGTCCGGCAGCGGGCCCCGGAGATGGCCTTGGTGTTGGCCATGGCAGCCTGCGTGCTGCTGCTGTGGAACACCCTGCCCCTGCTGGAGAGTATCCGGGACGTGATGGAGGAGCTGACCAGCCTTACCGAGATCTCCCCCGCCCTGCTGCGGCCCATGCTCCAGACGGTGGGGCTGGCCCTGGTGACCAAGCTGGCCGCCGCCCTCTGCCGGGACGCAGGGGAGGGGAGCCTGGCCGCCTTCGTGGAGGTGGCCGGGGCGGCGGCCGCCGTGCTGGTGGCCTTGCCCCTGTTAAAAATGGTCCTCCAGCTGGTTATGGGGCTGCTGTGAGGCGGGTTCTGCTGCTGGTCCCCCTGCTGGTGCTGCTCCTGATGCCCACCGCCCTGGCCCTGGACCAGGGGGAGATCTGGGAGGAGCAGACCCAAGCCCTGGGGTTGGACGAGCTGGAACAGGCCGGGGAGGCTTACACCGGCCAGACGGAGATCGGGGAGGACCTGGACGTGGCCCAATCTTTCCATCACATGGCCCAAACCGGGAAGGAGGCCCTGGGCGGGGTGGTGAAGGCCTCGGTCCGCAGCTGCGTCCTCCTCCTGGCGGTGACCCTGCTGTGCGGCCTGGCCGAGGGCCTCCAAGTGGGCGGGACGGACAGGCTGGGGGCGGTCACCCTGGTGGGCGCTCTGGTGATCACCACCATCGCCGTGGGGGACGTCAACTCCCTCCTGGCCCAGGGGAAGCAGGCCATCTCCAACATGGAGGCGCTGGGGGACGTGCTCCTGCCCACCGTCTCCATGGCCACCGCCGCCAGCGGCGCGCCGGCCATGGCGGTGGTGAAGCACAGCATTACCATCCTATTTTCCGACCTGCTCCTCCACCTGATCCAGAACCTGCTCATCCCCCTGTGCTATGCCTATGTGGCTGCCAACGTGGCCTGGGCCGCCCTGGGCAACGACGGGCTCAAACGGATCGGTGGGCTGCTGAAGTGGCTCATCACCATCCTCCTGTCGGTGGTGCTGCTGGCCTTCATCGCCTACTTAAACCTCTCCGGGGTGATCTCCGGCGGGGCGGATGCGGCCACGGTGAAGGCGGCCAAGTTCACCATCTCCAACCTGGTGCCGGTGGTGGGGGGCGTGATCTCCGACACGGCGGAGACCCTCCTGGCCGGGGCCTCGGTGCTGCGCAACGCCGCAGGGGTCTTTGGGATGCTGGCGGTGCTGGGGATCTGCGTGGTGCCCTTCCTGAACCTGGGGGTGCACTATTTAATGTATAAGTGTACCGCCGCCCTGGCGGCCACCGCCTCGGGCAACGGGCGGATCACCGGCCTCATCGAGGCCCTGGGCACCGCCTTCGGCCTGATCCTGGCCATGACGGCGGCCTGCGCGGTGCTGTTGGTGGTGGCCATGGTGTCCGCCGTGTCGGCGGTGACGGGATAGGAGGGGAGGCACGTGGAACTCATCCGCACCTGGATTCTCAGCGTCACCGTCTCTGCCATCGTCATCGCAGTGGCGGAGGCCCTGATGCCCCCGGGGGCCATCAAGAAGGTGGGCAAGCTCACCGGCGGCCTGATCCTGGTGCTGGGCATCCTCCAACCCCTGGTGACCATGGACTATGAGGACCTCTACGACATGGTCACCGCCCTGCCTGCCGGGGCCATCGCCCAGGAGGAGGCCCAAACCCACCAGTACGAGGCCATGAAAGGAATCATAGAGGAGGAGTTGGAAGCATACATTGTGGACAAAGGGGAAGCGTTGGGGGCAGACTGCACGGCCCAGGTGACCTGCACACCGGGGGAGGGGGAGGTCCCCGTCCCCACCCAGGCCACCGTCACCGGCGACCTGACCCCCGCCCAGCAGGAGGCCATGTCCCGCTACCTGGAGCAGGAGCTGGGCATCCCCTCCCAGGGGCAAATCTTTGACAGCGAGGAAGTGCCATGAACGGGAGAGAAACCATGGGCCAGCTGGCCCAGCGGGTGAGGGCATCCCTGCACAAGTACCGCCTGGTGTGGCTGGTGATCCTGGTGGGGCTGTTCCTGCTCCTCCTGCCCACCGACGGGGGAGAGGGGGAGGAGGCCGCCGCCGAACCCGCCCAAGGGACCTTCGACCTGGAAAAAACTGAGGCCCGCCTGGCCCAGGCCCTGTCCCAGATCAAGGGGGCGGGGGAGGTGACGGTGATGCTCACCGTGGCCAACGGCCCCCGGCAGGTGCTGGCCCAGGACGTGGACCGGAACAGCCAGCAGGGGGAGGAGAGCACCCAGACCGTCATCCTCTCCCGGGGCAGCAGCAGCCAGGAGACGGTCACCGTCCAGGAGATCTACCCCCGGTACCAGGGGGCCCTGGTGGTGTGCCCCGGGGGCGACGACCCCGAGGTGCGCCTGCAAATCACCGAGGCTCTGTCGGCCCTGACGGGCCTGGGCGCCGATAAAATTTCGATCAGTGAAGGAAAGTGAGGAAGTACCTATGAAACTCTGGAAACGCAATGTCATCGCCGCAGCCATCGTCCTGTTCGTCTGCGGGGCCGTCTATCTCAACTGGAGCTATTCCCAGGACACCGCCGCCGGGAAGAACCTGGGGGAGGCCGCCCTGGTGGGGCAGACCGATCCCCTCCAGAACGCGGAGGAGGGGAACCAGGACGCCGCCGCCCAAGAAGGCGGCGGGGCAGAGGGGGACGCTGCCACCCAGGAGGGCCAGGCCGCCGGGGAGAGCAGCTACTTCTCCACCGCCCGCCTCAACCGCCAGCAGGCCCGGGACAACGCCCTCTCCCTGCTCCAGGAGGCGGCCAAGGATGAGAAGGCCGACCAGGCCGCCGTGGACGAGGCCAACCAGGCCATCCAGACCATGGCCGACGCCACCATGACCGAGGCCCAGATCGAAAACCTCATCACCGCCAAGGGCTATGCCGACTGCGTGGCCTTCCTGGGGGAGGACAGCATCAGCGTGGTGGTCTCCGCCATGGAGAACGGCATGACCGACGCCGACGCCGCCCGGATCGGGGAGATCGTCAAGGAACAGACCGGCCTGAACGCCGATCAAATCAAAATCATCGAAGCAGAATGAGGCCCGCAGCAAGCCCCTCCCTTACCACCGAGAGCCTGGTAAGGGAGGGGCTTGCTCTCCCTTACCGGGGCTGGTATACTGGGAGGCAGCAGGGGGCGGCCATTCGGGCACCACCTGCGAAAGATACGCCCACAGGAGGAACCATCCCATGTCTAGCCCCATGAAACCCCTGCTCCCCCTGGCCGTGGGCCTGGCGTTGGGGGTCTGGCTGGCCCGCCGCACCCGGCCCCAGCCCCAGGAGAGCCCCAACCGCCAAGCCCAGCTGCAGCAGCAGATCCGCCAGCTGAAGGAGGGGTACGAGAAGCAGGACCGCATCCGCCGGGATTTTACCGCCAACGTCTCCCACGAACTCAAGACCCCCCTCACCTCCATCTCCGGCTACGCGGAGATCCTCCGGGAGGGGATGGTGAAAAGCGAAGACGTGGGCCGCTTCGCCGGGAAGATCTACGAGGAGGCCCAGCGCCTCATCGCCCTGGTGGAGGACATCCTCAACCTCTCCCACCTGGACGAGGGGGCCCCGGGGCAGGAGCGCCGCTGCGGCATCGACCTCTACGCCCTCTGCGCCCGGGCCCTGACCCGGCTGGAGGAGGCCGCCCGGCAGCGGAAGATCACCCTCACCCTCACCGGCGCCTGCCAGCGGGTGGACGGAGCGGAAAAGCTCCTGGAGGAGATCCTCTTCAACCTCTGCGACAACGCCATTAAATATAATAAGGAAGGGGGCCGGGTGGAGGTTTCGGTCACCCGGGAGCCCCAGTGGGTGGTTCTCACCGTCCAGGACACCGGCATCGGCATCCCGTCGGGGGAGACCGACCGGGTCTTCGAGAGGTTCTACCGGGTGGATAAGAGCCACTCCAAGGAGATCGGCGGCACCGGCCTGGGCCTGTCCATCGTCAAGCACGCAGCGGCCTACCACGACGCCAAGGTCCACATCGACAGCCAGCTGGGGCGGGGGACCCGGGTGCAGGTGCGCTTCCACCCCAGCGGGGAGGGGCAGCCATGAACCTGCCCCTCTCTCCCGGGGCGGCGAAAGCCCTGGCCCTCCTCCAGGCGGCGGGGTATGAGGCCTGGATCGTCGGGGGCTGTGTCCGGGATGCCCTTTTGGGCCTGCCCCCCAAGGACTATGACCTCACCACCTCCGCCCTGCCGGAGGAGACCCAGCGGGTCTTTGCCGCCTACCCCCGCATCGAGACCGGCCTGCGCCACGGCACCGTCACCGTCCTGCTGGAGGGGGAGCCTCTGGAGATCACCACCTACCGGGTGGACGGGGTTTACTCCGACGCCCGCCACCCAGATGGGGTCACCTTCACCCGCAGCCTGCGCCAGGATGCCGCCCGGCGGGACTTTACCATCAACGCCATGGCCTACGCCCCCGGCCAGGGGCTGCAGGACTTCTTCGGGGGGCAGGCGGACCTGGCCCAGGGGACCATCCGGGCAGTGGGCAGGGCGGAGACCCGCTTTCACGAGGACGCCCTGCGCATCCTCCGGGCCCTGCGGTTTGCTTCCGTGCTGGACTTCACCCTGGAGGCGGAGACCCACCAGGCCGCCCTGGCCTGCGCCCCGCTGCTGGCGGCCATCTCGCCGGAGCGGGTGTTCAGCGAACTGGGCAAGCTCCTCTGCGGCAAAGCCGCCGGGCGGGTGCTGCGGACCTATCCCCAGGTGCTGGGGGCGGTGGTGCCGGAGATCCTCCCCATGGTGGGGTTTGACCAGCGGAATGCCCACCACTGCTACGATGTGTGGACCCACACCGCCGTGGCGGTGGACCACGTGCCCCCGGAGCTCCCCCTCCGCCTGGCCATGCTCTTCCACGACATCGGCAAGCCGGATACCTTTTCCCTGGGGGAGGATGGCCAGGGGCACTTCTACGGCCACGCCCGGCGGAGCGTGGAGCAGGCGGAGGCCATTCTCACCCGGCTGCGGGCGCCCCGGCAGGTGCGGGAGACCGTCCTGCTCCTGGTGCGCTACCACGACGCCGTCCTGGAGGAGAGCCCCCAGCGGGTCCGCCGCTGGCTGCACAAACTGGGGCCGGATCGCTTCTTTGACCTGCTGGCCATACAGCGGGGGGATGCCGCCAGCCTGGCTCCGGCAGATTGCACAAGGCTGGAGGGGTTCCAGCGGCTGGAAATCCTGGCCCGGGAGGTCCTTTCCCAGGCTCCCTGCCTCACCGTACGGGACTTGGCGGTGGGGGGAGAGGACCTTTTGGCCCTGGGATACCGGGGGCCTGCCATCGGCCGGGCCCTCCGCGCCCTGCTGGATCAGGTGTTATCGGAAACGGTTTCCAATGAAAAAAATGCTCTCTTGCAACGGTTAGCGCAAATGGATGCAGAAAATACAGAGAAAATGGAACCTTGCAGCAAAAAGAAAGATCCATGAAAAATTTCGAAAACCGACCATTTCCATCTTTTTGTGAAAAAATTGAAAATTTCTCTTTCCTTTTTCTATGTAGTGTGATATAATGAAGCCACTCAAAAGGTCCGCGGCTTCGTCAAAAAAACGAAAAAGCGGATGAGGAGTACGGCTCGATCCCCAAAAGACAGGAGGAATGCAGTGACCCGGGAAGGTGAATCCACATCCACCGAAAGAAGGAAACACACGTATGGATTTTCCTCAAATGAAGGAAGACATTCGAAGAGACTCCATGCGAAACAAAAGAAGAATTCCCGCCTGGCGATGAAATGAGCCACCCGCCAGACAGGAGACCGCGTGCGAATAATAGTTGTGAGATGATCAAACTATATTTCAACAAGAAACGAGGTAAAAAGTATGAGTAATCAGGGAGAGAAAAAAGGCGTCAGCGCGCTTGACTTTTTCTGCTTAGGTTTCGGCGCGATCGTCGGAGTCGGCTGGGCCGTCTCCATCAACAGCTGGATGTCTGACTGCGGTGGCCCCGTCCCCGCCGGCATCGGCTACATCGTGGCACTGGTTATGATGGTCCCCATCGCCCTGTGCTACTGCGAACTGGTTCCCGCCCTCCCCGTGGCCGGCGGCGGCATGGCATTCGCCTTCCGTGCCTTTAACAGCCACGTGGCCGTCATCTCCGGATGGGCAGCCTTCGGCGGGTTCATCTCCATCATTCCTTGGGAAGCCATTCAGATCACCGACGTTCTGGGTTACCTGATCCCCGGCCTGAAGGCTGGCGACCCGCTCTATTCTGTGGCTGGTACGCCTGTGTACCTGACCACCATCATCATTGGTGTTATTTGCTCGGTGCTGCTGTTCGCTCTGAACATGCGCGGCCTGGCCTCCGCCGCTGTGCTGCAGAAGATCCTCTGCTTCGTGCTGGTGGGCGCCGGCATCCTGGGCGCCATCGCATCCCTCATCAAGGGCGATGCTTCCAACTGGCAGCCCATCTATGACACCACCAACGCCATGGTGTACGGCGATCCTGACCTGGGCTATGTGGAAGCCACCAACAGCAACATGTTCGGCGGCATCCTGGCCATCCTGTCGTCCGCTCCCTTCTTCCTGGCTGGTTTCGAGACCATTCCTCAGGGCGTTGAGGACGCTGGCGGCGACATCAAGTCCGTTGGTAAGACCGTGGTGCTCTCCGTGGCCCTGGCTTGTATCTTCTACGCCATCCTGCTCTTCTGCTTCGGCTATGCTTGGTCTTGGCAGGAGTTCGCCACCCCCACCGCCGTTGGCGGCGAGATGACCAACCCCGCAGCAGCTACCATGCTGAAAATGCTCTACGGCGGCGCAGCCGGCGAGGTCCTCTACTGGATCATCACCATCGGCGCTCTGGCCGGCCTGTTCACCACTTGGAACGGCTTCTTCATGGCCTCCGCCCTGCTGCTCATGGGCATGTCCCGTGGCCGTCTGATGCCCAAGGTCTTTGCAACCCAGAACAAGAACGGCATCCCCGTTCCCGCTCTGCTGGTCTGCCTGATCCTGTCCCTCATCGGCCCCTTCGCCGGCGCTGGCGTCATCGGCGACCTGACCTGCTTCTCCGGTGCGGCCTTCGTGCTGTCCTGGACCCTGACCTCCTTCTCCCTGGTTGCCCTTCGTAAGAAGGAGCCCGACCTGGAGCGTCCCTACAAGATCCCCGGCGGCATCGGCATGGGCTACTTCGCCTCCATTGTCTCCGCAGTGGTCTTCGTCCTGCTGTTCGTCCCCGGCAACCCCGTGTACATGGGCAGACTGGCCATCATCATGTTCGTTGGCTGGATGGTCATCGGCCTGGTCCTGTACCTGGTCTCCAGCGGTCAGCGCAGAGGCATGACCCAGGATCAGCTGCGGGAAGGCGTGTTCCACGGTATGGAGGAGAGAAAGCATCAGGCCTAATGGTTGGCTGATCGCTTGACCCCAACTTTTCGCGACCCCTATTTCCCCAGTAATGTTTTCAAAGGAGTAATTCTATGAATGAAGCAGAGGCTGCGGCCACCATCTTAGAGGATGTGGCCAATAGTCAAGTCATTATGATGGAGGTTTTGATTTACGGCGTTGCCAGTATCGTGCTCATCCTCCTCATGGATCTGTTCGCCGCAAAGGCGATCGGGGATAGGCAGTCAATGGAGTATAAGATTCTGAAGATCCCGAGATTTGTCTCCATCTTCATTGTCTGTATGTTCACCGTGATCATTGGTGTGATCTGCCTGTACAATGACCAGTTCAGCGTCACCCGGTCCACCTTGACGTATTTCGGCTTGCCCTACTTCATTGCTGTGTTTTACTACCTGATCAAGATGCTCCGCAGAGTGCGCTCCGTCCAAAAACGACGGAAGATGATGCGGTAAGGGCATCGAAAACAAAACCAGAAGCGACGGAGCA
>OGXS01002022.1_pt1 | contig 11308 bp, 9 predicted proteins | sample 1576371 | NCBI WGS metagenome assembly OGXS01 (sample SAMEA3541475, study PRJEB24748) | human gut metagenome | biome: human gut; feature: human-associated habitat; material: faeces | place: China | collected 2012
CAACTACATACCATTTTCTTTCAATCTTATCTGGATTAGCCATATAAGTCTTCATGGAATTCCCTCCTGTAATTCTTTAACGTTTATTTTTTTTGCTTCTCTATCGAAATCAACATGATTCCGGGGCTTTGGCCTCATGCTGTTTCTTCTTTTGCCATACTGTCATATTATATTATACTGACCCGTGTGTGTCAACCATTTTCAATACTTTTTCCGAACTTTTTCCGGACTTTTTTACACCTCTTTTCTCATGTTTTCAGTCTCTGATTCTATCTTTTTCTTTATTTTCTGATATTTCTTTCTGTTACTTCTATATCTTTCTTTTCGCATTCATGGTATCATAGTTGGGAGGTTTTGACTCAAATCATAACTTACGATTGATAAAATGATGTTGGGGGGGGGAATTATTGATATGCAAAAGAAAATTGACCTGATAAATGGTCCTATTTTATCTTCACTTACAAAACTTGCTCTTCCTATCATGGCAACTTCGCTGATCCAGATGGCTTATAATATGATCGACATGATCTGGATCGGACGCCTGGGAAGTTCCGCTGTCGCTTCTGTCGGCGCTGCCGGCATGTATATGTGGCTTTCTAACGGACTTGTTACTTTAGCAAGAATGGGAGGTCAGGTTCACGTTGGTCATGCAGTTGGTGCAGGGCGCACAGACTCTGCGGGGCGTTATGCCGCCACTACATTTCAGATGACACTTCTTCTCGGCGTTTTGTATGGACTGGTATGTACGATTTTTTCCAAACCTTTGATTGCTTTCTTTCATTTGGCAAGCAGCTCCGTTATAAATGATGCTGTCAGCTACCTGATGATTACATGTGGGCTTGTAATATTTTCATTCTTAAATCAGATATTTACCGGACTGTTTACTGCTATCGGAAATAGTCATCCCGCCTTTCTTTCTACCAGCGTAGGACTTGTTATCAACATCATTCTGGATCCGCTTCTGATTTTCGGGATTGGTCCATTTCCTGCATTAAAAGTTACGGGAGCAGCCATTGCGACGATCATTGCACAAATGGTTGTTACACTACTTTTTTTATTTTTTGCAAGCCAAGACCACATTCTGTTTCACCATATTCATTTACTGCAAGCTCCAGATTCTAAGAAAGCTTCAGAAATTTTCCGGCTCGGGCTTCCTTCCTGTCTGCAGAGTCTTGTATTTACTGGCATTTCCATGACCATAGCAAGACTGGTTGCCGGATATGGTGATGCTGCAGTTGCCGTACAAAAAGTCGGCGCGCAGATTGAATCGATTTCCTGGATGACTTCAGATGGTTTTGCCTCTGCCGTCAATTCCTTTATTGCTCAGAATCACGGTGCTGGAAAAGAAGACAGGATCCATGCCGGATATCGGTCCGCTCTGAAAATCGTACTTCCGTGGGGTCTTTTCTGCACCATACTTTTGGTATGCTTTCCGACTCCGATTTTTAAGATTTTCATCACAGAACCTGATGTTATCCCGATGGGAATCAGCTACTTGATGATCCTTGGTTTTTCTCAATTATTTACCAGCCTGGAGATTACAACCTCCGGTGCATTTTGTGGTTATGGCAGGACACTGCCGCCTTCCATTATCGGAATTACTTTGAATCTGCTTCGAATCCCGATGGCACTTGCACTGACTGCAACGCCACTGGCACTTAGCGGAATCTGGTGGAGCATTTCCATCACTTCTATTTTAAAGGGCTTGATTCTATTTATCTGGTTCCAAATTACTATAAAAAAAATAATATTACATAAAGAAAGAAGGCATAGTTATGTGGACTTATAACAGTGTATTTTATCAAATTTATCCGATTGGGTTCTGTGGTGCTCCAGTGCACAATGATGATGTAACGGTTCCCCGCATCCGCAAGATCATGGAGTGGTCCGATTATCTAAAAGACCTCGGTGTAGATTCCATTTTATTAAATCCAATCTTTGATTCCGACAATCATGGATATGACACAAGAGATTTTCGAAAAATCGACTGCCGGCTTGGCACAAACGAAGATTTTTCAGATGTCTGCAAGGATTTGCATGATCACGATATCAAGATTGTACTGGACGGTGTGTTTAATCATGTCGGCCGTGGCTTTTGGGCATTTCGTGATGTCCAGGAAAAGAAATGGGACTCTCCATATAAGGATTGGTTCCACATTAGTTTTGATGGTAACAGTTGTTATAACGATGGGTTCTGGTATGAAGGATGGGAAGGACATTTTGAACTGGTCAAATTAAATCTCCAAAATCCGACAGTGGTCGATTATCTTTTGGACTGTGTCCGCTTCTGGATTGATACTTTTGACATCGATGGACTCAGGCTTGATGTTGCATACTGTCTGGACCGCGAATTTATGAAACGTCTGCGACAGTTCACTCAGGAATTAAAGCCCGATTTTGCCTTGATTGGAGAAGTTCTTTTCGGAGATTATAACCAGATTGTCAATGATGAAATGCTTCACAGTTGCACGAATTACGAATGTTATAAAGGACTTTATTCCAGCTTCAATTGCATGAATCTTTTTGAAATCGCACATTCCCTGAACCGCCAGTTTGGACCAGAGGATTGGTGCATTTACCGCGGAAAGCATCTTATGACTTTTGCTGATAACCACGATGTCACAAGACTCGCCAGCATCCTGACTAACCCGGCACATATTCCGCTGGCATACGGTCTGCTTCTTGGTATGCCAGGCATACCATGCCTTTATTATGGAAGTGAATGGGGCGAAAAAGGCGAGAAAGCACCAGACAATGATTATGCACTTCGCCCATGTTTTGATGCACCAAAACCAAATGAACTCACAAAATTCATTAAAAAATTAATCCAGATCCGTCAAAACAGTGATGCACTCTGCAATGGCTCTTACCGAAATGTAGTGATCCAGAATCATCAACTTATATTCGAGCGTTGCTCAGAAAAAGAACGTATACTGGTCACTGTCAATGCATCTGACTCACCCTATACCGCATGGCATCAGGAATTGAATGGAACGGTCCATGACCTGATCAGTGATACAGAAATTCAAATGGACGGAAAATTAGAAATTCCACCATATAGTACGATGTACTTGAAATTTTAATAAGTTCTGCCCTGCGTAAAATTGAATTGGGGCCGTAGTCAATCATTGATTAGCTGCATCCCCAATTCATGTGAGATAGGGTTATTTTACTGCCTTGAATGCTTCATCAAGGTCTTGGATAATGTCGTCAATATTTTCAGTACCGATAGAAAGTCTGATAGTGTTTGGTTTGATTCCCTGGTCTAACAGTTCTTCTTCCGTGCACTGGCTATGTGTTGTTGTTGCCGGATGGATTACAAGTGATTTCACATCGGCTACATTTGCAAGGAGTGAGAAGAGCTCCAAATTATCGATAAAGTCTTTTGCTTTCTGTGCATCTCCTTTGATTTCGAATGTGAAGATAGATCCTCCACCGTTCGGGAAGTATTTCTTGTAAAGTTCCTGCTGCTCTGGATTTGTGGATACAGACGGGTGATTTACATGCTCTACCTGTGGATGGTTGTTCAAGTATTCTACAACTTTCAGTGCATTCTGTACATGACGCTCTACACGAAGTGAAAGTGTCTCAAGTCCCTGTAAGAACAGGAATGAATGGAATGGTGAAATTGTTGCACCTGTATCACGAAGCAGGATTGCACGGATCTTTGTAACAAATGCTGCGGCTCCAACTGCTTTTGTGAAGCTGATTCCGTGATAGCTTGGGCTTGGTTCTGTCAGTGAAGGGAATTTTCCCGATGCTTCCCAGTCAAATTTTCCTCCGTCTACAATGACTCCACCGATTGTTGTTCCGTGTCCACCGATGAATTTTGTTGCGGAATGTACAACGATGTCAGCACCGTACTCGATTGGTCTTACAAGATAAGGTGTTGCAAATGTGTTGTCTACTACCAACGGTACTTTATGTGCATGTGCAATTTTTGCATATTTTTCTACATCTACTACATCTGAGTTCGGATTTCCAAGTGTCTCAATGAATAATGCTTTTGTATTTTCCTGGAATGCTGCCTCAACCTCTTCCTCATTAAAAATATCAACAAATGTTGTTGTGATTCCATACTGTGGAAGTGTGTGTTCTAATAAGTTGAAGGATCCACCATAAATGTTTTTAGCCGCTACGATGTGGTCACCATTCTGTGCCAGATTCTCGATTGTATATGTAATTGCGGCAGCTCCGGAAGCAACTGCAAGTGCTGCAACGCCACCTTCCAGTGCTGCGATTCTCTTTTCGAATACATCTTCTGTCGGGTTTGTCAGACGTCCGTAAATGTTACCAGCATCTGCCAGACCAAATCTTGCTGCTGCATGATCGCTGTTGCGGAATACATAAGATGATGTCTGGTAAATCGGAACTGCTCTTGCATCTGTAACCGGGTCCGGCTGCTCCTGTCCTACATGTAACTGCAATGTCTCAAATTTAAATTTTCTGTTCTCTCTTGTAATTTTTTCACTCATAATCCCTATCTCCTTTTCTTCTACTAAATCTCTATTCACCTTGCCAACAAGCTTACTCATTTTATTGCTTACTTGTTTTACTGGCGTGTTTTTGCAGATTGCTCTGCTATTTTCATTGTTTCTATCAAACACATTTCCTATCTGTTTGATAGGTATATAATAGCATGATAATTCCTACCTGTCTAATATGTAAAAAAGAAAGCTGGCTATAAGTAATTCCTATAGTCAGCTTCCTGTATCTTTCTCACATTTTCATCTTCACTTCTAGCTCTGCTTTTGATCCGCTTTTATATCTTCCACGCCACGGATGTCCATGCCCATAGCTTTGTATTTTCGGATTTCTTCCAGATATTTCTGTCCCAAAGGACTAAGCGCCACACCCTTTCGCTTCAGATAACCAATCGTCATATGCTCATTGGATTTCAGCTTCACTGCACAGTAATCTTCACCGTTGAGTCCCTCACATATAATGCCACAGCAAAGTGTGTATGCATTCAACCCTACCATGAGATTTAAAAGGGTCGCCCGGTCATTCGCCCGGATCAGGCGCTTGTATTCGTAAGTACTTAACACTTCCTCTGCAAAATAGAACGAATTATAATTCCCCTGCTCAAATGCAAGACACGGGTATTCTTCCAGTTCTTCTATGGAAATCTCTTCCTTATTTGCAAGAGGATGCCCTTTCCAAAGATAAACATAGACACCACAGTCCAAAATTGGATGAAATTCCAGATCAGACTCCTTAATCATCTTCGTCAATACCTTCTGATTAAAATCATTGATATAAATAATTCCTATCTCGCTGCGGAATTCCTTTACATCTTCAATGACTTCATATGTTTTCGTCTCACGGACCGCAAACTCGTACTCATCCATGCCAAACTGTCTGACCATTTCCACAAATGCATTGACTGCAAATGTATAATGCTGCATAGATACTCCGAATTTTTTCTTTACATTTTTACGTTCGATATAATGAGACTCAATCAGTTCATATTGTTCTACAACTTGTCTTGCGTATCCCAGAAATTCGATTCCTTCCTGGGTAACCGACACCCCTCGGTTGCTTCGCTTGAATAACTCTGCTCCAATCTCTGTCTCCAGCTCTTTGACCGCCTGCGACAAACTTGGCTGCGAGATAAAAAGTGCTTTTGATGCCTCATTCATAGACCCGGTATCTGCAATTGTAATCACGTATCTTAACTGTGTCAGTGTCATATCTTACACTCCTGTCTTACGTTTTAACCTTCTTTGCATATTGGGTTTTCAATGTCTTCATTTTCCATCAGATCTGCAAGAGTAAATCGATCCGTGTACTCTATGATCACATCCCAAAGACCTTCCCAAAACTTCACTGTCCTACACTGTTCATAATGTTCGCATACATTTGGCTCATCTTCAATGCAGCCTACCGGAGCCAGACTGCCTTCTGCTGCCCGTAAAATCTCTCCAGCTGTATATTCTTCTGGTTTTTTTGCCAGCATATAACCACCGTTATTTCCACGAAAACTCTTTACATATCCTGATTTCGTGAGGATCGGCATGATCTGCTCCATATATTTCAGTGTAATCCCCTGTCGCTTTGAAATATCTTTTAAGCGAATATATCCGCCTGTGTTATGCTCTGCAAGATCGATCATAATCCGAAGTGCATATCTTCCTTTTGTTGAAACTTTCATTATTTCACCAGTACTTTCTCGATTTCTGCCATGTACATTATGTGGTAATCTTTCTCCGGATACCATCTCTCATCGTTTTCCGGTGCATCAAAGCACTCTGGTTTCATTTCCTGATGATATAACTTCTTACATACAAAAATCATCTCTGCTTCTTCCACTCCTGTTGTTCCGTCGACCGGATAAGGATGAAGTCCGGCTGTCGCCCACTTATCCTCCACATTACGTCCACTGACTGTTCCACAGTAGTTCAGCGCTTTACGCTCCTCCTCCGGGAGAAATGATAACGTAAAGTGATCCGTCTGATCTACAAATTCTTTTGTATAACGGTTTGGTCGGATATATGCGGTTGCAACATTCTTTCCCCACATAATACCAAGACCTCCCCAGCTTGCTGTCATCGTGTTTGACTTCTTCTCATCTCCTGCTGTAATCAGCATCCACTGTTTACTTATCTTCTTAAATGGGTTAAATTCAAGACTTTCAATTGGTACTTCATGAAATGCCATATTTCATTCACTCCTTTTATTCTTCAGTTCCATAAACCTGCACTTCTGCAATACAAGTGTCATTCCAGCTCGTCTTGAGACCTCTGTATACCTGCTCAATAATCAGCTTAAGTTCAGAGGTTTTACATGTATCTGAAAATGTGACCCAGTATTCTTTTTTTTCATCTGAAAATGTAACTTTCCGAATGAAATGGTCGGTCTGAATATCCAGTTCTTTCGGTCTGTTATTCTGCTCATACGCAGCATCATCTTCCCAGCTTCCAAGTTTCAGTGCAAGATACTTTACCGTATATGTTTTTTCAAATTTAAGTGTAAGATTTTCACCCTGTCCGTATCCTGCTACATCTTCCTGCCACGACGTCACTTCCTGACCGTCAATTGCTTTCTCGGCTGTGTTATCATCAAGTTCTGAACTCGCCTTGGAAGATACAGGCTGAATCTGTACATAAGAATCAAGATCCACAGGAGTTGCTTCGTCTACAGAAATTGTAATCTCAGCTTCTTTTTCATCTTCCTGTTCCTGCCGTTCTTCCTTCTTTCGTTCTGTCTCATTTTTCTTCTTATTTGCCTCTATTGTCTTCTGATCCGGCAGTGCATCTTTCGAATCTGCAGTCAGCTCACCTTGCGTCTCACTGATCTGTTTTTCGAACGCATGGTAACCGGTCTGTGCAACAACAGAGCCAAGCACGACTCCAGCCAGCACAACGCCGCCTATCATGATCCATGTCCTTGATTTCTTTTTTTCCAGTTTGTACCCACAATGTGGGCAGTAAGATTCTCCATCGTTAATCGGTTTGTCACATCTTGGACACTTCATAGGCTCCACCCTCTACTTATGATAATATTTACCTTTATAATGTTGGGGCAAAAGTCCCCAACATCATTTTATATAATTATATTTTATTTTACAATGACCTTGCGGAAATTTTTCTTTCCTTTTTTCAGAACGATTCCTTCTCCGCCAAAATCTTCTCCGGCAAATGTGTGGGCAATATCTGTGATTTTCTCTCCATCTACAGACACTCCACCTTGCTGTACTGCACGGCGTGCTTCAGATTTGGAAGCTGTCAGACCGCATTTTACAAGCAGTGTCATAATATCAATGTTGCCATCTGTAAGATCAGCCTCTGTAAGTTCTGTCTTAGGCATATCTGCTGCAGCACCTGTACTAAATAATGCCTTTGCAGCCTCCTGTGCTTTTTTAGCCTCTTCTTCACCATGAACAAGACTTGTCAGCTCAAATGCAAGGATTTCTTTCGCTTTGTTAAGCTCTGCTCCTTCCCATTTATCCATTGCGTCAATCTCTTCTAACGGAAGGAATGTCAGCATACGGATACATTTGAGAACGTCAGCATCTCCTACATTTCTCCAATACTGGTAAAACTCAAATGGGGAAGTCTTGTTTGGATCAAGCCATACCGCACCGCTCTGTGTTTTGCCCATCTTCTTTCCTTCGGAGTTCAGAAGCAGTGTAATTGTCATAGCAGAAGCATCTTTTCCAAGTTTACGACGAATCAACTCTGTACCTGCAAGCATATTGCTCCACTGATCATCTCCGCCAAATTCCAGATTACAGCCGTATTTTTGGAACAACTCATAGAAATCATACGCCTGCATGATCATGTAGTTGAACTCGAGGAAGCTAAGTCCTTTTTCCATTCTCTGCTTGTAACACTCTGCTGTCAGCATACGGTTTACAGAAAAATGCGGACCAATTTCGCGAAGGACTTCTATATAGTTCAGCCCAAGAAGCCAGTCTGCATTATTAACCATAAGTGCTTTTCCATCTGAGAAATCGATGAAACGGCTCATCTGCTTTTTAAAGCAATCACAGTTATGCTGGATCTGCTCTGGAGTCATCATACTTCTCATATCTGTTCTTCCAGATGGATCTCCGATGTATCCTGTTCCCCCGCCGATCAGAGCAATTGGTTTATTGCCTGCTTCCTGCAGACGCTTCATCAGACACAGTGCCATAAAATGTCCTACGTGAAGACTGTCCGCCGTCGGATCAAATCCAATATAAAATGTTGCTTTTCCATTGTTTACTAAATCTCTGATTCTTTCTTCGTCTGTTACCTGAGCGATCAGACCTCTCGCCTGTAACTCTTCATAAATTCCCATGATTTTCTCTCCTTTATCTCATTCATATTTTTATAAGGACGATATGTTGGTTCTTATTCGCGCGAGTGCGCATCCTGCCGGAGGCTTTTTTATATAATAGGAAATGCAATTTCCTATTATATAAAAACGTCCTTGTCCGCTACCGGACAAGGACGACATATATCGTGGTACCACCTTATTTTACTGACAACTTACGCCTGCCAGCCTCGTTAAGCCGCATTCACGGCTTAAGCACGTTAACGGGTGCTTCTCGTCACAGCCTACTCGTCCCTGCCTCAGAATACATTTCTCTTGCGTTCTTTTTGATTGTACGTCTCCTCATTCTGCATGGTTCTGGATTTCGGTGTGCAGCTTTGGGATGTATTCGTAGTCTCTTCCTTCGTGCGCCTCTCACCTGCCGGCTGCTCTCTGTACGGGTGTATCCACCACTACTTCTTCCCTTCATAGCCTTTGCATATTGGTTATATTTTCTTTACCCTGCTGTTATGCTAACTGATTTGACATGCTTTGTCAAGCAGATTGTGCAATACATTTATCCAAGATATACATAATCCTGTTCCGGTGCCTCGGCCGGTTCAATGTGCATCAGATACAGTACCGGCTGCTCCGGTGCAAATGGCTCTGTCGGTTCAAAGGAATATCTTACACGAACACGATACCATTTCTGCATCTGGATATTTGTAACTTTTGGAATCTTACACGGATATCCATACAGACGGACATCATCTGCACAGCAGGTCATAATTTTTCTGACAGGAACGAACATATCATTCTTCATTCCTTTCGGACGAAATGCCTGTGCGACAAACTCAATCTCTTTATCCATATACTGGTCTGGATGATCATATGCATCTACATACCAGATTCCAAAGTCTTCATCTTCAATTTTAATTGGATTTTCCTTAATATCAAATGGCAGGTCTTCAGCTGTCGGCTGAATGATCTTGCCGTCCATTCCTTCAAATATCAACTGCGCCATTGGATTCTGTACCTTAAGTGCACGTCTGAATCCGGAACGATCCACACCTTCCGGGCAACGGTTGATAATGATAAGCTCTGACTCGGTAAGCTGCTCCATCAACATATTTCTCATGTTTTTCAGGTACATATCCAGTGTCGTTCCATTAACAGTAGAATAAATTCCCTGAATCTGCCATTTGCGTGGGTACTTAAGCTGTAACAAATCTTCCAGCTTCCACATTCCATTGTATTCAATGACAACCTGCGCCGGATGATAGTTCTTCTCGCAGTTTGTAAAAAATGCTGCATTTAACTGCTCAAATTTATCTATCTTTAAAAGCACCATATCATTTTCTTCCAGATATTCCTTGGAATATTCTTCCTCACCTTCTTCACAAAGAATCAGAAGTGTAAGTCCCGGTTCGATCCATTCCTGCTCCATCAAAGTATCTTTGACAAGCAACGTCTTTCCACTGTCCAGAAATCCGGTACATATATATACTGGTGTTGGTTCCATCATTGTTTTTGCTGCTCCTTTATATCTTTACTATTGTACATGGAATAATTTAGCCAGTTCGTCTTCTTTGAGATCTGTCCCAATTACAACCATACGTCCTGCATAATCAGCATTTCCATCTCTGACCTCATACTCCTGCGGAACAAGATCAAACTGCTTCCATTTACCGTCTGTCATCTGGATAATTCCTTTGGAACGAAGGATTGTTCCATAAGCATCTGTCTCAGACAATGCTTTCAATAAGTAATCCAGCTCTTCCTCTGTGTACTTGTGCGCAGTTTCCTTACCCCAGCTTGTGAACACTTCATCCGCATGGTGATGATGGTGGTGGCCGCATCCACAACTACACTCCTCATCATGGTCATGATGATGCTCATGGTGATGACCGCATCCACACTCCTCGTCATGATCGTGATGATGCTCATGGTGGTGGCCGCATGTGCACTCCTCATCGTGGTCATGATGGTGGTGACCGCATGTACACTCCTCGTCGTGATCATGGTGATGGCCGCATGTGCACTCCTCGTCATGGTCATGATGATGATGCTCATGATCGTGATGATGCTCGAATAATCCTTCGATCTCTGCACCGTGCTCGAGAGCGTGACGGATTGCGTCTCCGCTCAGCTGATCCCACGGTGTGGAAATGATTGTAGCCTTGTCATTCTTCTCTCTTAAAAGATGTACACAAGCCTCTATCTTCTCGTCTGTCATATTCTGAGTTCTGCTGATTACGATTGTCGATGCATGCTCTACCTGGTTCTCGAAAAATTCTCCAAAGTTGTCCAGGTACATTTTTGCTTTCTTTCCATCTACAACTGTAATTCTTCCTTCTATTTCAATGTCTGCATCTTCTTTTACATTTTCAATCGCTGCTGCAACATCAGAAAGTTTGCCGACTCCTGATGGCTCAATAATTACGTGATCCGGGTGATACTCATCCAGTACTTTTTTAAGTGCTACACTAAAATCTCCGACCAGTGTACAGCAGATGCAGCCTGAGTTCATTTCAGTAATCTCGATTCCTGCATCCTGAAGAAATCCACC
>OGXS01002049.1_pt1 | contig 11126 bp, 9 predicted proteins | sample 1576371 | NCBI WGS metagenome assembly OGXS01 (sample SAMEA3541475, study PRJEB24748) | human gut metagenome | biome: human gut; feature: human-associated habitat; material: faeces | place: China | collected 2012
TGCAACGCACGGAACAATCCGTAGGCATCATAGTTGGGGCTTTTGCCCCCAACATCATATAAAATCATATAGGAAAGGCAGGAACTATATTTTGAAAAAGTGGAATGAAGTATATCAGATGGTAAAAAATGGAGATTTGGACGCGTCACTTCTGAAGACCGGGTGTGAGAATCTGAAGGCAGCAAGAGAAAGAGCCACACATGTGATGGAAGGATTTAAGGAGAGCTTTGGAGCAACAGAAGATACGATGGTCGCACTTTGTTCTGCGCCTGGGCGTACAGAAATCTGTGGAAATCATACCGATCATCAGCATGGACGAGTGCTGGCGGCAGCAGTGAATCTGGATTTTCTGGCATGTGTCGCATTAAACGGAACGAGTGTTGTGCATTTTCAGTCAGAAGGCTGGTCAATGACAAGTGTTGATCTTGCTGATCTGGAAGTGAAGGAAGAAGAAAAAGAAACAACTGCTTCTCTGATAAGAGGCGTGCTGGCCAAGCTTCATAAAGCAGGATATCCGGTAGCAGGCTTTGATATGTATGTGACATCAACGGTATTGCCTGGATCCGGACTGTCTTCCTCCGCAGCGTGTGAGGTGCTGATTGGAACAACGGGAAATCATCTGTTTTGTCAGGACAAGTTTGATGCAGTAGAAATCGCAAAAATCGGTCAGGCAGCAGAAAATGAATATTTTGGGAAACCGTGTGGATTGATGGATCAGACTGCTTCTTCCGTGGGAGATGCAGTAGCCATTGATTTTAAAGATCCGGCAAACCCGATAGTAAGATCCATCAATGCGGATCTTACAGGACTGGGACTTGCACTTTGTATCATCGACTGTGGTGCGGATCATGCAGCACTTACCAATGAATATGCGTCTATTCCGGAAGAAATGAGCAAAGTGGCAGCGCATTTTGGTAAAAAAGTACTTCGCGAAGTCAAAGAAGAAGATCTGCTGGCAGATCTGGCACAGGTCAGAAAAGAAGCAGGAGACCGGGCTGTTCTTAGGGCTTTACATTTCTATGCAGATGACAGAAGAGCTGCAGAAGAAGCAGATGCATTGGATCGGAAAGATAAAGAGGCGTTTTTAAATCTTGTAAAAGAGTCCGGACGTTCTTCTTGGGAACTTCTTCAGAATATTACACCGGCAGCAGCTATCACACATCAGGACATGGCAGTTGCATTGGCCGTGGCTGAGAAAGCGCTGAATGGAAAGGGCGCATGCCGCGTACATGGAGGTGGATTTGCCGGAACAATCCAGGCATTTGTCCCGGTGGAAGATGTGTGTAAATTTAAGAAAACGATGGAAACTATGTTGAGTGAAGGATGCTGTCATGTATTGAGTATCCGTCCGGCGGGTGGACTTATCCTTTAAAGAGTGAGGGGGAAATGAGATGAATCGAAATGAAGCAATTACTGCGTTAGTGAATTATGCATTGGAGAAAGAGCTGATCGAGCAGGAAGAAAAAGTATGGGCAGTAAACCGGATCTTGGAGGTTATGCAGGCAGATTCTTTCTCATGGGAAGAGTCAGCAAAGGGAAAAGAAGCTGGTCTGACAGAGATACTGGACACATTGATCGATGATGCATATGAGCGTGGCGTACTGGAAGAAAATTCAGTCGTATACCGCGATCTTTTTGATACAAAACTCATGGGCAGCCTGACACCGCGACCGGTACAGGTGATGAAGAAGTTTCAACAACTTCAGGAAGAATCTTCCCAGAGGGCAACGGACTGGTATTATCAGTTCAGTCAGGACACGAATTATATCCGAAAGGACAGAGTTGCGAAAGATATCCGTTGGAAGACCGAGACAGAATATGGTGAGATTGACATTTCCATCAACCAGTCAAAACCGGAAAAAGATCCAAAAGCAATCGCAGCAGCAAGAAACCAACCAGCTTCCGATTATCCACGCTGCATGCTCTGCGAGGAGAATGTGGGATATGCCGGACGACTCAATTATCCGGCAAGACAGAATCACCGTATTGTACCAGTGATAATCAACAATACTGACTGGTATTTGCAGTATTCTCCATATGTATATTACAATGAACACTGTATCTGTTTTAATAAAGTGCATACACCGATGAAAATTGATAAAGCCTGCTTTGCGAAGTTATTAGATTTTGTAAGACAGTTCCCGCATTATTTTGTTGGTTCCAATGCAGATCTTCCGATTGTTGGAGGGTCCATTCTGGCGCACGATCATTTCCAGGGCGGACATTATACATTTGCAATGGAACGCGCACCGATTGAGACGGAGATTTCTTTTGAAGGATACGAAGATGTAAAAGCAGGAATTGTAAAATGGCCAATGTCTGTTATTCGTTTAAATGCAAAAGAACCAGAAAGATTAATTGATCTTGCGGATAAAATTCTTGGAAGCTGGCGTGGGTATACAGATGAAGCAGCTATGATTCTTGCAGAGACAGATGGAGAACCTCACAATACAATCACCCCAATTGCCCGTCGCAGAGGAGAAGATTTTGAATTAGATCTGGTGCTTCGAAACAATCTGACAACGCCGGATCATCCACTTGGAATTTATCATCCACATGAAGAGTTCCATCATATTAAGAAGGAAAATATCGGCCTGATTGAAGTTATGGGATTGGCAATTCTTCCGGGACGTCTGAAAAAAGAGCTGGAGGCAGTGGAAGAAAAACTCCTTTCCGGTGAGGATATGACAGAAGATCCGCTGACCAAGTCTCATGCAAAGTGGGCGGCAGATATTGCAGCGAACTACGAAATTACAGCAGAAAATGTAAAAGAAATCGTTCAGAAAGAGACTGGAATTGTCTTTTCAAAAGTTCTGGAACAGGCCGGAGTTTACAAACGGACACCAGAAGGAAAAGAAGCATTTTTAAGATTTATAAATCAAGTATAAAGTGACAAGAGATCCAAACTTAAAGCATACGGTTTAATTCTAAAATTTTAGAAAATTATTTGCCCAAAGCGTGTACATAATACTGCCTTTGTGTTATACTGTTTTACGTTTCTATAAGAAGTAGTATTAGAAACTATGTATTAGAATAATTCATTCTGTACCCCTGATATTTTCGGGGTATGCAAAGGAAATCAGAACAATATAGAATCGTAATTTCATGAGATGAGAGGTAGTAGTTATGCAAAAGAAAGTTCAGATCGTCAGTGACGGATCACTGGATCTTCCACAGGAAATCACAGATGCACATGATATAGAAGTCGTACCATTTTATGTATCATTTAACGGTGAGACTTATCAGAAAGAAATAGAAGAGATTGGAATTCGGGAATTTTATCAGGAAATGGTAGACCACCCGGATGTATTTCCAAAATCATCTATGCCGTCAGTGGATGATTTTTATCAGACATTTGTAAAAAGTGCAAAGGAAAATATTCCGGTGATCTGCATCTGTATTACGACAAAATTCAGTGGCTCCCTGCAATCTGCAACGGTTGCAAAAGAGATGGTAAAGGACGAATATCCAGAAGCCAGGATCACAGTTATTGATTCCACGGTTAATACCGTTCTTCAGGGACTTTATGTACTGGAGGCATGCAGAATGCGTGACATGGGATTGGATTATGAGGAAATCATTGAAAGAATCCTTCCTATCCGTGAGACCGGCCGGATCTTCTTTACAATCGGAAGCATTGATTATTTAAGGCATGGCGGACGAATCGGAAAACTTGCGGGGATAGCAGCAGGTGCACTGGGGATAAAACCGATGATCACATTGAAAGAAGGGGAAATCTTCAGTTCCGGACTTGCAAGAAACCGCATCAAATCCATGAAAAAGGTTGTGGAGATGACAAAAGATTATCTGGATGAAATCCATGCAAAACCAGGCGAGTACAGCTTCTGCATCGGCTATGGATATGATTATGAAGAGGCAGTCAAATTCCGGGAGATGTTAAAAGATCTTGTAAAAGAACGCCTTGGAATTGAAGAGATTGAAATCCGCCAGATCGGTGCGACGATCGGAGTACACACAGGACCATATCCAATAGGGGTTGGAATTATAAAAAAAGCAGAGTAGGCAGGGAAAATTTCATAATTCGTTATCACAAGATAGCTGTCCTGAAAATATTTACGATACAGGGCAGCTATTTTTTTCATATTTTTCGGGATATTTTTGATCTATATGCGTCTAATCTATGTAAGAAAAAATAAATCGGCCGATATAAAGGTGGTGTTAAAGTGACAAAAGAGCAATTGGGAGTACTGATTCTCGACTGCGAGAGGCAGTTATATTCTACAGCCAAGACAATCTTATACAGTGATCAGGACTGTGCTGATGCCATTCAAGATACGATTGTAAAGGCATTTTCCAAGATTCAAACATTGAAAAATGACAAATATGCCAAAACATGGCTGATTCGGATCCTGATCAATGAATGTTATACCATTTTGCGAAAATCCAGTAAACTGACTTCGTTGGATATGATGGATGAGCAGACGAAGGCAGAAAAAATAATGATGACAAAGGAAAAGGCTGATTACAGTGAATTGTACCAAGCAATCAATGCATTAAAAGAAGAATTGCGACTTCCGGTAATTTTGTATTATATTGAGGATTTTAATATCCGGGAAATCGCACAGATTCTGGATATTACAGAAGGTGCAGTACAGAAACGACTTGCCAGGGCAAGAGGAAAACTTAGATGCAATCTGCGAGAAAGTGAGGCGGCGATATGAGGTTTGAGGATATGAAAAACAATATTCCGGAGACTCCGGAGTTTATCCATGTAATGATACAAAATGAAGTAGACAGACAGCTTCAGGGAACCACAATTATACAGATTCCGAAGAAAAGGAAGAAATGGAACGGTGCAAGAGTGGCAGCGGCAGCAATGGTCTGCGTGCTGGCAACTTCCACAGCAGCTTATGCGGGTGTGAAAATGTACCGCATGTACGTGGAAAAACAGGGCGATTACAGTGTGAAGACGGGGATAACATCAGAAAATAAATTAGCAGATCTTCCGGCGCAGATTCACGATATTGATTTCAAGACCGGATATATTCCGGATGGCATGAAATGGGTAGACGAGTCACATCTGGAATATCCGCAAAGCAAACGTATGGGAGGATTTAGTTTTGCGTCCGTACTTTTGGACAATGATGATCTGAATCAGGCACTGGAAAATAAAAATGTTGTCGAGTCCGAGGAGAGAACATTTGGCAAATACGAAGGTGTATATCTGAAATATAATAATTTAAAGACTGAAAAAGGTACATTTGACCAAAGAATCTATCTCTTTTGCCCGGATAAATACCGTGTGATCACAATCTATATCGGAGATGATGTATCGAAAGATGATGCTGTGAAAGTAGCAGAAAATCTTGAGATTACAGAAAATGACAAGATGATGGAAACAGCGAAGATGTATACCTGGAGCGATGAGGTCAACCCGAACGTTGAGACCGGCGATGAAATGGTAACGTCTGTGTCTGAGGATAAATTAAAGGTGTACAAGATTGGCGAAGATTTTACATTATCTGCATCAGGAGAAGATAAAGACGGAAACAATATCGTAAATGATAAAATTTCTGCTCACGTAGATTCGGTTCAGACAGCGGATAATCTGAAGTTGCTTAACGGTGCAGACTTACCGGAAGAATGGAAAAATGTAATCGATTCCAACGGAAAACTTGTAAAGAATAAAGTTTCTTACATCAAATCCGGCGATGGTGTGAATTCTGTAGATCAGGTCGTAAAGACAGAAAATGTAAATCAGAAACTTGTTTATGCAACAGTCACGTATACAAATAATTCAGATCAGGAAATCAAGCACATGTTGTATATCGGAAATCTGGCATTGATTCGTCATAAAAATGGTGAATACCATATTTATAATGCAATGGAACAGTCCGGTAACGGATATGACCGTGTGAGTTGGGACGGCGTGGCGCATACTGCAGAAATGACCTACAGTAGTGTGCGAGAAGATTATGGGAATGGTGGTAATTATATTTCGTCTCTGAAACCGGGCGAGAGCATTCAAGTCAACATGGCATGGATCGTCAATGAAGATAATCTGGCGGATATGTACCTGAATCTGGACGGTGAAGGCGGTTCCTATGATTTTAACGAAGGTATGCTGGAGGCAGGAGTTGTGGATATCAGAAAGTAGAAAAAAGCCGACACTTTGCGAAGAATGCAAAGTGTCGGCTTTTTTTGTTTCTTGAAGATTCATAACTTATATAAGTTGGTATGCATATAATAGAATCAGGCAATGTTGATAAAAATATCTATGATGCCGGCAAAGCGTGTCTTACTTTAAATTGCTATAGTCAACATCTATAACTGGATATTGATTATAGGTTTGAGTAAAAACCAACATTTCATATAAAACCTATTGACTAGCTAGGAAAAGGGTGATAACATTGCTTTCATGAAATCGAAAGGAGCAAGAGATTAAAAATCGTGAGAGAGGGGTAAGGCAATGAACTGGGAATTTATTATCAAATATTTGCCAATGTATGAACGAGCCGCCTTGCTGACTGTAAAACTTGGATTAGCCGGAGTTATCTGTGCAATTATCGTCGGACTGATCTGTGCGATCATCCAGTATGAAAAAGTACCGGTCGCAAGACAAATTGTAGCGGTCTATATCGAACTCAGTCGAAATACACCACTGCTTGTACAATTATTTTTTATATATTATGGACTTCCAAAGATTGGAATCCAGACAGATCCGCAGACATGTGGAATCGCAGGACTGACATTTCTTGGAGGAAGTTATATGGCAGAAGCGTTTCGAAGCGGACTGGAGACAGTCGCAGAGGTTCAGACAGAAAGCGCATTGAGCCTCGGCATGAACCGTCTGCAGGTTATGAGGTACGTGGTACTGCCACAGGCATTTTCAATAAGTGTACCGGCCTTTATGGCAAATGTAATCTTTCTTTTGAAAGAAACGAGTGTCTTTAGTGCAGTCAGTCTTATGGACCTTATGTTTACCGCAAAAGACTTAATCGGACTTTATTACAAGACAACAGAAAGCCTGTTTTTACTGGTAGTCTTTTATCTGTTGATCTTACTTCCAATTTCGATATTGGGAAGTCTCTTGGAAAGGAGGCTGCGTTATGCCGGATTTGGGGATTAGTGTTTTATTAAAAGGACAGAACTTCATACGAATGCTGGCAGGACTTGGAGTGGCACTGAAGATTAGCCTGATTTCAGTAGTCATAAGCATTCCACTTGGAATTGTACTGGGAGTTTTGATGACCTGGAAAAATCCAATTACCAAAGCGATTCTTCGCATTTACCTGGAAATTGTACGAATCATGCCACAAATGGTACTGTTATTTCTCGTATTTTTCGGGACAACGCGAGCGTTTGGCTGGGACTTATCAGGAGAAAATGCATCAATTATAGTATTTACATTCTGGGGAGCAGCTGAAATGAGTGACCTGGTAAGAGGGGCGCTTATCAGTATCCCGAAACATCAATATGAAAGCAGCGAGGCATTAGGATTGAGCAAAGTGCAGACTTATTGGTACATTATCATTCCGCAGACACTTCGCAGACTCATTCCGCTATCCATCAATCTGATCACACGAATGATTAAAACTACAAGCCTGATCCTGATGATCGGTGTGGTGGAAGTGCTGAAAGTCTCACAGCAGATCATCGAGGCAAATCGAATGAGCAGTCCAAATGCTGCATTTGGCATTTATCTTGTAGTATTTTTATTATACTTTTTCGCATGCTGGCCAATCAGTATGCTAGCAAAATATCTGGAAAGAAGATGGAGGTGATAGATTGTGGCAGAGACATTACTTACAGTAGAACATCTGATAAAAAAATATGGAGATCAAGTCATCTTAGATGATGTAAGTCTTGACGTAAAGAAAGGCGAAGTCATTGTGGTAGTTGGTCCAAGTGGCTGTGGAAAGAGTACATTACTTCGATGTATCAATGCCCTGGAGCCGATTCAGGGCGGCGTGGTCAAACTGGGAAGTGAGGTCATTGACCCGAAAAGCAAATTGCTGACCCGCCTCAGACAGAAAATAGGAATGGTGTTTCAAAGCTATGATCTGTTTCCACATCTGACTGTATTAGATAATATTTTACTGGCACCTACGAAAGTCCAAAAACGCTCAAAAGATGAAGTGAAAGAAGAAGCCATGAAGCTTCTTAGAAGAGTTGGACTGGAAGAAAAAGCCGGAAGTTATCCAAGAGAGCTTTCCGGAGGACAGAAGCAGCGAGTTGCAATTGTCCGTGCATTGTGCATGCACCCGGAAATCTTACTTTTCGATGAAGTAACAGCAGCACTTGACCCGGAAATGGTCCGTGAAGTACTGGACGTAATCTTAGACCTGGCAGCGCAAGGCAGAACGATGATAATTGTTACCCATGAAATGCAGTTCGCCAGAGCTGTCGCAGACCGGATCATATTTCTGGAAGGCGGAAAAATACAAGAAGATGAAACACCAGATGAGTTTTTCGAACACCCGAAGACAGATCGGGCGAAAAATTTCTTGAATACATTTACATTTGAGTCTGTAAAGAGAGATATTTGAATCCATCTGTAACAGGAAATTTTTAGAAAAAGCAAGACTCATAAGAGTTTTGATATAAGAAATGAGACAAGGAGAGTTTGTATTATGAAAAATGGAAAACTGAAAAAATTAATTACACTGGCAACCGTAGTCGCAAGTACATTTGCACTTGTAGCATGCGGAAGCTCAAGCTCCGATGATTCTAAAGGAAGCGATTCCTCAGCAAAAAAAGATTCCGGAACTGTTTATCGTACATTAGATGAAATCAAAAAAGACGGAACAATCAATATCGGAGTATTTTCCGATAAGAATCCATTTGGATATGTTGATGAAAACGGTGAATATCAGGGATATGATGTATACTTTGCGAACAGAATCGGTAAAGATCTCGGTGTAAAAGTCAACTTTGTATCTACAGAAGCTGCAAACCGTATCGAGTATCTGCAGACAGGAAAAGTTGATCTGATCCTTGCAAACTTCACAGTCACAGACGAGCGTGCAGAAGAAGTAGACTTCGCACTTCCGTACATGAACGTAGCACTTGGAGTTGTATCTCCGGACAGCAACGTTATCAAGAGCCTGGACAACTGGAACAGTAAAGACCAGATGATTGTCATCTCCGGAACAACAGCAGAGACTTACCTGACAGAGAATTATCCGGACATTCCACTTCAGAAATATGATTCCTACGCAACAGCAAAGAATGCTCTGGAAAATGGAAATGGTGTAGCATGGGCAAACGACAACACAGAGGTTATCGCATTTGCACTTCAGAACAAAGGTTACACAGTTGGAATCTCTGAACTTGGAAATAAAGACACCATTGCACCAGCAGTATCCAAAGGAAACGATACATTGCTTGATTGGGTAAATGAGGAAATCAAATCACTTGGTGATGAACAGTTCTTCCACAAAGATTACGAAGAGACACTTGTAGACACTTACGGAAAAGACTACGAAGAGGATCTGGTTGTAGAAGGTGGAGCAGTGAAATAAATCTTGACAGAGAATTATTCGTAGAAGATTGAAATTATTATAAGAGAATAAGAAAAATAAATGAAAACAAGCTGGCCGAAAGGTCGGCCTGTTTTCATTTATGGGGAAGCTCAATGTACCATATTATTTCCATCTGTGATACAATCAAACTATCATCAGGTGAGGAGGAAAATGGCGATGCCAAAAGGAAAGAATCAGAAGTTCAAATTATATCGACTTGCACAGATTATGTTAGAAAATACAGATGAAGAGCACTATATCACGATGCCGGAAATTAAGGAAAAGCTGGAAGAATACGAAGTCACTGCAGACCGGAAAAGTCTTTATAATGATCTGAAAGATCTGGAAAAGCTGGGGATAGAAGTGGAAGGCGAGCCGGTGGGAAACCGCTATCATTATCATGTGGTAGAGCGACCATTCGAACTTCCGGAATTAAAGCTTCTGGTAGATGCAATCCAGTCTTCGAAATTCATCACCCAAAAGAAGACAAATACACTGATTAAAAAGCTGGAGAAGCTGGTCAGTAAATATGACGCACAGAAATTGCAGCGACAAGTCTATGTGTCCGGCAGAATTAAGGCCATGAACGAAAGTATTTATTATACAGTTGATGCGATTCATAATGCCATATCAGAGAATCGGAAAATCAAGTTCCAGTATTATCAGTGGAATGTGAAAAAAGAAATGGAACTACGACATGATGGTGCTTGGTATCATATCAGTCCATGGGGACTTTCCTGGGACGATGAAAATTATTATCTCGTCGGATATGACTCAGAGGCAGAACTGATCAAGCATTATCGCGTAGATAAAATGCTTCGTATCAAAATGTCCACAGAAGCACGCGAAGGGAAAGAACATTTTAAGCAACTGGATATGGCAGACTATACAAAGAAAAGCTTCGGAATGTTCGGCGGAAAAGAAAAGACCGTAAAGCTTCTGGTAGATAATCGTCTGGCAGGAGTTATCATCGACCGATTCGGAAAAGACATTATATTCATACCAGCAGACGAAAATCATTTTACTGTAAATGTAGATGTACACGTCAGCAAGCAGTTCTTGGGTTGGGTATTCTCACTGGGCGAACAGGTGAAAATACTTTCACCGGAGGAAGTTGTAGAACAGATGCAAGGAGAAGTGAAAAGACTGGTAGAGCAGTATGACTCAAGAGTCAAGGTTTGAAAACTTATCCATATATGAATATAAGCGAAGCATAGTACGAATATCGCGTATGCACTACCTTATAATGATTTTTATGAAATTTACAGAGAGCGTTACAATATTATAAAGCATCAGCGCGAGATTACGAAAAGTGAAGAAATATCATCGCTGGAAAAATATCGATTAAAGCCGAATTCTATGTAGGAGAGATTTATAGTAACTTACGCAAGATTCTGGAGCAGGGAGAAGAGAGGGTGTTGCTGATCTCTGTGACCGGAGCACATGTTATATTAATGACAGGACAAAAAGTCTTAATTTACAAGGAGTTCGGGTCTGTCTTTTCTATTTTATAAAAATATATGGGAGAAAATATGATGAGAGGTGAGAATATAGCAGATTGACAACATAGCATATATCGGGTACTATAAAAATAACGCAATGCGTTATTTTGATGGGAGGGTTTTATCATGAGTAGAGGAA
>OGXS01002052.1_pt1 | contig 11110 bp, 12 predicted proteins | sample 1576371 | NCBI WGS metagenome assembly OGXS01 (sample SAMEA3541475, study PRJEB24748) | human gut metagenome | biome: human gut; feature: human-associated habitat; material: faeces | place: China | collected 2012
AAGCCCGCAGAATATTTGATTGATATTATGATTAAAAATGAAGAAAAAATAAATATTGATTATATTCAAATGGGAATTATTCTTCCAGATGGTAATAAAGAAATAATCAATACTGTACGGGGGAATAGTATGGGCAATGATATGTTTCATTTCACTATAAATTACTCCCCAGACACATATTTTTTCTTAAAAGGAACATCTGATGGGAAGGAAATAGAGCCGTGCTATTTTGATATGGCAAATTATTCTAATGTTAATGAGCCACAAGAAATGTATTTTTATATAGAAGATTTCAAAATATATAAAGAATAATTTTTTTACTGTAAATGCTATAATTAAAAGAATATGTTTATGAATCTCATGGTTAAAGGCGATTAAAATGTAACTTTGTAACTTCGTTGTTTAGAGAAAGAGAGGTATTCATATAATTAGAGCAGTATTATTATTTTAGCTTTTTGTACCTGTTGATTGTACCAAAGTTAAAAGGAGAAAACAGTATGAAAAAAATGAAAATTTTATGTTCTACTATTTTGTCACTGGTGTTATTTCTAGCGTTGTATTCTCCAGTTATGGCTGCGGAAACGACAGCAACTGATAATACAACAGAGCTTTTGCGAGAATATTCTTATTACGATTCTGAACTAGATGCGTATGTTATTGCATTTACTTGTAACTCAGATGATACAATCAATTATTTAACAAAAAACGAAGCAGTTCAGTTGTCTATTATGACAGAAAATGTCCCTATAGAAGATACTTCTTCTGATGAGATTGTCCCATTTGATTACCGCGAGTGGTATAAATTTGTTCCAAGTGGTTCAAGAGTGCAATGGAGTGGTACACGACGAAAAGTACAGGCAGGTTGTGGATTTACTTGGGTAAAATCAGCTTCTTCAAACACCACATATACTGCTCACTTAAATTCTGGCGAGAAAGGATATTTAGATTTTACGCCTTACTATAATAAAATATCCGGTTCATTGCAAGTATATTCTAACTGGGACGGGCTGATTTCCTCAAAATCAGTTACTGGATATTCTGTAAAGAAAACAGCAGATGGTGAGCCTGATGGCTTATATCAATTTATTTACAAATAAAGAAATCGCCTAGAAATTATTGAGGATAATTGAAAATTTGTGGATACTTTGTGTTATGTGTTGTAACATTCGAAAAGCAGTTAATCTTAGGATTGACTGCTTTTTTCTTATATAATAGGAAATTCCGATTTTTGTTGGAACAATGAATGAAAATAGCCCGCGCAAAATCGGGCATGAGAACAAGATGACGCTCGTTAGAAGATATAAAAACCTTCTACACCAGCCTCATCGGCAAATAAATCATCTTCGTTTAAAAAGAAATCCATATCCAGAAGTTCATCCTCGCTCATATTGCGAATGTCCTTAGATGTCATTCCTTCTGGTGGATTGTCCATGTATTTTTTGCGTAATTCCTCGATATTAGATTTCATGGTAGTATTCCTCCTTTTAGAGGATTCTATCATAGAACATGAAAAAAGAAATCATGCAGAAGAACGCTTTCCGAAAGATTTGGACATTGCTCTCTCATAGAGTTCTTCGAGGGATACGCGCTTATGATTATAATAGAGTTCCAAAAGCTCCATTTTGTGTTTGCAATTCGGACATTCTAAAGGATCATAACCAAAAGAAGAAAGAATGGCAGTGCGCCATTGGTTGAAACTCCGGCAAATACGATGTTTGCTTTTCGAGATCGCACGATAAAGTTTTTCGTCTGTTTTTCGATGTCTGGCATATAAGCCGCCATATCGAATCATTTTGAAGTACTTCTCAGGGATATGACGAATTAATCGTTTGATAAAATCAATTGCCGGGAGAGTTTCTACAATATATTTATTATCTTCATGCCGATTGTAATGGAAGGGGACAGTATCACCATCATAGCTGTCTATTCTGGATGTAGCAATTACAGGGCGACCAAGATAACGCCCAATGTATTTGATGACTGTTTTGGAATCAGAAAGATTCGGTTTGGCGTAGACATAGAAGCCCTGTTTATGGTCGTTGTAACATTTGGACTTGATTTTTTTAAAAGAAGGTCCAATTTTAGAATGCATTTCATTCAGGAGTGCAGTGCGGAACGCATTGCGAAGGTAAGAATAATTAAAGTGACTGACATGACGCCAGAAGCCATCATCACTAAACCCACCTTCTGAAAGAAGGCAATGGATATGAGGATTCTATTTGAGGTCTCTGCCAAAGGTATGTAAAACCACGATAAAGCCAGGAGTGAAGTTTTTGGATTTATTAAGTTTGAAAAACATACGGGAAATGACGCTGTTAACTGCATGGAAAAGACAGTTAAGAAGGGAGCGGTCATGGAGGAAAAAATCACGGAGATTTTCATCAATGGTAAAAACACAGTGGCGATGAGCAACATTGACCAGTTTAAAAGACATATTGGTAGTGCGTTCCATGGCATATTTGTTACCACAAGTGGGACAAAAGCGGCTGTGACAACGGGAAGGGACAAATTTAAAATTGCCACAATGGGTGCAGACATACATAGCTCCGCCAAAGGAAGGATCGCCACAGCCCAACATCTTATCGATATTTTCCATCTCAGTCTTTCTGGGATGAAGGGTATATTTTATTTCTTCATAATAGTCGGTAAAGATTCTTTGTAAGATATTCATAAGTCTATTATGCAGGAAAAAGAAAGAAAAAGACCCCCCCTGACCCCTCAAGATTGAGGGGAAGGGGAGCTGAATAGGCGAAGCCTATTTTTTACCGGTTTGTGTTAATTCGTTTGAATCAACTATTATATAGTTTCTATTGACAAAGAAGATTATGACTGCTATACTGATAACATCGTTATTAATAACAGTGTTATCAGACAGATAGAAAGGAGGAACATTATGTCTTTGCCAGATCGTAGCATTGATCCGAAAATACTGGACTGCGCCAAAGCTGAATTTCTGGAAAAGGGATTTGCAGACGCTTCTTTACGTTCAATCTGTAGTAAAGCAGGTGTGACAACGGGAGCGTTATATAAGCGCTTTTCAGGAAAAGAGGCTTTATTTGAAGCACTAATATCCCCTACTTTACAAGCGGTTGAAACTTTAGTGTCGCAAACAGAGCAATATGATTATGAACAATTAGATAAAAATCAAATGTGTTCTGTATGGGATAGTTCCGAAAAAACATTAAAAGGTATTATGGGATTTCTATACGAGCATTATGATGGATTTCGATTGCTGTTATGCTATGCGGAAGGTTCTGTTTATTCTGACTTTCTAAATGATTTTGTAGCAGACCATGCTAAACGGACAATGGTGTTTGCAGAAACCGCATATCAAAAAAAGATTTCATCTATTCACCTTGAAGAAGATGAAATACATATGATCTTAACAGCTTACTGGTCCGTTATTTTTGAACCCATTAAACATGAATTACCAAAAGAGAAAGCGTTACAGTATTGTAATACAATCGCAAAACTTTTTAATTGGCAAGCAGTTTTTGGCTTTTAGTCTTGGTTTTAATACAGATCAAGTCTTTATATGACGCAAAAGGTTAGCTCTAACTAATTTAGGGAGGATAAAAAATGGAAGTAAAGAAAAGAAGAACAAAAAATAATGAGAAAATGAATGTGCGCGATTACATAACAGCAGCCATTATGTATGTGCTTATGTTTCTTGTTTATGCCGGCGTCGGAGCGCCCATAGGTATGACGGTGGCAGGTAGCTTATTTGTTTTTGCTGCTTGTGCTGTTGTGTGGGGAACAATATTCATTCTTTTATTTACAAAAGTAAATAAAAAAGGGGTTGTATTATTGTTCGGGCTTATTTGGGCAGCTATGCAGCTTATGAGTTTTTGGGGTGTTGCAATAGTAATTGCTATTGGTGCTGTAATTGCGGAACTATTGTGGGATAAACTGGATCGTCGTAAATTTTCTACTATGCTTTTATGCTTTACTGTTCAGGTGATTTTTCTTTATTTAGGTATGACATTACCACTCATTTTTATGAAAGATATGTATTTAGCTGCAGTATCAGCTTATGCAGACCTCTACTCTACCGTATTTGATATGCTCATTGGCCCTATGTTTTTTGTGGGGTTAGCTGCTACAGTCGTAGGGTGTATAGTTGGAGCATTCCTTGGGAAATTACTTTTAAAAAAGCATTTTGCAAAGGCAGGAATTGTATAAAAATGAATACTAAAATACATCATTTACCTGAATTAGATCCCCGCATGAAATTACTGTTAGTGGTAGTTTTTGCTTCTGTAACATTTAGCGCTCCTAACATATTAGCTTTAATTTGGATATATTTCCTTGTGATTATCCTTTACCTTGCTCGCGGCCTTTGGCAAGGGGCAAAAAAAGCAGGAATACTTTTTACGGTATTCTTGCTTTTAAATCTGCTTCTTTCTTTTGCACCTGAAAGCGGTGTTGCGGCTGGAATTGGAATGATACTTTTTATGCTTGAACGGATCGTTGTATTTTTTGTAATGGGAGCATGGATGGGAAGTCATTTGCGGGTTAGTGATTTTGTAACTGCAATGCAGAGCATGCACGTTCCAAAAGGTGGAACGATTGCGTTAGCTGTGGCATTCCGATATATTCCAACAGTACAAGATGAGTTTCGTTCTATTAAAAATACTATGAAACTGCGTGGAATCGGATTGAATGTAAAAAACGTGGTACTTCACCCAATAAAAACCTGTGAGTATGCGGTTGTACCTTTGGTCATTCGTAGCATGACCATATCTGACGAATTGGCTGCTTCTGCTATGACAAGGGGATTAGACTTAGAATCAGAAAGGACTTCTTATAGAGAAGTTCGTTTACGCCTCACAGACTATTTAATTGCTGCTGGCGTTATATTAGCAATAGTTAGTGGTATTGTTATCAGTAAAATGGTATGTGGGAGGTAAATAAAATGATAGAAATTAGTCATGTTTCATTTAAATATGCAAACGCAAAAGAACCTGCTCTCCATGATATAAGCCTTTCTATTCAAAAAGGTGAATTTGTGGTACTCTTGGGAACTTCTGGCTGTGGCAAGACTACAATTACCCGCTTAATCAACCGCCTTGTTCCAGAATTTTTTGAGGGAGAAATGGAAGGGAATATTACTATTGATGGACAAAATACTGACGAATTACGAATTCAAGATTTAGCCGGGATTGTTGGTTCTGTATTTCAAGACCCACGATCTCAATTTTTTGCTACAGATACAACAGCAGAAATTGCTTTTTCTTGTGAAAATGTTGGCTTACCAAGAGAAGAATTGTGCTACCGCATAGAAAGGGCAGCAAATGATTTACAAATTACAAGGTTATTAGAAAGAAGCATTTTTGAACTTTCCAGCGGTGAAAAGCAATCTATCGCTATTGCTTCGGTTTATGCGTTATCTCCTAAAATCCTTGTTTTAGATGAACCGTCTGCGAATTTAGATTCAGCAGCAACTCAACATCTTATGAAAATATTAGATTCTTTAAAAAAGCAAGGATATACGATTGTGATTTCAGAACATCGTGTGCATTATCTTAAAGATATTGCTGATCGAGCGATACTGATCGAAAATGGGAAGATAAAAAAAGAAATTCGTGGAGAGGATTTTCGCAATCTTTCTAACAAAGAAGCAAATGCAATGGGATTACGCAGTATCAATTTGCTATCTGTTTCTCCACGAAGTGTTGACTATCACACGGGAGAAAACCAAATTGAACTGAAAAATATTTCGTATTATTACAGTAAAAGTGACAAGCCACTAAGAAATATAACTTTTTCAGCCGATAAAGGTGCTGTTATAGGTATTATTGGAAATAACGGAGTTGGAAAAAGTACCTTGCTGGAAATTATTTGTGGCTTAAAAAAAGAAATGTTGGGTAAATTTCTTATCAATGGAAAACCAGTTAATCCTAAAATAAGAAACCGCGATACTTTTCTTGTTATGCAAAACAGTGATTATCAGTTATTCACGGAAAGCGTTGAAAAAGAATTATATCTTGGAAACACCGAAAATGAGCTTCTTCGTAAAAAAGGAATATCCCTATTGAAGCGAATGGGACTTTCTGATTATTTACAACAACACCCCGCTTCTCTTTCGGGAGGTCAAAAGCAACGATTGTGTATTGCCGTTGCTTGTATGAAAAATACAGGTGTTATTTGTTTTGACGAACCTACTAGCGGTCTTGATTACATAAGCATGAAGAATGTATCTTCTCTGCTTCACGAACTATCACAGGAGGGAAAAACTCTTTTAGTAACTTCTCACGACTATGAATTTTTGATGTCAACCTGTACGCACATATGCTACCTGAACGCAGGGAAAGTAGAAGATTATTTTGCGGTAAGCCAAAAGACCGCACCCAAAATATATCAAATTTTGTTTCAGAAGGAGGAAAAGAGATGAAAGACAAAGGTATGCTTGGAAGTATCTTTTCTTATGCCAAACCGTGTAAAGGAAAATTAACCTTGTCCGTCATTTGTGCCTTAATCTCTGTGGCAGGCGGCATTATTCCCTTTGTGGCAGCTTATCGTATTATCATTATGTTTTTTGATAATTCCGTTACCGTAGAAGATATTTTCTTCTGGGGAAGTATTTGTATTACCGGATTTATAGTAAAAGCATTGTTTCATGCGATTTCAACGACTTTATCTCATATTTCAGCATATACCATTTTGGAACTTATGAGAAAACGTGTTGCTGAAAAGCTATTAAAAGCTCCTTTGGGAGTAACACAAAATATCAATGCTGGAAAAGTTAAAAACATTGTTGTAGATCAAATCGAGAATATTGAAATCCCGTTAGCCCATGTTATACCGGAAGGCTCTGCTGCTCTTGTGTTGCCTTTAGCAGTATTTGTCTATTTGTGTATGATAGATTTTCGTCTTGCTCTTGCTTCGCTGATTACCATTCCTCTCGCAATGATTCCTTATGGAATGATGTTGGGCGGTTACAATAAGACCTATCAAAAATACATGGAATCCAACGAACACATGAACAATGTGGTCATCGAATATGTAGAAGGAATTGAAGTTGTCAAGGCTTTTAATCAATCTACTTCATCATATGAAAAGTATCGTAAAGCCGTTGAATCCTTTAAAGAAACAACGCTTAACTGGTATAAATCTACATGGAAATTTACAACGTTGGGAGCAGTGATTCTTCCTACCACACTCTTGGGAGTGTTACCTATCGGAACTTTAATGTATCTTTCTGGAACAACTACACTGCCTAAGATTACAATGGCTATGCTTCTTTCTATGGGGCTTGTCAGCAGTTTAGGAAGATTTATTTTGTTTTTTAATCAGCTAAAATCTATTCAGTATTCAATCAATACGGTTAATAAAACCTTCGATATTGGTGAATTGCCTTTAGCGTCCAAAGAGAAAACTATATCCCAACACGATATATGCATGGAACATGTGTCATTCTCTTATACAGGAAAAGAAAATGTAATCCATGATGTTAGTATTAAAATTCCTGAAAATTCCTTTTATGCTCTCGTTGGACCTTCAGGGGGAGGAAAATCTACACTCGCTCGTTTAGTGGCGCGTTTTTGGGACACAACAGAAGGAAACATTTCAATCGGTGGCGTAAATATAAAAGATATTCCATTAACGCAGCTTGCAGATGAAGTGAGCTTTGTTACCCAGGATAACTTTTTATTTAATAGTTCGATTATGGAAAATATACGTTTAGGAAATCCAAAAGCTACTGATACAGAGGTATTAGAGGCAGCACGAAAAGCTCAATGTGACGAGTTTATCAATAAGCTGGAACATGGGTATCAATCTACCGCTGGTGAAGCTGGCGATAAACTGTCTGGTGGTGAACGCCAAAGAATTGCGATTGCAAGAGCAATTTTGAAAAATGCTCCTATCATTATTCTTGATGAAGCGACATCTTTTACAGACCCAGAGAACGAAGCTAAAATTCAGGAGGCTATTGCTGAATTAACAAAAGGAAAAACTTTGCTGGTAATCGCACATAGACTTTCCACAATAAAAAACGCAGACAAAATTGTACTTGTGAAAAACGGGGAAATCATACAAAGCGGAACACATGAAGAATTATTGAAAAACAGTAATCTTTATAAGGATATGTGGCAGGCCCATATCGGCGCTAAAAAATGGTCCGTAAATGTAAACGAGGAGGTGTTGGCATGATTCGCATTTTAAAACGACTTTTTCGTATGATGGCACAATATAAAAAGCGTTTATATCTTGGAATCGTATTATCCATGATAAATAACATTCTTGGAATTGTTCCTATCGTATGTGGGGTTTGGGTAATAAAAACAATTTTAGATGATATAAATGGCAGCACTGTTTTAAATCAAAATTTTGTTTTTGTGCTTATAGGAATTATCGTTGGCACAATTCTTCTCCGTTGGTTACTTGCTTATATAAGAGCAACGAAGCAAGATAGTATCGCCCACGAAGTTACAAGTACCGAACGCCTAAAAATTGGAGATATTCTAAAACGTGTTTCTCTTGGCTTTTTACAGCGTAAAAATATGGGGGAACTGACAACTGCGATTACAACAGATTTAGCTTTTTTTGAAATGCAAGCTATGAATGTTATTAACAATATTGTAGATAGTTACATATTCTTGCTGATAACGATTGTTTTTCTGCTGTTCTTTTCGCCCGCACTTGGGATTTCAGCTTTAATCGCTGTAATTATATCTTCTATCGGCTTACAGCTTATTGAACATCAAAGCCGTAAAAATTCTCCTATTCGTCAGGAGAGTATTAACGAAATGGCCGATGAAATTGTCCAATATGTCAGAGGTATGGCAGTGGTAAAGTCTTTCAAACAGGAAGGCGTCGCTTCGGAAGGGCTTTATAAGGCTTACAAAAAATCAAAAGACATCAATATCCGTATGGAGAAAAATTTTGCTCCTTGTGACGCGCTTCATCGCTTTGGTCTTTATATGGGAACAAGTGCAATTACCATTTTAACCGCGTTAATGGCACTGCACGGAACGATGGAGCTTCCTATGGCGCTTATGTTGATTGTTTACAGCTACGTTATGTTTAACACAATCGAAGCAGCAAATAATTCTCTGCATATTTTAGAAATGTTGGACACTGTTGCCGAAAAGCTGCAAAGTATTGATAATGCTGAATTTATCGACAAAGCTGGAAAAAATATTTTAATCAATCACTTTGACATTGAATTTAAGGACGTTTCTTTCGGTTATGACAGCCGTGAAGTATTAAGTCATGTTTCATTTACTATTCCGGAAAATACAACGACTGCAATCGTTGGACCGTCTGGCAGCGGTAAAACCACTATTTGTAACCTTTTAGCAAGATTTTATGATGTTAAAAAAGGTTATATAACCGTCGGTGGGCAAAATGTAAAAGATTTTACCTGTGATTCACTTTTAAAAAATATAAGCATGGTATTTCAGAATGTTTATCTTTTCCACGATACCATACGCAATAATATTCTTTTTGGCGCACCCAATGCAACAGAAGAAGAAATGATTGCAGCGGCAAAAGCTGCGAGATGTCACGATTTCATTATGGCACTTCCTGATGGATATGATACTTTGATTGGAGAAGGGGGCTCTACTCTTTCTGGCGGTGAAAAGCAAAGAATATCTATCGCCCGTGCAATCTTAAAAAATGCGCCTATTGTTATTTTAGACGAAGCCACGGCCAGTGTTGATCCTGAAAATGAACATCTTATTCAGCAAGCGATCAGTAATCTCACTCACGGGAAAACAATTATTGTCATTGCTCACCGTCTTGCCACTATCGAAAATGCCGATCAAATATTAGTTGTAGATGAAGGTAAGATTACTCAACGCGGCACGCATAAACAATTATCTGCACAGGAAGGCATTTATAGGCGATTTATCAATATCAGAGAAAAAGCCGAAGGGTGGTCTATTGGATAATTCGTAAAGAAAGGAGTTGTCGTTTTATGGAAACAAAATGGACAGGAAAAGGACTTGGAATCACAGTTGGATTTTCATTGATTTACTTTGTAATTACTATGCTTGTAATGATGTCCGGTTCTTTTACCCCACTTACATGGATTTTTATGACTGCATTGATCGGACTACTGGCCGGAGTTCCTTATATGTATATTACTGCAAGGGAACAAATTTTTGGTGTTTCCATTATAATGAACCTAATCGTTGGGCTTATTTACTTCATTGCAGGAGAATTATCAAATTTGGTTATTGTTACTTTGATTGCAAGTGCAATATTAGCTGAAATTATCAGAAAGTTAAGTGGATATAAAAGTTTAAAGGGCAATCTATGCAGCTATATTCTATTTGCATTTGGTATGTCTGGCTCACCTATCTATATTTGGGCTTTCCGTGATTATACCATTCAAAAGGCTGCGAAAGAAATGTCGGCTGAATATGCTGCGTCTATGGACGCTATGGCAACGCCTTTTATGTTGGCTGTTATGATTGTTGCTACAATCATCTTAGCTATAATAGGTGGGTTAATTGGTGAAGCCATATTAAAAAAGAAACTTTCTATTGTTGGAGTAAAGTAGTATATCATGTGACAATATCATTCTTTAAAAGGGGTATGCTATTTGTCCTTAACTTCATCAATGGAGGATTATTTGAAAGCAATCTTAGTCCTCCATCAACAACATGGTTATGTTCGCTGTGTAGATGTTGCGGACTATTTAGGGGTTAGCAAGCCCTCTGTAAGCAGAGCAGTAAAGGAACTCACAAAATCCGGCCATATTATCAAAAAGGACGGTACCCTTTATTTGACGCAGCAAGGCCGACAATATGCCGAACAAATATGTGAACGGTACCTGTTCTTTACCGCAAGACTTGTAGACGCTGGCGTAGATCGTAAAACTGCAGAGCATGACGCTTGTAATATTGAACACGCCATAAGTGCAGAGGCTTTTCAAAAATTAAAAAACTCTTTAACGAACAAATAGCGAAGGTGGTGATAGCATGGGAAATTAGCTGTACTTGATTTAGCGGAGAATGGCAGACAAATTGGTGAAAAGCTGTTCGTCTTTCTTACCGTAGATCAGAAAAAGGAATTGACGCAGTTTGTTCTTGAAGGTAAAACGGACGGTGCAATGGTCATCACACAGAATCCTACCCTTGCTCCGGCAGTGCAGAAA
>OGXS01002054.1_pt1 | contig 11103 bp, 10 predicted proteins | sample 1576371 | NCBI WGS metagenome assembly OGXS01 (sample SAMEA3541475, study PRJEB24748) | human gut metagenome | biome: human gut; feature: human-associated habitat; material: faeces | place: China | collected 2012
ATGCTTTCGGATAATCGTGCAAGCTGCGAATAGTTTTGTCTGATAGCATATCTGCACGAAAGTCATCAAGCCCTCGTCCTCCTGCATACCAACGAGCAGGCATAATCATTGAAATAAAATTGGGTTGAACTTTTTTAGCTATAGAAACAAAATACTGATAAACTGGCACAGAACTTGCTTGTGCGTCTCCATCCATAACTTGATACGGTGGATTTCCCACTATCGCATTGAATTTCATATTCTTTATTCCTGTTCTTTCTGAAACGAATTTATCAACCTGCTTGATAAAGTGTTCAGGTTTGTTTTTAATTTGATTGATTAAATCCTCAAAGTATCTGGTGTTTACCTTAGCCTTGCGGAAGCCTATCAAGGTTCGTTTGGTGATGCTCTTTGCCATGGGAGTTTTGCAGATGACAAAGATGTTTTCTGCGACAACCTTGTCCCAGATTTGTTGTTCGTCTTCGATACTTGACACCGAAAATAAAGAGTTCTTTACTCGTGTACGGTAAATGCTGTATGCCATATAGAGGGGATATAATCCCGATTTTGAGTTGATTTCAAGAATACGAGAATCCTCGGCAAATACATTGGCGGTCACTTCACCCTTGTCAATGAAACGAGGTTCGGACAGTGTGGTTTCATACCCTTGTTCAAAGAAGTTATATCCACCCAAACAGTCGCCAAGGTGCATATTCACCACACGCCAAGGAGTAAGCACCGTTTCCTTATCCGGATTACGGAATGTACTGAAAATATCCGTTATGCGCTCGATGCGTTCCTCCACGCTCAGTTTGTCCGCAGCACGAGCCATGGCACGGATGCGCTTGCCTGCCGCACAGAATATTTCCGGATCATAGTATTTCTTGATGCTGTTGAACTTCTGTCTGGTAACACCCTTGGGCATGAACTCCTCCCACGATTGCGGGTCAATGAGTGAAGCGAAGTTGTCAATCGTTATATCTTGACTCTCATCGCTCAACTCTGCACCGTAGATAAGCAATGGCATACGGATGGAGATACCCCGAAGAATAGAAATAGCGGCCTCGCGGTTGTTCTTTTTCTTTTTCAACTCTTCAAGACGCTTCTTCTCTTCTTCCGTCAAAGGTTGCTTGTCCTTGCTGCGTTTCTTGGATTTCTTTTCAAGGTATTCAAGTTCCTCGTATTGCTCATCGGTCAGCCCTTGGTTGTTGATGTCCACCTGATTGGTCTTTGGCATTGCCTTGGTCTGGCCGATAATCTTTTTCAGGTCATCAAACTCCTGCAATTCCAAGTCATTGAGCTTCATCAACTCGTCATTATATAGGCTCCTGTCCTCGAAACCGTTGCGGACAACCCTTTCCACATAAACACGTTTAAGCTGTTCCAACATCTTGGGTACATCGAACTGGCTCATCTTGGAGCCTTCGATGGAGATAATAGGACAGAAGTTCAGGAACTCGCCCATAATCTTACGGTCATTACCGCTGGTTTTTCCTGCCTTGGAAGAAATCTTAGCTGTCTCGGCAATGACTTTCAGTGTCCTGTCCGGCGCAAAGTCAAACACATAACACTGTTCCTTGACGCGTCCGTTGATGGTGGCAGGTGTCTGCACACGGAAGATGGTCTGCATATAACTTGATGCGGCGGTATTATAAGAGCCGGACAACATGAATACGCCCGTCCACGCCTTGACACTGACACCCGTGGTCAATCGTCCGCAGGACAAGGTAATGGTACGGGTGGCATCAGGATCTTTGCCGATGGCTTCTTCCACCGCTGCAAGCGCATCCTTGCTCTCTTCGTCCTCATCACCGTTTCCTGCCACATTCACCACCTTGAAATGCTGGAATACAGGATGTGATTGTAGTAAAGCACTCATGGCACGAGCCTCCTTCACACCCGGCAACATCCATAGCGTATGACGGAAGATGTTGCGATATTCCTCGTTGGCAAACGGATAGCAACTGTCCTTGTCTTCTTCGGTCAAAAGATTCAAGAAAGCGCTGACATCCTTTTCATGAATAAAGTTTCCAGCTTCATTGACCCGAAAAAACTCGCGGAAGTTGAAAGCCACATCTTCATCCACGAACTCATGGAGTAACCGTCCAAGGTCGTAGGTATAGATGTTCATCGTAGGCAGGGAGGCGTATGGATTCGGATCACCGAAATGGGTCAAATCCCATGAAGTTTTTGCCCGTTGCTCCATCACATAATCCCAGGTGTAAATCTCATCTTCCTTGAAGTCATCCAACAGATTAAACGGTGTGCCGGAAAGTCGCAATATCTTGGTATTTGCTTTTGTCAGTTCCTGCATGACAGCCTTGCCGAGTTCCGTCTGTGTCCCTTCGTGCGCCTCGTCCACGATGATGCAATCCCAAGCGGTGGCAAACACTTCGTTGTTCTTGTCGAAGTTGCCGCCCACAAGTTCAGAACCGCGCAAATCCTGCATGGAAGCGAAATACACATACCGGCATTTTCCCTGTTTGGCTCTCACTTCAAGTGAGGCATGGCTGTCACCGTTGTTCTTTGAGCCATACGCAAAGTCGGGACTGTCATAGAATATCTTGCCGAAATCCTCGAACCAGCCGCTATCCACTACGGGGCGATGGGTAAGAATCAAAGTACGGCTGAAATCCATGTCTTTCACCACCTGCAAGGCTGACAGCGTCTTGCCGAAACGCATCTTGGCGTTCCAAAGCATCTGGTTACTTTTCTTGAATTGCTTCTTGGTCTTTTCAATGGCTTCCCGTTGTTCGGGACGGAACACAATCGGTGTTTGGTCGTGTGATATCTCGGCCGAAGACAATGATTCCCGTCCTTCCTTCACGGCCGTTATTGCCCGCTTAACGGTTTCAAGGTCAGTGATGAACCACTCATTGGCTTTGTTTTCGGTATCGAATATCTTTTTCTTGATGCCGGAACGTTCCAAAACGCTATGCACTTCCTTGTCGTTGAAAGAACACAAGCCTTTTCTGCTGTTGTATATGGTAAGTTCCGTATATAAGAGGTCGTATACGATACCTGCCGTCTGTGTGTATTGGTTGATGCGTTTCTTCGCGGACTCGTTGAGAGCCTTGCTGTTCGGAGCAAGGTCGAAGACATTGTCGTTGTCGCAAGTGGCTTCGCCCACTTTCAGGCATCCCCTGTGTGCGGCATCATTGATGCGGAACACATATATCAGTTTTAATTTTAGTGAAGATGTGAATTTCATACTGCACTATTTTATGAGGTCGATAAATCGGATTCGTTTTCCCATTTTTCCTGTTTTAGGGTCTTTGGCCCGCCAGTCCTTGATTTGGCAATAGATACCGTTGTGCCTGCGGATGTCATCTTTCTGACAGCCTTCGCATTGACTGACTTCTTCCCTTGTCCCGAACAAGTCGGCTACAACCGTCCGACGTTCACAGCAACTATTCGGCACGACACCTTTAAGCCCGTCCATCTGCCAGACGTTCCATGAAATGATGTAGGCGATATAATTGATGGATTTCAACAAGGGTCGCTTGTCGAACTTTTGTTGATAGTATTCGATAAAGGAGATAAGCATGGATTCACGGGCAATCAGCAAGTTATCGCCTTGCCATTCGTAAGCGTATATACTTTTGTACGCTTCCTGTACCCATTCCAACCATTCGCCGGAAGTTTCCGTGTTTTCGCCAACTACCCGCAACTTACGGTCAAGCAAACCAATGCGTTCCTCAATAGGAATGGTCTCTCCCGTTGTGGTGTCATAGCGACTGACGATATAAGGGGCTTCCCCGCAGGTTATCTCCAGCCGGTTGTCACGTACATAGTCTTTCCAAGTCTTACCTTCCGGAAATTGAATTTTCTTTGAGCTGGGTCTCCACCGATGACAACCCTGTTCATCGGTGTACTCCGTATTGAACACATCCTTTCTTCCAAACCATGCTTCATCGATCAGATTGTTCTGCGCATTGCATATCCATGACGGAGTGAATACCTCTGCCATTTCTCGCGAACGTGCGGTTTGGGTGTCACGACTTTTGAGGATACGCGGCATGATGACATGCCCGTTATCTCTGGTAATAAGACAGGGAAGAATTGGCGAATCATATTGATACCCTTCGCCTAGATATTCATAATCGGAAGTAGCCCAAAAGATATTGCGCTGAATATCCTCCTTGCTCGTTGTATGGTCTTTGAGCAGGATATTCAACAGTTCGGGCGAGAGCCGAAAGATACTATCTTCCAATATGTCAACTTCAACGGGCATTTTATTTCAAGTTTACGCCCGTCTCTTATAGAAATAAGGGAAAAAGGTTCTTCTCTTACCAAGAGACGGATGAGTTGCCTTATTCCATTGATATTGAGTTGTATTTTCCCTCTTTATGGATAATTTCGCAAAACATCCGATATTCCTCGCAAAACAAAAGCATGGCAATAAGTAAGATTTTCAGCGTTTTATATCCTAAAAATCATTATTTTGCGTAATTTTGCATTGTAATATCCGTCTCTTGGTAAGCGTTGGACTGATTCGCAAAACATTCACGACTTTACAGCAAATCCAGTATCTTCTTATTGGCTTTATCCACCACTGTAGTATCTAATGATGCAAGATAAATCTGTGTGGTGTTCTCAGAATCATGCCCCATGCCCTCGCTGATGACGGATATAGGCACATTACGGCTCTTGGCGACACTTGCCCACGAATGCCGACCGACATACATTGTCAAGGGTATCAGCAGATTCAGATTCTTCCCGATTTTCTTCAGCAAATGGTTCACCCGATGAAGTTCGTTGGCATATTGCTTCCGATAATCTTCATTCCGTTTTGTGATAATTGGTAGCAGGTACTCTGTTTCGTTTATCGGATATTTGTCAAGAATCTCTTGCATACACTTTTCCCATTTGATGAATAGCTGTTGCCCCGTTTTACGTCTGCGATAAGAAAGAATCCCGTTTTGCAAATCCTTCTTCCTCAAATAAGCCATATCAATGAATGACATTCCTCTTGTATAGAAACAGAACAGGAACATATCACGCGCATAATCAAGATTGGGCTTCAACGACAAGTCTAATCCTTTGATGCGTTTAAGGTCGTTGAGCGATATGGCTCGCTTCATGGTTTTCTCCACTCCTGTATAAACGGACTTGAACGGATGCCGTTGCCCGGTCAATCCGGCTTCCACCGCACGGTTATAAACCGCTTTCAGGATACGCATATAAAAGGATATGGTATTGGGCGTATTTCCCCTGCTTTTTAGATAAGCCTCGTACTCTGCAAACAAATCTGCGTTAAGCTGGTCAAACAAGACCTCCTTATCATTCATAAAGCTACTGAAACTTCTGAGGGCGGCTGTATAGGTTTCCGAGGTGCGTATCTTTCCCAAGCGTTTCAGTCTCGCTATCTGCTGGCTGATGTAAGCGTTAAACGACTGTTCCTGCCTGTTGTCATGAAAGTGTATGACTATATCATCCGTTACAAATATGCCGGATTGGGATAACGCATGTATAATCTTGTTCAGCCTGTCCTTGTCCCACGTGATGCGTGAACCGATTGAAAGCAGATAGTTGTTCCGCTCTTGTTCAGTAGATAGATGATGCAAGACAATGGTTTCGGAATGGCAGTCCCATTCCGAAACGAAAAGTTTATACTCGGTGTTTATCTGTCTTACCACACGGTTGTGAATGACCTGATAGTAGAGTGTACCCTCCCTGCCGTTCACGGTGGAGGGACGAAACTTGACCTTTACCGATGCCATATCAATCGGATTTTGATTTGATACTCTCCTGCATCAGGCTGTCGGAAACCGCTTTCAGGGATGTTTCATACCCATCAGCCTGCTTCCGTATCCACTCAATGGCCTTCTCGTCTCGGTGGATGTCAAACACCTTGTTCAACCAAAGCAAATCATTGGCATCACATCCACCCCAAGAGCGGATAGCACGGAACCTCAACGCATCATCGGAATACTTCCTATTGGACTGCCATTGCAAGATATTGCCACACAGGGATAAGGCACATGCCACACCCAATCCCACAACGAAAGAAAAAGCCTTGCTTGACTTGATGTCAAAATTATGCCGGTGGATATGCTCCTGCGGTTGTGGCTCTTGTTGCACACCTTGTTCATCCTGCGACTTCTTGATTGTATCAAGGTGATGCAGTATCAGGATGGAAATCTGTGCGTAAGCCTTCCAGTGCTTATCCAACAAGCCCTTAATTTCTCCAGACTGAGCTTTTGCCGTTTCCACAATAGCCTCCTTAATTGGAGATAAATCCGGTTCATTATTTTCTATTTGTGGTTGTTGTCCTGCCACCTTGGGCAATGCTTCCAGCTTGCCATTTATGCCTTTTAAGGCGGTCTTGATTTCCTCAAAGAGGATGAATACATTGTTGTCTGCCATGATTACCAGTTGATTTTACGTTGTTTCTTCTTTTTCTTGTTTTTCAGATACGGGTCGTAAGGTTGTTGCTCCTCCGGCATATTGGTTGGTGTGAACAAGCCTAATGAGCCATTGATAAGTTCGCCGCCGACACTTGAAGTCGGGCTTATTTCTTCCCGATTAGTCTGCGATTGAGTTTGCATCTTCCACTCCCCGTAATTGTTGCGGTTCAATGCCGCATCAATCTTGGAGTAGCTGAATTGCCTGTCCACCTTTGAACCATTGAAACGATAGCCGTTCATCGTAAAGATGACACCTTGAATTTCAGTCGTCTGTCCCTTATATTTGAACTGCACATCTACGCCTTGCCGTTCTAATCTTTCAAGCAGGGTATTCCAAACCTTGCATCTGCTGACCTCCGTCTTCAAGATTTGGTACAACTCATACCTCGTCTTATCCGGCTCACGCAATCGGTCTGTCTTCACTTGCTCCTTGCCATTGGCAAAATGAAGCCCGTACATCTTGGTAAGTTCCTTACAGATACGCTCGCTGCGGAAGCGGTCGTTCCTGTCGGATATGGTCTTGCCAGTATTGTCGATGCGGTTGAACGCAATATGCACATGCGGATGCTCCTTGTCAAAGTGCCGCCCGATGATATACTGTGTGTTCTTGATACCCATCCGTTCCATATACTCACGGGCAATCTGCGCCATGACTACGTTGTTCAGTCGTGGCGCATCTTCCTTAGAAAAACTCAATGCGATATGCCCGACAACCTTTGTTACCCTCGGATTCATTTGTGCTTGCCCGATAAATCCTTGTACTATCGTGTCGTTATTTTCCAGAAACAAGCCGTCAGAATCTATGATTTGAGTATCTTTCTCATCGTTCAGAATGTAATAAACCACACCCTTGAAGTCCGAACCTTTCATGATTTTTGCTATCATAGGCGTATCCGGTTTACAAGATTGTCTATCTCTATCATCAGTGCGCGGCAAGTAACAAATACGGAAGCATACCCCTCGGCATTCGCCTTTCGTGCCAGTTGATTCAGATTGTTCGCCATACCGCAGAGTTTGCGGATAAGTTCGCCATGCTCTTTCGATATCCGTTCTTTCACACCGCCTTCTGTAATGCAACCACGAATGAATTCACTGGCAGAAACACCTGCCGACTTTGCTTTGGATTTCAATAGGTAGTAGTCCTCTGTTGCCATTTTCACCGTAACACGGTATTTCAGTTTCTCGGTGGCTCCTTTGACGGGACGGCCTCCCTTGTTGGCTCGCTCCCGTCTGTTGCCTTTTACATTATTCTTCCTTTTTTCGTTGTCCATGATTTTCTGTTTCTTGATTTGATTACTGATTATAGTAGTTATACAGTAGATAGACCAACGGGATGTGCCTTCCCTGCGATGTTTGGAGCGGGGCAAGTGGTTTCGGTCTGCCCGAAACATAAACTTGCCCCTCCAAACATCGTTACAAGTGATTTAGAGCAACTCTGAAAGATGCCCTAAAAGTACCCGGTTAGTCTCGTCTTAATTCCTACAATTTACGCCATTGCTCGATGTATTCTCTGTAGGCTTCCATGTGCTGACGGGCGAGGTTCTCGATAAGCCCTGATACACTCATGCCACGTCCACCGAGGCGGCGCACGATTTCGTCCAGCCTATCACGGACCTCCCCACTGACGAACACGGGCTTGCGGTCGGCAATCTTGGGTACCCGCAGAAAGGTGGCACGGTATTCGTCCAATGACAGTCTGCGCTGTTTGCTGCTGATACGTCTGGCGATTGTCCGTTCCACGCTAACGTTATCCGCCTCTATTCTCTTTGTCTCGTTGTCTGATCCCTCGCTTGTTTCCGGCTCGTCCAATACAGGAAAGAGATTGCCCGCTTCCACAACAGGTTCTTGTTCTGTTACGGAAGAACTCTCTTCCGGTTCGTGTTTGGGCATGGAAGGCATATAGTCTTCCAACTTGAAGTTCTTGAACGCTTCATCGTTCTCAATGTTTTTGAATTTCTTGCTCATTGTTGTTTCTTGTTAAAGTGAATACTTGTTGGTCTGTATGCGCATAGTTGACCGTTTGTCGGGAGCAAAGTAAGAGGCTTTAGTTCAGGCAGTCAAGGACTTGGATTCTGTTAGGCAATTTTGTGTAGTTTTGCCTTATGGCGGTATGAACAATGGTGCAGACTTCTTCGATTTGCCGGATATGAATCACAGGAAGAACAAAGATGTATTTACGGGTAAATTTGAATTAAGCCCTTATTTTGTTCTTGGCATTCTTGCTAAAATCCCCAATTAAGATGATAACGATAAATAGTACCCCGGACAACCTATGCCATACCGGTGCCACATGCTTCCACTTTTAGAAAATCCATTGTCGGATAACTGATTATATATTCCTTTGCGGCAAAAGAAACAATAACAGCAAAGAAGAATGTATATGGAAATCGTATCTATCGAAAGAAAGACCTTTGAGGCGATGGTCGCCAAGTTCGACCGCTTCGTCCACCGTATGGAAGCAATCTGCCAACGGCACGGCGAAAAGAGAATAAGTGAGTGGATGGACAATCAGGACGTGTGCCGGATGCTGAACATCAGTCCTCGCACGTTACAGACTCTGCGGGACAACGGTACGCTTGCCTACTCACAAATAAACCATAAGACGTATTACCGTCCCGAAGATGTGCAGCGTATCGTTTCCGTTGTGGAGGATAGACGAAAAGAAGCGAGATTCAAAGGACGGACGATATAATCTCAGTGCAATAAATAAAGTATAATAACAATACCCACTAAATTCAAAGTAACATGAACGAATTGATTAACAAAGACAACGAGTGGATAATCCACTTCATGGGCAGCCTTGACCGTCTGCTGGACAACTACGAGCGCCTGACCGCCAACTACCGCCCGACATTGGGCGGAGAACGTTTCTTTACCGACAAGGAGGTTTCAGCACGGTTGAAGGTAAGTCGAAGAACACTTCAAGACTACCGCAACGAAGGACGGATAGCCTATATCCAATTAGGTGGCAAAATCCTCTACCGTGAATCCGACATAGAGAAGATGCTAACTGACGGCTACCGCTCCGCCTACCGACAGAAGGCAATCTGATTTTCTTGAAAGAGTGCAGTTTGCCGTCTGCCCTATAATTTGCGGTAGTAATGGACTTGACAGCAAAAAGAAAAAGGAACGGTTTACGGATGAAGCATCAAGATTCCGCTTCGTCTGTTAGCCGTTCCTTTTCTTTGTCTTCTGATTTCCCGTCAGTCGCTTGTTTCCGTTGCCGGATGCCTTTCGAGCGTATGGTCGGCAGAGGCAAGGTTTTCGGGCTGAATACGCTCCGCAGGAGGAAGATTCTGCCCGAAACGGCTTTGCCGCCTGACCTTGCCACTGCCATCAGTGCCATGCGCTACCTTTGCATCCGAGCATCGGGAACAGGTGACTGATGGGATGAACCTCAACTATACCATAGGTTGCTTCCTCTGCCACAAGATACAAACAATGTTATTGAGTTCTCTTTCTTGGTGGCGTAGATTTCATTTATCACAAACCGTCTGAACAAGATACTTTCTCTACTGCATATCCTGAATGCAATGGCTATAACCATTTCAAGATTATAAACATCATAACTGATACCATCTGGTTGCTTGATATATTTTATCGTATCACATTCGTTTAACTCCTTATTCCTATATATAGCATGAATCGCTTTACGAATGTCACAAGAGAATACTCCAAACAGGTCGGCGATTTCGAATTGTGTCATCCATACGGGTGAGGTCGGCATAGTGACCATACCCATTTCACTGACTGTTATTATACCTCTATTCATAATGTACTGAATTTACATTGTTCAGTTTCTATTGTTTGTCTTTTCGCCGGTAGATTGTTTCTTCCGGCGTTCCATCAGCTTGTCCATATCATTGGAAATCTTGTCATCCGTGATTTTGGCATAGATTTGGGAACTGACGATATTTGTATGCCCCATCATCTTGGCGATGCTTTCTATCGAAATTCCTGCGGAAATCAACAGGGTTCCGAAAGTGTGCCGGGCTTGGTGATGGGAGAGATTCTCCTCAAACTCCAGTGCGTTACCGATGGAATGTACCTCGTGCCAAAGAATATCACGGATAGGCAACGGGAAAACGGGCTTGGTGTCATCGGTCGTGTTGTAAAGTGACAATATACGCTCTGCCACGGGATGCAGGGGGACAAATGCTTCCACATTAGTCTTGCCTCTCTTCTTGCGGATATACTTCCTGCCGTCCGCTGCCTCTCCGATATGGTGCGGATAGAGCCTGTGTATATCTACATACGCCAGACCGCAGAAACTCGAAAAGATAAACATACGCCGTGCCAATTCCATGTTGCTGTCCTCAAACGGGGTCGCCATCAGGCGTTTCAATTCATTGCGGCTGATATGTTTCAGTTTCGGTGGACTCTTCTTTTCATATTCCACCTCCTCGATAGGGTTGGCACGTATAATCTCCCTGTCCACGGCAAGATACAACAACCTGTTTAGCCAGCACAGGCACTTGTTCATCTTGTCCGTGCTGCATCCCAAATCCTTTAGCAGGAATGTCTTGTAATCCTTGCCGAACTGTTCCGTTATTTCCTCCAACGAATTTTCTGTTTCTTCTTTATCTGCCTTTAATTTTTCAATATCAGTCTTTTCTGCCTTACCTATGTTTTCCTTAAGCATCTTTATTCTCTCATTGCAAGCACTTAATTTATTGTCATACTCCTTGATTTCATCACGCATATCTGATATATT